>MDTF01019099.1_pt1 | contig 20571 bp, 21 predicted proteins | sample 811191 | NCBI WGS metagenome assembly MDTF01 (sample SAMN05326649, study PRJNA326480) | marine metagenome | isolation source: seawater | place: Southern Ocean | collected 2011
AATATTGGTACCCGGAGCCGGACTTGAACCGGCACGCCATTGCTGGCGAGGGATTTTAAGTCCCTTGTGTCTACCAATTCCACCACCCGGGCTTGAAGAGGAAATATATTATATTTTATTTCTTACGTAATTAATTAACTTTCTTTAAAAAAAAAGATTTAAATCTATTAAGAGTGTTATCTTATTTTAAATTAAGTTTTCTAACTTATTAAGAGCTATCCAAAAACCTTCGCCACCATTTTTATGACCTTGCCAAATTTCTGGAATAAAAAATGCTTCTGGACATGATTTCTTTAAAATCAAGCCTAATGAGTTAAAATCTATATCTCCATCACCTATCTGCAGACCTTCTCCGTTGACCCCGCTCGCATCTCCAAGATGAAGATGTGAACTATATGGAGCTACTTTTTCACAAAATTCATAAAAGTCATAATCAAAATGGTTACATGTAAGAGAAGAATGCGACAAATCGAAGCACATTCTAAGATTTAACTCATTGCACCAATAAACAATTTCATCAGCATGTACAAAAAGGTTTTGATATCTTTGACCACCGAAATGCCATGGAAAAGGAGCCATTGTTTGTGGAATAATCTCTACCCCCTTGGCATCAAGCTCCTCAAGGCTGTTCTTAAAAATTTGATATCCTTGTTTAACCTCTTCATCAGAAAAGTTTGAATCCATTGAGAAGCCACCAATATTTGTAACTATCATTGGTCTTTCTGTTTTTGGAAAGTATTTTTTTAATTCTCTAGTTATGTCGATTACTTTTTGCATATATTTGATTGATTGATTTCTGTATACATCATCAGGAGTTGCTAAATCTAACAGCATACTGCCTTTAAAAAGTTCAGGTGCATGAACAACAAAATCATTTTCATATGTTCCATTAAGAAATTTTGAAATATCTAGCTCCATATCAGAATATGACAGATGAAATTCATATAAGTCCGGAGATATCTTTTCATTATATTCTTTAAAGTCATGATATCTAACAGGGACTCCCCACGGGCGTGAGAATTTATACTCTTTTGGTTCTATTCGAGTATTTCCTAAGTCACTCTGGAAAAAGAAATCCTCTTCTTTCATATCATGATGTATTTTTTTGCCAACTAATTCTTCAAAATACTGAGGTGAAAGACCTTGACCAGGGCTTCTTACTTTAATGTCCTCAGCTTTTAAGACTTCTCCTTTTTTCAGGTTTCTTGATGAAACTAAACTTTTTGCTAAATTTTCTCTGTTTATCATCTCGCCTTGAGATAATTTTCTTTCCGAGCCACCGAGCGCGCTTTCAATCTCTCTTATTCCATCTACCATCATCGAGAATTCAGATTTAGTTAAGCTGGCTGCATGATCTGGACCTTCCATATTTCTATCTTGAGTAAAATGTCTTTCAACAATGCAAATATCCAAGCTAATTGCAGCTAAGGAAACATTAATACCCCTTTCATGTCCAGAGTATCCAACATATTTATGAATTTTTTTGAGTTGATGGATCCATTTCAGATTAATGTCATGGAGTGGTGCTGGATAAGTGCTGTTACAGTGCAATAAAACAAATTTTGCAGAATGCTTCAAAAGAAATTTTGTTGTTTTTTTGATTTCATTTTCCGTACTCATTCCTGTTGAAAGAATTAAAGGCTTAGCCGTATCTATTAAAGCCTTTATTAATGGTAAGTTAGTTAAGTCTGCTGATGCTACTTTATATGCTTCAACTCCCATTTTATCAAGAAAGTTAACACTATCTATGTCCCACGGAGTGCATAGATATGTGATATTTTTACTTTTTGCATATTCAAAGAGCTGTGTATGTTGATCTTTAGAAAGTTCGAATCGATTCAATAGGTCTATAACATATTCTGTTCCAAGGTCCTCACCATCTTTAATCAAAGTTTTTTTTCTGTAAACTTTATCTAGATGCCTCATTTGGAATTTTACACAGTCAGCTCCTGCATCTTTCGCTTCATCAATCATATTAATAGCTCTATCAAAATCTCCATTATGATTATTTCCTATTTCAGCTATAACATAAACTCTCTTCGTCCCTATCGAATGATCACCAATTTTCATAATATTCCCTTAATAATTATTTTTCTTCTCTAGTTTTCCAAGTTTGCAACCCAAGATCATCAAAGGTAAATCTAAAGATCTTTAGATTCATTGATTCGAGTTTTTCAACTACTTTTTGACGCTTAAATGGGGCTACATAAAATAAGAAAAAACCTCCTCCACCTGCACCTAGCAACTTACCGCCTATAGCACCGTTATTCTTAGCCTCGTTGTAAATTTCATCAATTTTAGGTGATGATATATTTGAACTAAATTTTCTTTTAAGTTTCCAAGCCTTATCTAAAGATATGCCAAATTGATTTAGCTTACCTCTTAATAGTTGATTTTTAATCTCATAAGTTAAATCTACATTATCTTTGACTAAGTTTTCTATATCTTTATTTTGCATACTCTGTTTTTGATCTTTGTGAATATTTCCTGAATTATGTGAAATACCTGTATCACATAATATAAGATTTTCTTCTAGCTCTAATTTAGTCGATCGCTGAATTCTTAAAGGATGAATAATATTAGTGTCTTTTTTAAATTCTATAAAATTAAAGCCTCCAAATGTACATGCATATTGATCTTGCCAACCTCCGGCAATATTCAAACTCAATCTTTCAGCTTGAAAGGCTAGCTCAGAGAGCTCATATGTGTCCCATGGATCTTTTTTAAACTCATTAAAACACCCAAGAACTGCAGCAGATATAGCTGAGGAACCTCCAAGACCCGAGTTTGATGGAAAGTCCGAATATATCTCTAATTCAAATCCATATTTTGGAGCAATTAATTTTATTAAAGACTGTATTAAACCAAGATTTGATTCTTTCTTTAATGCTAGTTCTAAATTATCTTCTTCAATAGATGTATTTAAATCTCTTGATTTTATGACTACCTTATTGTCATTCCTCTGTTTAAGACATGCATGAGTATAAATAGAAATTGTTGCATTAATAACTGCCCCATTAGATTTAGAAAAAAAGTGGGTCAAATCAGATCCACCTCCTCCAAAACTTACTCTCACAGGAGCTCTTGACCTAGAAAAATTTTTCTTTTCTTCTGAAATAGGTAAATTATTTCTACTCACCATTCTAATAAAAAGGTTATTTTTATCTAAAATAGGAATTGCTTTAGCGCCATTATCAAGTAATTTAAGAAGTGATTCTCTAGAATCTTCATTAGATGCAAACACAAAATCTTTATTTACACATAAATTAATTGGCTCATCTAGAGTAACGCCCTCTAAGAGTTTCCTTCTTATATCTCCATCTGTAGCAAGACCAATGACCCTATTTGAATCATCTACGATACATATAATGCCCTCTTCGTTTGATTCAATTCTTTCAAGAGCAGCTTTAATTGTTCCAGTGATGTTTATAATAAATTTTTTCATGATTGCTTAATTTTAATTTAATAAAAGAACTAATAATCCTTTATAAAGTTCTCAGGCCTAACTCCAATAATTTTTTTAATGTACTTTTAATCTAATACGTCTGATTGATATTAATTCAAGTAGATATATTTTAATGTATTTATGGGATATTAAAAATTTAATTCTTTTTTAACATCTAAAAGGCTAGATATAGACTTGTAAGCTGTGCTGCACTTATCCTGTCCAAAATATACTGATTTTCCTATAAGTGACGAATTAGCGGCTTTAATATCAGAAGCCTTATCACCAATTAATACTGATGTTTTAGGATTGATATTAAACTCCTTGCATGCTTTTAATATCATTCCTGGTTGAGGCTTTCTATCGATACTATCTTTTGTATATTTTTTTACAACTCCATTCTTATGAAAAGGACAAAAATAAGTTTTATCTATTTTCCCGTTGTTTATTTCAAATTGATGAGCTACCCATAGCATGAGCCTTTGAAAGTCTTTTTCAGTATATAAACCTTTTGCTATGCCTGCTTGATTTGTAATTATAATAACCAGATATCCTAGATCTTTTGCGAAGGAAACTATATCAAAAATGTTGTCAATAAAATCAAAATTTTCTTTTTTATAAACATGGCCGTAATCTATATTTATTACGCCATCTCTGTCTAAAAAAAGTGCTGAATTCATAGAAAGTCTAGGACTGACTCATCTCTAACTCAACATTAAGACATACCTCGTGACCAATAATAGTATGCATTTCTTGAATCAAAGCTGTATTAGATGATGGGGCATGAAATATATAATCACAATAATCTTTAATCTCAATATTTTCATTATCTCCAGTAAATAGTACTACTTTAATATTTAATGCTTTTGCCCTGTGAATAGCAGCTAAAATATTTTTACTAGTTCCACTTGTCGAATAGCATATAAGAACATCCCCTCCGTTACCAAGAGTTTCAACCTGTCTAGAGAAAACATCTAAATATCCAAAATCATTAGACCATGCGGTAATAAAAGAGGTGTCTACCGTCAAAGACATTGCAGCAAAACCAGCCCTAAAATTTTTATGGTTTAATGTGGCGCAATATTCTGCAGCCATATGTTGACTTTCCGCTGCACTCCCGCCATTACCGCAAAACATTAGTTTATGTTTATTATTAAGGGAGCTAGTAATAATATTACTTATTTCAATAATAGAACTAGTAAATACTTTCGTATTAGATTTAATTAATTCTGATCTTAGGTTTAATCTTTCTTCGATATTCATTTTTGCCTTATAAAAATTACCAGGAAGTTCTTCCACCATCAATAACTAAAGATGATCCCGTCATATATGAGGAAGCATCTGATAATAAAAACACTATAGCACCTCGATACTCATCCTTGTTTGCCATTCTACCTAAAGGTATAAGTTTAGATACTTTATTTAAGAAATCTTGATTTTGACCATCCTCGACACCTCCGGGAAGAAGTGCATTACATCTGACCCCATTATCATTCCAGTAAGTTGAAGTATATTTAGTTAAGCCTATCAAGGCATGCTTTATAACAGAGTAAGTAACTGGTTTGTATTGCCTTGAAGCATCTCCTTGGTTGCTGTAAAGCCTCTGATCAGGTGCGATCAGTCCTAGATCTGATGATATATTTACAATAGAGCCATAGTTATTTTTTGCCATACTGCTTCCAAAAACCATTGTACATATTAATGATCCCTTTATACCCACATCTAATTCTAAATCCCAAATATCTAAATTAAAATTTTCTAACGCATTAGAGTTATTTAAGTTGTTTCCAACTGAAGGGTTGATGGCTGCATTATTGACTAATCCAACAATTTTTTCTTCATTTTTCTCAAGTTCTACTAATACATTTTGAACATCACTTTTTTTGGTAATATCACAAACAAATATATAGACTTTATCGAAACCTTCTTTTTTAAGACTAATTTTTAGATTCTCAAGACTATCTTGATTAATATCAATCAAGGCTACAGAGCCACCATGTTCTAGAACTGCACGTGCATGCTGTTGTCCTAGCAAGCCTGCGGCCCCAGTTATCACAGTAATTCCCTGAATTTTAAATAAGGATTCTTTAATCATTTTGATCTTGTCTGTCCACCATCGATTGTCAGCAAAGAGCCTGATATAAAAGGAGAGTTGTTATTTGTAAATATGCTTATAGCATCATATATGTCTAAAGGAGTTGCAAACCTATTAGCAGGAACATCTTTTAAAACATTAGATTGTATTTTTTTATCTTTTTTTATTTTTTTATCCCAAACAGAGCCTTCAAACAATATATTTCCACAAACAAGTCCATTTAAATTAATTTTTTTTGTCTCCAAATATTTAGAGTAATTATTTATGTAAGTATTTAATGCTGATTTTGCAACTGAATATGTGGCAGGCGCTCCAGGAATGTACTCATGTCCACATATTGAAGAAATACAAACAATAGACGAAGATGAGGCCTGAGAAGATTTAACTAAAGCATCTATTGAGTTTATAGTAGAAAATAAATTAATATCAAAAACTCTTTTCCACTCCTTAAGACTTTCTTTACCAGTAGGAACAGACGATCCTGACCCAACATTGCAGATTAAAATATCAATACTACCCATTGATTTTTTACAATTTTGAATTAACTTCACACAATCACCTTCTTTGGTAACATCACAAGCATAACCATTAACCCCAAGCTTGCCTTTTGCTAAATTTAATTTAGTCTTTGATGAGCCATTTATAAAAACGTTAAAATTATCTTTAATAAATAACTCTGCTAAGAAAAATCCAAGGCCACTAGTAGAACCTGTTATCAAAACATTTTTATTAATGTCTTTGGTCATATTCATTTTTTCAAAAATTCATTAGTTATTTTAATATATCTTAGCATTGCTTCGACATGATTACCTGAAGGATCCCTAGATGTTTGCATGGAAAAATCACCAGCATAACCATAATCTTTAATATTTTTAAAACAGCCAGATAGATCTGCATTTCCATCTCCAAGAGGGACGGTTGTTCCATTTAATACTCTATCTTTTACATGTATGTGAATAATTCTATTGAAATACATTGCAAACTCTTCGTTATGATCAAAACCTAGACTTGCACTATTGCCAATATCATAATTTATTCCAAATAAATTATCTGGAAGATTGTCTATAAAACTTTTTAATGCATGTGGCTTAAAATCACTCTCTATAGCAACTCTTACTTTTTTTGTCTCTAAAATTTCTGATAGTGAAAGTAAAAAATCAATAGCTTTTTTTTTGTTAGAATCATTTAAGGACGAATCATCAACAAAAGGAATGACTAAAATGCCACAATTGATATTACCAAGACCATTGATAATCTCTTCTGTAACAAATCTCATTTGGTCATAATTATTCTCGCCTCCTTTCCAAGGAGGATTATGCATAATAAAATCAGCTGTACATGCCAATGGTTTGATATTTGATGCTAAAAGTTTTTTTTTAAGATAATCTTGGCCTAAAATACTAGCAATAGGATTTTCCCATATATTACACAAGTCAACTGTAAGCTCAATGTACCTAATATTATTTTCTGATGCTTTGTCTAATTCAACTTCCCAATTGTCTCTTGGAAAAGCCTGAATCTTGCCTTTCACTAAGTCAACAAGTCTTCCTTGAACAAATGCTATATTATTCATAAACCTGCACAAGCTCTATAAGATTTCCTTCAAAATCGTAACAAAAAGCTACCTTGGCTGTTTTGCTTTCATTAATTTTTGGAGAATTAATGAAAATGAGACCAATATTTTTTAATTTCTTTTCCAGGACTTCTAAGTCAGGTATATTTAACGCAATATGATTAAAGCCAGAAGATAATAACTCTTTCGTTCTACTTTCTGCATTATGAGAAATATATTGTATTAACTCAATACAAGTATCATCCACTGCATAACACTTACAGGTTCTTGCAATGCCTGATTTAATTCCGGTTAAATGCTCATAAAAAGGTCCTGATTCAACTTGATCAATTCTTGGTTTAAAACCAAAAATACCTTCATATAGTTCTAATGATTTTTCTATATTGTCAACTATTAAACCCACATGCCTTAATGTAATCATTTGGATTTATTTGCAGTTCCTATCAACATAATTTCTCTTGAAAATCTTACCCATTTGAACTTACTACTAAAAAATCTCGGGATAAAAACTTGAGTCAAAAATGATATGGGTGTGAAAATAAACCTCCATGAGCCCCAAAGGATTGGCAGTTGTTTGAAGAAGCTTACATTAATATTATCAAAATCATGCATATTCAGAATATCTTGCATAGAAGTTTTCATGAAAGGTGTCCTGTGGGTGTAATCTTCGAAATATATTCGATAATTGTATTCCCAAGATGGAGCCATAACAATTATCAAACCTCCAGGCTTTAGACATCTTTTGCATTCTTTAATTAAGATGTCAGGGTCGTGAAAATGCTCTATTACTGATTTTGAAAAAATTACATCAAAATAGTTATCATCAAATGGCATGCCATTATTTTCAATATCAGCTTGAAATAATTTAGCATCAGGACAATATTTTTCAGCGGCATTAGTAAAATCAACACCATAACCAGAAAGGCCTGCACTAATAAAACCGTTAAGAAAGTCTCCTCTTCCACACCCAACATCTAATAAATTTGAATTTTTTGAGATGTTAAATTTTTTAATTAAGTGCGCAGTTAGTTTATGAGGGTAATCGGTCAATGGCTTGCTTTTTTCGTCATAAATAACATCAATATAATTTTGATTCATTGAATCATTTTTGTTCGTATCCATTTATATATATTCTCCTATTATTTCTTCAATTATTGAGACTCCCTCAAGCAAGGCCTCATCAGATATATTTAGTGGTGGCCCTATTTTTATTGACTCTCTACCTGTATGAACGACTAGCAGACCTCTTTGCATGCATTTTTCAGAAATTTTTGATGGAATTAACGATTCAGGTAACATGGTACCTGAGTCTTGAAATAAGATGGAAGCTATCATTCCCTTGCCTAATACATTCGATATTAATCCATTTGAATTTGCTTTTATCTCATTAAGTCTGTTATGAAGAATTTTTCCTTTTCTTTCGGATTCGCCAATTAAATTATTATCATTGATCTCATCTAAAACTGCCATACCAGCAGAGCATCCAAGGGGATTTGCTGAATGAGTGCTACTCATATTTCCTATTTCGGGAAGATCCATTATTTCGTTACTTCCAATTACTCCAGAAATGGGATAACCGTTACCCATTCCTTTCCCCAAACATAATAAATCAGGTGAGACATTGTAATGCTCATAACCAAATGCCTTACCAGTTCTTCCAAAGCCTGACTGCATTTCATCAAAAGTCATAACTACATTATTGGTTTTGCAATAATGTTCAGCTGCTTGAACAAAATCATTTGGATAAAAAATAGCTCCCCATCCTTGAAAAGTCTCAAATATCATTCCACATATATCTTTAGCTGGATCTATTCCTCGTTCAGATAATGATTTAATTTGATCATTAAAAAAACTTTCTCCAGATTGATTGTTCATTACCCATGGGTAAGGAAAATTTAAATGATGAATATTTTCATCATGATATCCAACCCATTCTTTTTGTTGGAGATTTCCGCTCATCATTTGTGCTGCAAGAGTCCGCCCATGCCAATTATTTTCATAAGCAATAATACCTAATTTTCTTTTATTCTTAATTTTTCCACTCATCCTCATTAACTTAAAGGCAGCTTCAGTTGCCTCAGTTCCCGCTGACATTAAAAATGCTTTATCAAATTTTGTGCCTGAAAATTTTAAAAGTTTTTCTAAGTATTGCGCACGAATTTCATTACCATACGCATAGCAACCCATAATAGGCTTCTCTAAAGCCTTATTCATATATTCAATGACTCTATTATTTGAATGTCCTACATTTGCAAAAAAAATTGCTGAGGTAAAATCTATGAACTTATTGCCAGCAGCATCATAAATATTAAAGTTTGAAGCTGAATCCCAAACTAGTGGGAGCTGCCCATGCATCGATCTAGATTCATACTTATCGAGTCTCTCTAAGATTTCAAGAGTTCCCAAGCAAGGTATTTCAGTTTTAATAATTCTGTTACTTGTACTGATTAAGGGTACAGATTTAGATTTTCTTGAGAATGAATGTGATGACATATTTAATTAAAGATTTTATTGAGATTATTGTCTTGAGCTAACGTATATTCTAAATATTTGAAGTCATCAACGCAATCTATTTCAATAGCCTGCTCAGTTAAAAAAGGTAAGCAATCATTGCCATGAATATTTCCATTCTTTCTAATATGAGATGAAATTAATATATCAATATAACCATTTGCTTGATAAGTTTTTGGAAAGGCTTGTCTAGGAGCATTGTTATCAAGTTTTGAAGTATCTATTAATCCTAATGGTCTAAGATAATTCATATCATCAATTTCTAAAGTTTTATAGGCAGTTTCTGACATTTCATGAACTGACCTGATAGAGCTACAGTTATTTTGATTGATTGCTAACTCAATTGCCGCATCTATTAAATTAGGATCTCTTATTGGCGTGGTTGGTCTAAGATGAGCAATGTAGCTCGGCTCATTGCATTCATTTTTAAAAAAATTAAGAGCATGTTCAATAAATTCAAAGTCTGTAGATGTATCATTTGAAATTTTATCAGGTCGTATAAATGGAACTTCTGCTCCATATGAGATAGCGAGATCTGCATACTCTTTGGAATCGGTAGACACTATAACTCTGTCAATATTTTTACTTTGTTTTGCAGCCGCAATTGACCAACCCAAAAGAGGATGACCATTTAATTTCATCACATTTTTATTTGGTACTCCCTTGGAGCCTGATCTTGCTGGAATTAATGCAAATGTTTTAATCATATTATTTTTATGGAGGCTGAAGCCGGAATCGAACCGGCGTAAACGGCTTTGCAGGCCGCTGCATGACCACTCTGCCATCCAGCCAATCTAATCAGGGGTAATTGTATAACAGTTCTATACGAATTGGCTTATATAGATTTCTTATTCTGAAGAATAATATTCAGTTCTTTCAATATCATCTTCTACACACTCATCGCCATACTGAATTTCTATTAAATGGCATGTCTCTGCAAAAGGATTAGTGATTTGATGCCATTCACCTAGTGGAACTAAATAATGATCAAATTTATTAAGTTGAATATTTTTTTTGTTGTCAGGGTTTTTTTTACTATAGTTCACGATACAAGACCCTTCGCTAACCATCCAAATTTCGTTTCTTTTAAAGTGCCTTTGAAAACTCATTCCCTTTCCAGGCTCAACAATTAATTCTTTAACTTTAACCTGCTCGCCCTCAAATAAATTATAGAAAGAACCCCATAGCCTTTCTTCATGATAGTACTGCCATTTTTTTAGAATCCATGATGATGAATTCTTTTTATCATCGCCACCTACGCTGAATAAAAATTCAATACCATCAACAGACATTTCTGTTATATTTTCTTTATTCCTATCTCCTCCATTTGCGAAAGCAATGTCATCATTTGGATACATTTTTTTTGCTTTAATTAAAGCATTGGTGGCACTTCCTTTATCATCATCATCAAAATTAATTACCTCATCTACGAATGACATACTCTCAATTATTGCCTCCCTTTCAGAAAAGGGCATAAAATATTTACCTTTTTTATTTTCGAGCCAAGCATCGCTATTTAATGCAACTATTAATTTATCTCCATGCTTTTTTGCAGATTTAAAATACTCAATATGACCCGAATGTATTGGATCAAAACCACCACTTACAATTATTATTTTCATATTAATACATTTATTTTTTTATACATTTTATAGGAAGCATTTATTTAAAGGAATTTTTGTTTTCTATAATCATAAACAATGCCATCAAAATTTTTCAAAAAGCTTACAATCTGATCATGATAAACACATACAAAGGCCAACTCGACACCCGCAGGTTCATTATCATAAACATTAATGCCCGTATCTTTAATTTCTTGTTTAATTTCATGAGATAAAAATGGATCCCATAAACTTAAATTTAAGCCTAAAGTCTTCATAGAAGAAAGTAAGTCTTTAATTTTTGTATTTCTAATGTCTCCACAATTTTCTTTAAAAGTGTAGCCAAGGACAGTTATATTAATAGCATTTAAGTCTATATCTTTTTGCTTAATAAAATTTAAGAAATTATTTAGTACCCAATCGCCCATTTCATCGTTAATTTTTCTTGCTGTTTGCATAAGATTTGGTGAATAACCAGCTATTTCAGATTTATGCATTAAATAATATGGGTCGATGCTAATACAGTGTCCTCCAACTAATCCTGGAGTAAGCTTCATAAAATTCCACTTAGTTGATGCGGCCTCGATAACTTCATTAGTACTTATTCCCAAGGCAGAATAGAGCTGATGAAGCTCATTAATTAATGCAATATTTACATCTCTTTGTATATTTTCAGTTACCTTGGCAGCTTCAGCTACTTTAATTGATGGGGCTATATGAATTCCAGCATCTATAATTGAAGAATATAAAAAAGTAATTATTTCTAAACTATCTAGATTAGAAGCTGACACAATTTTTTTAATTTTTTCTATGGTATTGATTTTGTCGCCTGGAACAATCCTTTCTGGACTATATCCTGTAAAAAAATCTTTATTTAAGGTTAATTTTGATTCTCGCTCTAAGATTGGGGCACAAACATCATCAGTTACTCCTGGATATACTGTTGATTCATAAATAACTATAGAGCCTTTACTTATCAAACTACCTATTAGTACACTTGAAGCTATAATTGGTTTAAGGTCAGGTGTTTTATCTTCATTAATTGGAGTTGGTACTGTTACTATAAAAATATTACATTCTTTTATATCACCAATGTTTGATGTAATTTTTGATTCTTTATTTAAAATCTCAAGATCATCTATATTGATATCATTATTTCTATCATTACAGTTTTGAAGCTCTGTTACCCTTTCTTGATCGATATCAAAACCTACTACATCAAAACCTTTGCATGCAAATCTAGCAGCAAGAGGAAGTCCGACATAACCAAGTCCGACTAGACAAATCTTAAAGTTATCTTTCTTTAATAAGCTCATCTGTTTTAAAAGAATTTAATGTATAAATTAGGCCAGTGTACAAAGTGATAAAAAGAGAAATAAATAGAAAGATATCCCCAATAATAATTAACAACATATTGTTCAATGTTAATCCCAAAAGATATATAAAGATTGTAAATAATTGAATTGTTGTTTTTGTTTTTGCAAGAAAGGTCACTTTGGTAGCACTACTTTTACCATTCCTTGCATTCATATCTCTCAGAGCTCCCACCCATATTTCTCTAGTAATGATTAACGCGCCAATAAACCCTATAAGATAACTTGTAAGATTTATAGCCAGCCCGAATAGGAGAAAGAGTATTAAGATTTTATCTGCTATAGGATCTAGTATTTCTCCGAGTTGCGATACTGCATTATATTTTCTTGCTAAATAGCCATCAAAATAATCAGTAATACCAGCAAAAGAAAATAATATTAGTGATAAAAGATATCCATCTGGCGACATAAGTAACATAAATATAATTGCAGCCAAAAATATTCTCGTCATTGTTAGGAAATTAATAAAAATTATCATATTTACAGTTTCTTTTTTTAATAGGCCTATTTTGGCATTAATGTGTTTAACAGTCATTAAATCTTGAATATTAGATAATTTAGTATCAATGAAGCTTGAAGTGATAAATAATTGAGCATAATTAGACTAGATAAGACAATCTAATTTTTAGAAAAATTATTACTCGTTATTACTCCAATTAGGAATTCCTACAACATACATAGATTCTAATGGGTTATCTTTCCGAGCTCCAAAATTTAGTAGGTCTTCGCGGTCACTTTCTTTTGCAATTTCAATAGCATGCTGACGTACAGTTTTAGGCTGACCTGAGCACACGTTTATTGCTCCAGATTGCTTTGACAATGAAATATCTGAAATAATACGGCCAGCGATTGCTACATCAATAAAGTCTCTGACCTGATTACCAGATGATAAATCTGCTGACTGACCCAAGCTAATTTTAGTTCTAATGTATGGAGCAAGTCTGCGCTCGTCCTCTCCTTCACCGAATAAATAAAATAACCTACACCAAGCAAAAGATATGTCTCTTGAATGAAAAAGCTGTTCAAGCAAATGAAAAGTTGCAACCTTAGCAGCAGCATAAATTGAATGGGGCTTTAGAGATCCATTAAAAGGAATTGGATGACTTGAAATTTCATACTCAGCGCAACTACCAACACCAACAAATTTTGATACGCCTGCAATGATACAACCTTCAGCTAAATTCAAAGACCCTCTTAGACATTCTATATTACTATGTGAGGTGTAATAGGAGCCTGGCTCTGCATACCAAGCTGCATTGATTACAATATCAACATCTGAGCATTTCGAAGCCCACCAAGACCTAGTTTCATCAAATAAATTATCAGTTTCTATTACTGTCACTATATCTTTAATATCTTTTGCAAGCTGCACTGAACCTCTTCTGACTACTAAAACAATATCGACATCATTTTGTAAAAGATGTTTTAGAATCTGCTTTCCTACAAATCCAGTTCCACCAGTTAATAAAATTTTTTTTCTCATAATATTAAGAGGGCAGTTAAATTTTTATTAAATAAATCATTAAAGAGATGTGTGTAAGTGAAGTTAGCTAAGGTAATCAAAATAAGTAACAAGTAATGTGGTATTTAAGAATGCTAATAATATATTTATAGTATATTTTATTTATTACTAAACCTTCTTTTCAATCATAAAATTTTTATCTAGTTCTGATATTCGCTCTTCCAACGAGCCCCAGCTGCGATCTTTATCTGAAACTACAGATGGCTTAATTGGCCAATCAATGTTTAGTAGAGGATCGTCAAAACATATTCCTGACTCATGCTCGATGGCATAAACAGAAGAAATAGCATAAACAGCAGTTGAATTAGGCTCCAATGTAATAAATGCATGTCCAAAACCCTCAGGAACAATCATACTTTGACCATTATCTGGTGTAAGCACAGCTCCAAACCACTGAAATCTAGTAGGTGAATCTGGTCGTAAATCAATGCCAACATCCCAAATTGAGCCAGAAGTACAGGCCACAACCTTAGCCTCTGAGAAAGGTGGGTATTGAAAGTGAACCCCGCGTAAAGTACCTGCTTCCACTGATGTAGAGGTATTTACATGCACAATACTTGTTGGTCTTCCTGCATTAGCAATATCATCTTCTCCAAACAATCGAGAGAAAGATCCGCGTTCATCTTTTCTTATTGGTCTATGGAGTACAAATAAATCTGCAATAGGAGTCTTTTCAAGTTTCATAATTTTTCCTTATTAATTAAGTTTCTTCATTGAAGGTTGAGCTATCCAAATATTTGAATCAGGAGCGAGGGTCTTAATTTTTGCTGAAAGTTCTTCAGCAATATTCCAAGGCAATATAAGAACATCAGTTGGATTTAAGGAATTTAGCATTTCAGGAGCTAAAACAGGCACTTGAGAGCCTGGTAAAAATTTTCCTTGCTTCTCATGACTTGCATCAACAATATATTTAAGGGTTTTTGATTTTTGTCCAACTGCATTTAAAAAGGTATTTCCTTTATGAGCTGCGCCATATGCTACCACTACATTACCTGCTGCTTCTTTATCCGAAAACCACTGTCGAAGAGAGTTGATAGTCTGTTTTGATGCAGCAGCAAATTCTTCCCACTTATCTTCTAAAAATAATCCAGAATTAATTTCATCTTCTAATACTGCAGCAACTGAATCATCAGGTTGTATCGATAGACTTAAGCTATATCTGTTAGAGCCGCCATGAGTTGGAAGACGATCAACATGAAATAAATTTAAGCCGCATTTTTTAGCAACAGCATTTACAGAATGGGCTGTTAAATATGAGTAATGTTCATGATATATAGTATCAAAAAGACCTTTGTTGAGAAGAATATCGAAGGAGGGATTCTCAATTGTTATTATTGTTGATTCATCAGCAAGAATTGCCATACCTAGTGTGAAATCTTGTTGATCTGGGATGTGAGCATAAACATTATTAACAACTATTAAATCAGGGTGGCCATATTTAGCTAATATATCTTTAGCTAAGTCTACCCCAAAGAATTTAGAAATAGTTGGGACTCCAGCTTGTCTTGCAAGCTCAGCAGTATTTTCTGGAGGTTCTATATTTAATACAGAAACTCCTAACTTTTGAAACTGAGAAAGAAGATATCCGTCGTTACCTCCAAGCTCAACTACAAGACTATTTTTACCTAGTGAGAGGTTTTCAACCATTTCATTAGCAAAATTTTTGGCATGATTTACCCAATACTCACTTGCAGAAGAAAGATAGGGATATTTTTCATGAAAGATTCTATCAGGAAGAACGTACTCGCCTAATTGACCCATACCGCAATCTTTACATATTTTTAAATGCAATGGGAATCTATCAAGAACGTCTTCTGAAGTTAGCCCATATTCTGCTGGGAGAGGCTGCTCTCCAAGATCGAGTATACTTACCAGACTTTCTGAATCACAAGCTCGACAGATAGAAAATCCACGTTTTGAAATACGATCATTCATTAAAATACTCCTAATTTAGTTAAATAAACTTTTATGTAGATTTGTAACTGTTTGTTCATATGTCTGGTTTGGTTTATATCCAGTATCCATAACCAAGTTATCAATTGAGAAATCGTCCTTACTCAGAATAATATCATTGTAAGGAAGCTCTCCAAACTGCATTTTTTTATCAGATGGAAAAATATTATACATTCTTTCTACATACTCTCTAAGTTTTCTTGGATCTCCTGACCCGACCCAGTAATCTTTATTAGGTATACCCTTTTTACAAATTAGATAATAACCCAATGCGCAATCTTCTAATGAAATAACATCAAAGGTCTGCTCTCCTGATGAAAATATTAAATCCTCTCCATTGACTAACTTTTGAAGCGTTACTTGTAAAAATGAGTCTTTATCATCATCTTCTCCCATGACATGCGAATGCAAAACATAAATATAATCTATATCCATAGTTGATGCTTTTAATTGCAGAGCATATTTAGCAGCAATTTTTGCAACAGAATAAATTACATGCCTGTTATATTGATCATGCTTGTTGTGATCTAGTTTTAAATAGGTATGAGTAAAGGCCTCTTCCATAGTACCAACTTGAATAAAACGACTACACCCAATTTCAACAGAAACTTCCAGGGCATTTACACACCATGCAACATTCTTCATCTGCGCTTCAATATTAAGATCAGAAAGTCCACTTTCACCACCCCAGGCAAGGTTAAAAAAAATACAGTCTTCTCCGGCACTCCATTTAATTTCATTTATCTTATGCGATAAATCTTTAATGTCTTTCATATCAAGACTTATATAAGTTGCGCCTTCAATCTTTTTTTGCCTTTTTTCTGGAACATCGATCAAAGCCTTTCTTCCTAAAGCTATGACATCAACTCCCTTAGAAACTAAAAATTGAACAAACGAAGCTCCAATAAACCCTGCAGATCCTGTAACTATAGCTTTTCTCATAATTTTATATCTTAAATAAATTAAATCGATTGGTTGATGAAACAAATCCTGTATCTTTATAGAGTAATTCAGTCTTAAAAAATTCTGATGCATATAAAAAAGAATAATCTTTTTCTTCAAAAGAAATATCTTGAATATATTGTTCAAACTGTTGAAAATAATCTCTTAATATAATTGGATTTCCAGAACCTATATAGTAATTAGATTTGTTTATGCCTTTGATACCGAGTAAATAGTATGCTTCAGCAACATCATCAGTAGATATTATGTCAAATAATTGATTGTTATTTGGCAGGTCATAACTCTCTTTCGAGACTATTTTTTTGAGTGTTTTAGAAACATATCCACCAATTGATAAATCAGGAGATAATGGAACGGATAAACGTGTATGAATATAATCAATTTTTTCAAGATAAGCGGTCATTGCGCACATGTCTCTAGATGCTAATTTAGCAATACTATAATTACCTTGAGATGATGTGAATTTTGAACCTTTCTTTAAATGCCATTCGGCATAAGTTTCTTCAATAGTTCCAGAATTTATAAACCTTGAACAGCCTATATTTTTTGCAGCTTTTATAGCCAAGGATGACCAGGTTACATTTAAAAGTTGTTCTTCTATGCTCCCATCCGTTAGTCTTTGAGGCCCACTCCAAGCAAAATGATAAAAAACACAATTACAGCCTGATTCCCAATTTATATTTTCAATCTTCTTAGGTAGATCTATAATATCTTTGATGTCTAATTGAAGATATGTAACACCTGTACCAAATTTTTTCCTCACATCAGCTTGAGAAAGAAAGCTTCTGCCTATGCAAAGAACGCTTATCCCGTTACTTGTTAAATGCCGAGCAACAGATTGACCAACTAAACCGGAGCCTCCTGTTATAATAGCTTTCTCCATCATTAATCTGTAATCTTTTTGGTATTAGTATATTGATTGATCTGCATGTTGGTTAGTTTCTCCATATCCTCATTATTCTTCCAAGCTTTATGCCATTCAACAGTCTTATTTAAAGCGGTATCTAAATTCCAGCGCGGCGACCAATCAAGATTAGCCTTAGCCTTCGAGCTATCAAGTTTTAGTTCAGCAGCTTCATGAAGCTGGTCAATATCTTCTGTTATCCAATTGGAACCTGAATTAAGATCACACAACTTTTCTACTATCCATTTAACTGACTTTGAATCTTCATCCTTGGGTCCAAAATTCCAAGCTTCAGCAAATTGCTCTCCTTTATCATAAAGTTTTTCTGAAAGTATTAGATATCCAAAAAGTGGTTCTAAAACATGTTGCCATGGCCGAATAGAATTTGGTGAACGTATTTTTAAAGTTTCTTTATTGTCGATTGCCCTAAGAAAGTCAGGTATTAGACGGTCGATAGCCCAATCACCTCCTCCAATTACATTGCCAGCTCGCACATTGGCTAGATGTTGTTTATTGCCTTCTAAAAAAGAAGTACGATATGCTGAGGAAACTAGCTCAGAACATGCCTTGCTTGCTGAATATGGATCATAACCACCTAATCTATCATTTTCTCTATAAGGCCAAGACCATTCTTTATTTTCATAACACTTGTCGGTTGTTATATTAACAATAGCTTTAACGCTATTGGAATGCCTTACAGATTCAAGTAAGTTTGCTGTTCCCATAACATTTGTTGAGAAAGTTTCTAAAGGTGAGCTATAAGATAGTCGCACTAAGGGCTGAGCGGCCATATGGATTACTATATCAGCATTTGATTTTTTCATTGCTTTAGAAATTTCTTCAAAATTACGAATATCCCCTATTGTTGAGCTTGATAAACGATCTTGTAAATTTGTTACTTTATAAAAACTTGGGCCTGGATTGGGAGCAAGGGAATAACCATGCACATTAGCTCCAATCTGAGAAAGCCAATGAGCTAGCCATCCTCCTTTAAAGCCAGTATGACCAGTTAAAAAAACTGATTTTTTATTCCAGAAAGAGGCATTCATTACCATGCCTTCCATGGTGCTTTACCAGAATCCCATAATTCATTGAGTTGAGTTTTCTCTCGTAAAGTATCCATAGGTTGCCAAAAACCATCGTGAATATATGCTGATAGTTCATTGTCATTAGCTAATCCAGAGAGTGGTTCATTTTCCCAGCTAGTCAGGTCTCCCTCAATGCGATCAATTACACTAGGATTTAGAACAAAAAATCCTCCATTAACCCAGCTTTGATCGCCCTCTGGCTTTTCTTCAAACTTATTAACAAGGTTATCAGGGCCAATTTTAAGAGCTCCAAAACGACCCTGAGGTCTGGTTGCAGTTAGAGTAGCTTCTTTGCCATGATTTTTATGATACTTTATTAATTCAGTGATATTAATATCACTTACGCCGTCTCCATAGGTAAAACAGAATTCTGATTCCCCCTTTACATAATCCTTAATTCTCTTTAAACGACCGCCCGTCATTGTATCCTCTCCTGTGTCGACAAGAGAAACTGTCCAAGGCTCTGATTTATTTTGATGAATATCCACACTGTTATCTTTCATGTTAAAAGTGACATCAGACATATGCAGAAAATAATTAGCAAAATATTCTTTGATTATATAACCCTTATAACCGCAACATACAACAAAATCATTTACTCCATGTGCAGAGTAGGTCTTCATTATGTGCCACAAAATTGGCTTTCCGCCAATTTCAATCATAGGTTTTGGCTTTGAATCTGTCTCTTCAGAAATCCTGGTTCCAAGACCCCCTGCTAAAATCACTGCTTTCATTTTTTGATAAATAATTATTATATTTTAAGTATTATATCATTTTTTTCAGTTTAAAAAATTGCTTGATAAGGTCTTTATCCCATATTTAAGCGATATAAATTTCTTTAAAAAATACTTTATGATTGCTCCATAATGGATCTGATTAAAAAATCAATAGATGAGTATATGTGCTTAATAAAAGTATATATTTTTATAGCTTTTCTTTAATTAATTTAATTATCTTTTTATTAATACCTTTAACAGTCATTAAATCCTCTTTATTTGCTTCCTTGATATTTTTAATACTTTTAAAATTAGTTATTAATCTTTTCTTCAATACCTCTCCAATGCCATCAATATTATCTAGTTGAGATTTTTTAGTAACACCATGCTTTTTCTTTCTCTGTGCAGTTATGGCAAATCTGTGAGACTCATCCCTCATCTCTTGAAGCAACAAATATGCTTTTGAATATTTATCTAGCTCTATTATTCCATCTGAAGAGAGTATTGTTTCAGTAGCTCTTATCCTATTAAAGCCCTTAACTATAGATATAACTTTTATATCCTTATGATCAGATTTACCTATAACCGACTGACTATATTTGAGCTGACCTTTCCCGCCGTCGATTAATATTAAATTAGGCTTAATACTTTCGTCTTCATAATATTTAATTCTTCTTGATAAAACATGCTCCAAGGAACCAACATCATTGCCAGATAGATTTTTTGGAATATTAAATAATCTGTATTCTTTTTTTTGAGGTCCATGCTTAGAAAAAACGATGCATGATGCAACAGCATGATCTCCAGAAATATGACTTACGTCATAT
>MDTF01010410.1_pt1 | contig 20553 bp, 20 predicted proteins | sample 811191 | NCBI WGS metagenome assembly MDTF01 (sample SAMN05326649, study PRJNA326480) | marine metagenome | isolation source: seawater | place: Southern Ocean | collected 2011
AACCTATAAAGCAGAAAACTTAACGATTAAAAAATCTCCCAGGTTTTGGAATTGGGCTGGAGAAAAAATTAAAAATGGTAGTCAGTATGATTCTTACAAGGCATTAGATAAATTTAATGAAAAAGAATATAAGAAAATTTCTGATCTTTGTAAAAAATATAAAATAGAGTTTATGTCAACCCCATTTGACCATGGCTCTGTTGATATGCTAACAAAAATTGGTGTAAAAGGTTTTAAAATAGCCTCATGTGATATTTCAAATTTTCCATTATTAAAAAAAGTTGCATCTAAAAAACTTCCTATATTACTATCTACAGGAGCCTCTAACTTAAAAGAAATTAAAGCAGCAGTAAGTTATTTAAAAAAACAAGGAAATAAAAAAATATGCGTTATGCATTGCACACTCTGCTACCCAACAAAACCAGAAGATGTGAATTTTTCTGGATTAATTGACATAAAAAATAATTTTAAAAACCATGTGCTAGGTTTAAGTGATCACACTCTTGGAATTAATAGCACATTACCTGCCGTGGCCATGGGTGTAAGAGTGATAGAAAAACATTTTACGGTGGATAAGAAATTAAAAAAATCTGCTGATCATTGGTTATCACTAGATCCTAAAGAGCTTAATCAAATGAGAAAAAATGTAGATGATGTTTTATTATCTTTGGGAAAGGGTGGAAAAAAAGTATTAGCTTGTGAAAAAAAAACAAGGATGTTGGCAAGAAGAAGTATTGTTTTGAAGTGCGACCTAAAAAAAGGCAATATTTTAAGTGAAAAAAATATCACATGCAAAAGACCAGGAAATGGGATGCACCCTAAGTTTTTTGATAAGATTATAGGAAAAAAATTAACAAAAAACTTACTTGAAGATCATCAAATTAAATCTTCAGACATAACTAAATAACTTTAGTAAGTTTATTATTTTTGAGTGAGAGTTTACAGTACTGAATTATTTTTTCAGTATGTATTGTATCTTTCAAGTGCAGTTTTGAATTATCTCTATTTAAGTTTTGTAAAATGTACCTATTTTGATTCTCGTAGGCATCAACTAGTTTTTGATAATTTTTTATGATTATTTTCTCCTTTTTTTCACTTATTTTTTTTAAAATATATTTTTTATTAAGGTCTAGCTTTATTTGAAATCTATCAAAATATACCTCAATGAATCTATCTATATTCTTAGATACATAATTTAAGTTTATTTGAGATATAATTCCATTTACATGATTTAATATGATTATTACTGAGCTTTCGACCTCTAAATTTAAATTTGATTTCAGTTTTTTACATAAAACATCTTTTACTGGACCAAAAAAATATGAAGCCAGGTCAATTTCATGACTGCAGGTTTGTATAACACCACCCCCTAACTTTTTTCTTGCGGTATAGGATCTTTTATAATTTTCTCCAGGATGCCAGTTTGGCATATAAGTGTGCCACAGTAGATTGGAGTTATTAATTTTTCCTATATTGTTTGAAATAATACTTTTTAGTTTTAAAATATTCTTGTTATATCTTAGAAAATACCCTGAAAACAAATTCAATTTTTTTTTAATAACTAATTTTTCTAAAGCTTTAACTTCTTTTAAATTTGATACTAATGGTTTTTCAATAAAAAAATTTTTAGTATATTCGGATAGTTTGTTTAATGTTTTAAAATGTAAAGATGTGGGGTTACAAATAACAATTAAATCAAATGAATTTTTTTTAAAGTCATTTAAAGTATTAATTTCAGTAAAAAAAAAATCTAGTTTGTAGGATTTTAAATTTTTAAATGTCCTGTAAAAAAAAATTTCACAACCATATTTGTGAAATATTTTTGCATGCCTTACACCTATTGAGCCTTTTCCAATAATACATATTTTTTTCATCTACCAGGCTGTCCAACCACCATCTATAACAAGCTCAGATCCAGTCATATAAGATGAGGCATCTGAAACAAGAAATAGTATTGCTTCTTTATATTCACTTTTTAAAGCAAGTCGATTTAGTGGTGTAAGAGAAGAATATTTGCTTTTAAAATCTTTTGTTTGGTTTTTATTTTCTACTCCTCCAGGCACTAACACATTCGCCCTAAGACCATAGCGATTGTAGTGCGTTGCTATATATTTAGTAAAACCAATAATTCCAGCCTTAGTTGTTGCATATCCAATTGGTGAATTTATACCAGAATTTCCGTAGATCATTGGATTCGGTGCAACTTTTCCATAGGTAGAGGATGTGTTTAGAATAACAGAATTTTCATTTTTGATTAGTAAACTTATAAAATGTTTGGTCATAAAAAATAAACCATTTAAATTTGTATTTAAGGTATTTTGCCACTCATTTGTTGGATAATTTTCTAATTTAGAAAAAAATGAATTATTAGGATCTAATGATTTATTGTTACCTTTATAATGACTATGATTTATTAAAATATTTATTTTTTTATATTTCTTAATAAAAATATTTTTAAAATTTTTGACTTCACTTTCGCTGGTTATATCAATTTTGTGAAAATGATAATTTTTAGAATTTTTAATATCATTAAATACATCAATATTAATAACTTTAGCCCCAGCTCTTAACAGAATGTCACAAGATTCTTTTCCTATTTGACCAGATCCACCAACTATAAGCACAGTTTTTTTTTTAAGTGAAAATTTGTTTAAAGCTTTATTCATTTTGTATTGTATTAATAGCAAATAAATATAGTATTATTTAAACAAATTAAACATCAATAAACATTATTTATGGAATATAAAGCAAGCTATTTTAAAAATAGAGCCTCGGATCTTTCAGTAGATCTAACTAGTAGTACAGCAAAATTTCCAGAGAATGCCCTAATAGAACTTAGTAACGCTTGTAATCATTTTTGTGTATTTTGTAACAACCCTAGAATGAAGAGAAAAGTTAATATTTTAGATAGAGATACTTACTTCAAATTTTTAACTCAGGGTTATAAATATGGTCTCAGAGAGGTAGGTCTGTATGCAACTGGTGAACCTTTTATGATCAAAGACATAAATTGGTATATTAGTACTGCAAAAAAAATAGGCATTGAGCGCGTCTACTTAACCTCCAATGGTTCCCTAGCAAGTTTGGAAAAAATACAGTCAGCTCATGAAAGTGGATTAGATAGTATAAAATTTTCTATTAATGCTGCCACTAGGGAAACCTATAAAATAATACATGGTAAGGATGACTTTGTAAGAGTTACAAATACACTGAAAAAATTATACGAGTGGAAAACGAAAGAAAAAAAAGATATTTTAATATTAGGATCATTTATCTATACCAAGCTTACTGAAAAAGAAATTCCATTATATAAAGAAAAATTTTCGAAATATATGGAGGATATAAAAATGTTTCCAGCGGGGTCACAAGGAGGCAGAATAAATAACATCATAGAAAAAATTTCTACAGAAAATATAGAGAGAGATCCTAGTACACTAAAGCCTTGTGACATGATTTGGAATAGACTGCATTTAACATGTGAAGGCTTTCTTACTGCATGTTGCATAGATTATGAGCTAGATTTAGTTTATGCAGATTTTAAAAATTCAAAAAAACAAATAAATACAATATGGAATAACTCAATAGTAAAAAAACTTAGGGAGAAACATATTAATATGCAGCTAGACAACACTGTATGTAAAAATTGTTTAACTGGAAGTAAAGAAAAATATGACAAATTAATGCATATTAAAATGTCAGAAAATAAAAAAATTAAAACTAGCGATGTTAATAAAAGAACTTTATTAGCAAGCCAATAAAATAATATCCATATTCTCAAATTAGCTAATGAAAAAAATTCTATTTATAATTCCTGCAAGATCTGGTTCTAAGAGAATTATAAATAAAAATATTAAAAAATTAGATAAAGATGAAAGTTTAATTGAGATTAAAATTAATAATTGTATTAAATCTAACCTTGGAGATGTTATAGTTAGTACAGATTCAAAAAAAATTGCAAATATTGCAAAAAAAAATGGTGCAAAAGTTCCTTATTTAAGGTCAAAAAAACTCTCCTCACCAACAGCTACTATGATGTCGTGCGTGGTAGACGTTATTAATTATTTAAATAAAAATGATATAATCATTCCTAAATATATAGCCATAATGCCTCCTACTTATCCCTTTACTAAACCAGAATCTATTCGAAGAGCATTCTCAAAACTAAAAAAAATGAATAAATTTAATTCAATTTGTTCATTCTCAAAAAGTATAGAGCATCCATTTAGCTACGTTGATGTTTTAAAAGACAAAGTTAATTTTGATCATATTAAATATAAAGGTCATGTTTTATCTGAATTTGAAAGAACTCAAGATTATCCACCTTCCCATGTTCTTTCTGGGTCAATTAGAATTTCAAAAACATCATTCTTTAAAAAATTTTTAAAAAATAAATCTCCTTTAATTAAAAATTATGTAATTGATATGAATTCATGCATAGGATTTAAGCTATCCAAAAGAGAAGCTTACGATATTAATGACCCAGATGATTTTGAAATTGCAAAATTTTTATCAAAAAATAAAAATTTTTTAACTAAATAATAAATTAATTAATGATTAAAATTTTCTTATTTTTTAAGGTAAAATTTTAATTGTTCTGTGTTATGCATTCCAAGACTGCCTTCATTTAGCCAAAAATAATGATGGTCATTATAAGCGTTGTGTAAATGCTTCCATTTCCTTTGAAAATTTGATTTTAAAAACCTGGCATTTGCTGTTCTTCCATCCATAATTATAAGAGTTCCTGGTGTTAAAAAATGTTCAAATTTTAAAATATCACAAAGCATTGGCATTTGACCATGACTATTTGTTGTGAAGTTTTCAATTTTATTTTTTATTGAAAATGGGCTGGGGCCATCAATATAAATCAAATCAGGAATTACCTGAGGATGATTTGTGTACTCCGTACAATATCTATTATTAAAAGTAGTCATTCTTGCATTTGAAAAATTAAAATTAACCATATTAAAGTTATTTGAGTATTTTTTTATTCTTTCTTTACAAATTTTAATAAACTTTTTTGAGCAATCAATGGATATTAATTCATAAGGTTTTTCACATCGTTTGAACGCTTTGTTTTTAAATCTCTTTTTATTTTCCATTAAGGCTAAATGCATAATTAAAGTGCTCCAACCACACCCGTATTCCAAAACAGTTGTCCTATTATTTAAAATAATAAATTGATATAGGTTATATAAATCCTTTAAATTTGGGAGATGGGGTGTATTTTTCTTTAAATTGATATTACCACCATGCAATTGTTTGAATGTTAGTTGTTTGAATGTTGGTAACTTTTTTCCATCCTTTAACGTTAATAATAACCAATCTAAACCTTTTTTCCTAAAAAAATCTTCATAATTAGTTTTTTTTGGAATTTTTATTTTAATCATTTTAATTATTTTATATTCATAAAGTATTTTTATTTTATACAGAGATAGCCTTTAAAGCATAAAAATTGAGAAATTGTTTGAATATCTTTAAAGCCTGCTCTTTTAAGCAAACCCAGGTTTCCATAATCACTAAAAGGTTCAAGTATCCCTCTAAGAGATTTAGATTTTTTCAGAATATCAGTAGATGATAGATTGTTGTCCTCTTTAAAATCCATATACATTGAGTGAAGTATATTTTCAAACCTTGCATCATTTCCTCTGACTTTTTCATAAAAAATAAAAGCACCTCCCCAATTTAATGATTTATAAATTTTATTCATAATCTCTTGTCTAATTGAAGGTGTTATAAATTGGATTGTATAATATGAGATAATTAAATCACTTTTTTTTAGTTTTAGTGTTTTAATGTCTTTATTAATTAATTTTATTTTTCTTTTTAAAATTTTTTTTTTTGCATGTGAGAACATTTTTTTTTCAACCTCTATGCCATGAAAATTAACGTTCTTTTTATTTGTATAATCATATAATTTATTTAAAAGATTGGCAGTCGAACAACCTATGTCATAACAGTTAGAGTTTTCTAATAAAAAATAGTCTGATAGGCTTGCTATCAGTTTGTGGCCTTCCAAATATAAAGGTACTGATTTTGCAATATGCTTTTCAAATTTATCAGGTATTTTCCCTCCAAAACTCCAACTTCCGCTTTTTAAATTCATAATATTAATTTTTAAATATGATCATTTAAATTTATATATCTTTTTATAAAAAAAGACCTTATCTTTTTAATAAGAAAAATAATAAAACCACGGTCAACAATTAAAGCTCTATTTAATTTTTTAGTACGTAATGTGAAAATAGCCGCAGATCTAGTGGTAATTCCATTGCTCCCGTAAGAATGCCATGTACTCTTATCTTTTCTTGAAAAAACAAATGCTCTATTTATTTTCCATTTTACTTCTTCTGGATTTTTTTTATTATCATCATAAATAATTGTTCCAATATTTTCTTCAGGCCACAAATAAATAACTCCAGACAATATCTTGGTTAAAGAGTCATTATGAATTGGATAATTAAAATTTTTCCCCGAAACTGTTATGCTTATTTCTGCATAATCATATAGTTTATTTTTTTTTGGATTTAATTCGTTAAGATAATTCATCATTTTATTATTATATTTGTGAATTAAATAATTACTAAAATCTTTATTCAGATTAATTATTATTGCATTATCATCATTGAGATCTTTTAGTTTATCATGATTATCAATGACTGACTTTATTTTTAATAAGTCTTCTGTTTCAAAAAAGTTATCTTCAACTTTATATTTAAACATTTTCAAATATTAATTTTAAAATATACACACTAGTTTGAATATTTTAAATGATTATTAATGTCTATATTTTTTTAAAATATTTTAAGTTTTTTAAAATAAATGTTGATCCTGATACGGCTGGAACTATTTATCATATAATTGATAAATTTGTAGACAATTGTATAAATTTTTCTATAACAATCTCCATTAATTAAAAAAAGGTGATAAAATGAATAACGTTAACTTAGATCATTTTGTAAATAAAAAACTATTAAAGAATAAATTTAATAAACTTTATAAAATCTGTAGAAGCATTTTAGGCAAAGGTTTTAGAGAAAGCCTTGATATAATTGGAGAAACTGTTGATTTAAATAAAAAAAAAATAAAATCGGGGACTAAAGTCCTTGACTGGACTGTACCTGATGAATGGAATATTAGAGATGGTTATATAATTGACCCTAAGGGAAAAAAAATTGTAAAATTTAAAGATCATAGTTTACACGTTGTTAATTATAGTGTGCCAGTTAATAAAACAATATATCTTGAGGAATTAAAAAAAAAAATTTTTACACTTCCAGAACTCCCAACTGCAATTCCTTACGTTACAAGCTACTATAAAAGAGACTGGGGTTTTTGTATGACACATCGTCAATATAAAAAATTGAAACCTGGAAAATATAAAGTTTTTATAGACTCAGAGATAAAACCAGGGACCTTAGTTTACTCTGATACTTTGATTAAAGGTAAGAGTAAAAAAGAAATATTGTTATCTACTTATTTGTGTCACCCACAAATGGCAAATCATGAACTATCTGGGCCGTTAGCATGGTCAATACTTTATAAAATAATTAAAGAAACTGGACCTCATAAATATTCTTATAGGTTTTTAATTTGTCCTGAAAATATAGGTGCTGCAGCTTTTTTACATTATTCTAAAAAAAAAGTTAAGAATATAGTTGCGGGTTATATAGTCCAATGTGTTGGAAATGGTAAAAAGTTTACATATAAAAAATCAAGGACTGGTAATAGTTTAGCAGATAGGGCCGCTATAAATGTTTTAAAATATTCAGGCCTTAAAAATGATATAGTTGATTTTTTCCCTGATGGAAGTGATGAAAGACAGTTTTGTTCTCCTGATTTTAATTTACCAATTGGATCAATAATGAGAAATATGTATGGCAGACAAGATGGTACAAAAATGGATTTTAAAGAATATCATACTTCTTTAGATGATGAAAAGTTTATCAATTTTCAAACTATTATAGAATCGATTAAAATATATTTAGAAGTTTTATCAACTATAGAAAATAACTTTAAACCTCTTGCAAAAGTTTTATATGGCACACCACAATTATCAAAAAGCCCAATTAAATTATATGGCGAGGTAATGAATTTTAGAATTTCAAAAAAAAATGAAATAACTAGAGTTTTATTAGAAATTCTGAACTTATCTGAAGGAAAAACAGATTTATTAGATATAGCTAATGAAAAAAATTTCAAAATTTTAGATCATTTGGATACAATTAAAAAATTAATTAAAGCAAAATATATTAAAGCTAAATGAGAGTTTTAGCAATTATTGGTAATCATCCTAGGAATTTAGGTCTTTTTAAAAAACTATTAGATCAAAAAAAAATCTTTGTAGAAGGTTTAATATTATTCAAGAGAGAAGACATAATACCAAAACCAGATAAAAAATTATCCAAAGAATTAAAAAAACTATGGAATATTCATTTTAGAAAAAGATATATTGCTGAAAAAAAATATTTTAATTATAACCATGATATTATCAAAGGTTTTTCAAAAAAAATTGAAATTTATCATGAAAGTGAATTCAATAAAAAAAAAGTTATAAACTTTGTAAAAAAAAATAAATTTGATGCTTGTTTTATAACTGGAATACCAATTATAAAAGATCCTCTATTAAATAATTTACCCATTAATACTGTAAATCTCCATTTAGGATTAATTCCATTTTATAAAGGTGCCATCACTATGTTTTGGCCGTTCTACTTCTTAGAGCCAGCTATGGCTGGAACTACTTATCATATTATTGATAAATTTGTGGATAATGGGGAAATTCTTCATAACAATATCCCAAAATTAGAAAAAGGTGATGGAATGCACGATGTTGCCTGTAAGGCAATTATTCAGGCGCATAATGATTTACCTAAAGTGATAAAAGAAATAAAGAAAAGAGTTAAACATCGAATTAAACCAAAAAAAGACTATTCATTAAAGTATAGAGGAAAATTATTTATTAAGGCTGACTGGAAACCAGAAATGTTAAGAGTTATATATTCATATTTTAAAGATAGAATAGTTGATGCATACCTTGATAATAAAATTCAAACCAAGAGACCTAAATTAATAAAATTAAAATAAATTTATTATTTAAAATTTTAAAGTAATTAGATCACCTTCATTAAATTTTTTTTGTGATTTTCCAACAATTTTTTTAAAACAACTTAAGTCTCTTGTAATAAGTGTTGATATTGTGTAATTACTTTATTCACAATATTTATTTTAAATTGAAAGATATAACCAAGTTGTATAAAAAAAAAACTTACATTTTGAAAACTAATAACAGCATTACTAGAGATGAAGAGCCTAAATTGTCTGATAGCCAAAAGTTATGGAAAAGAGCTAAGAAAATAATTCCTAATGGGAATATGTTTTATTCAAAAAACCCTAATTTAATACTACCCAATTATTGGCCCACGTATTACAAGAAAGCAAAAGGATGCTTTGTTTGGGGCCTAGAGAATAAAAAATATACTGATTTTTCAATGATGGGTGTAGGCACAAACCTCTTAGGTTATGCCAGAAAAGAAATAGATGATGCTGTTAAGAAAAATATTACTAAAAGTAATATGTCAACTTTAAATTGTCCTGAGGAAGTTTATTTAGCAGAAAAGTTAGTTAATTTACACCCATGGGCTGACCAAGCAATGTTTGCAAGAACAGGAGCCGAAGCTAATGCTATGGCCATTAGAATTGCAAGAACGCATTCAAAAAAACAAAATATAGCAATATGCGGTTATCATGGTTGGCATGACTGGTATTTAGCAGCAAATTTAAATAATAATAAAAGTTTAAATAATCATTTACTACCAGGTCTTGGTTCTGATGGGGTATTAAAAAAGTTAAAGAACTCAGTGTATACATTTGATTTTAATGATTTTGATAAATTAGAAAAATTAATGAAAGATAAAGATATAGGAACTGTAATAATGGAAGTATCAAGAAATTATATGCCAAAAAATAATTTTTTAAAAAAAGTTCGTGATATTACAAAAAAAAATAAGACAATATTAATATTTGATGAATGTAGTTCTGGGTTTAGAGAAACTTATGGAGGTTTACACTTAAAGTATAAAGTTAATCCTGATATTTGTATGTTTGGAAAAGCTATTGGTAATGGTTATGCAATTACTTCAATTATTGGAAGAGGTGAAGTTATGAAAAAATCCTTAGATAGTTTTATCAGCAGTACTTTTTGGTCAGAAAGGATAGGTTATACAGCAGGATGCAAAACCCTTGAAGTGATGAAGAAAGTTAAATCATGGGAATACGTTACAAAATTGGGTAGAAAAATTAAAATAGAATGGGATAATCTATCAAAAAAATATGAATTGCCAATTTCAATTATGGGTATAGATGCAATACCTAGTTTTGCTATAAATAGCTCAAAATTCCTGCATTATAAAACTTTTATATCGCAAGAAATGCTTAAAAAAAATTTTTTATGTACTAACGTTGTTTTTGTTTCAACGGCGCATAATGAACTTATTTTAAAACAATATATAAAAAATCTTGATAAAATATTTCATACCATTAAAGAGTGTGAAGAAGGAAAGGATATAAATAAACTTTTAAACGGACCAGTTTGTAAATCTTCCTTTAAACGATTAAACTAATTTATGAAAATGAACTTTTATAATAACAAACAAATTTTGATTACAGGTGGAACAGGCAGTTTTGGAAATGCATTCTGTGATCACATTATAAACAATAAATATAAAGTTAAAAGGTTGGTTATATATAGTAGGGATGAATTTAAACAATCTGAGATGGCCAAAAAATTTTCACCTGAAAAATATCCATTTATTAGATTTTTTATTGGTGACATTAGAGACAAAGAGAGATTATCGAGAGCCATGGAAGGCATAGATTATGTTATTCATGCAGCAGCATTAAAACATGTAAGCTCAGGTGAGTATAACCCTATGGAAGTAATCAAGACAAATGTAATTGGTGCTCAAAATCTTGTGGATATATGCTTGGATGCAAATGTAAAAAATGTAATTGCACTTTCAACAGATAAGGCTTCATCTCCAATAAATTTATATGGAGCTTCAAAACTGTGTTCAGATAAAATTTTTTTATCAGCTAATAATATTAAGGGCTCAAGAAGTATAAAATTTAGCTTAGTTAGATATGGTAATGTTTTAGGAAGTAGGGGCTCTGTTGTTCCAATTTTTATTGAAAGTTTAAAAAATAAAGAAGATTTTACAATCACTCACCCAGATATGACCAGATTTAATTTGACACTGGAGGAAGGTATAGATTTTGTTGATTGGTGTTTTGTTAATAATCTTGGTGGAGAAATATTTGTACCAAAGCTAAAAAGTTTTAAAGTTACAGAATTAGCCAAATCTATAAACCCAAAAGCAAAATTAAAAATAATTGGTATTCGTCCTGGGGAAAAATTACACGAAGAATTGATATCGGAAACAGATAGCTTAAATTCTGCAGAGGGAAAAAATCACTATGTGATTCTGAATAATCTTAATAAAGAAGATTTTTCGAGATACATAAAAGTCAAAAAGCTAAAGAGAGTTATGGCCGGATTTAAGTATTCTAGTGACAATAATCCAAACTTTGTAAATGCAAAAGATTTAAGAAAAATTTTAAAGTTTAATAATATTTTATAAGAATAAATTTTATTAAAGTCTTACATTATAATTTTTATTAAATAGATATCTTTTTATCTTAAATATGTTGTAATCATTAAAAGTAATCATTGTTCCTAGGGCAACAGCATTTATTTTTTTATTAAAAGCATCTTCTATCTGATTAAGACTTCCTATCCCGCCTTCAAAAATACAAGAGACTCTTATATGTTTTAAAAGCTTCTCAGAAAATTCCAAGTCAAGTCCTTCTTTTTTTCCCTCTCTATCTACAAAATTAATTTTAATTTCACCAATACCAAGGTTTTGAATTTCACTTATGTAACTTATTAGATCTATTTTATTATTTAAATCTTCATAAATTTTGTAAGAATCTTTAAATTTTATTAAATTAATACCTATAACTATTGCTTGACCGCCAAAATATTTCACAATATCTTGAATTAAATCCCTGTTATTTAATATTGCTCTATTTAAATATATTTTTTCGGCACCTGATCTTATAACTTTTTTAGCAACTTCTAAATTTGTAATACCCCCACCAAATGTTATAGGTGTTGATGATGTTTCAGAAATTTTTTTTAAAGTCTCAAAGTCAGGCTCCTTTTTTTCATTGGTAATGTAACTATCAATATCTATTAAACTTATTTCATCCGCCCCCTGACTCTCTAAAGCAACCACTGTAGATGCTGGACTTCCAGCGTTTTTATGATTTTTAAAACCAACTCCTTTGAGAAGTTTTCCTTGCGATAATAATAAAGAGGGTATTATTCTTAAATAACTCATTTAATCTTTAGGTTTTAAAAAATATTTTAGAAATTTAATGCCATTGCCTTGACTTTTTTCGGGGTGAAATTGTGTTCCTATAAAATTATTGTTAACCACTATAGAAGGTATTTTTTGTTTAAATAAAGTGGTACCCAAGCATCTTGCTGTGCCAATATTAGGTTTTAAATTTAAATAATAAGAATGACAAAAATAAAAATCTGATTTTATATTTATACCTACTTGGCTTGCAAGTGTTTCGTCAATTTCCACTTCACACCATCCAATATTAAATTTTTGTGGAATTTCAATTGGCTCAACGTTACCGTTTATTAATCCAATTCCCTTAGAGGTGCCATTTTCAAAAAGTTTATTTGCAAATATCTGAAAACCCAGACAGATACCCAGTATGGGTTTTCCTGATTCATAAAATTTATTAATATTATTGATAAATCCTTTTTCTTCTAGTGTATTAATAGTTTTAAACGCTGAGCCTACCCCAGGAATAATAATTTTATCTACTTCATTCAGTTGTTCTGAATTCTCAATAACAATAGGATCATAGCCTAAATTATAGATAGAATTGTAGACCGAAAGTATATTTCCTGCTCCATAATCAACAATGCCAATTTGCATTTTTAAAAGAACTTTTTTTCCCAATTATCAAAATCACTAGGAACAATATTTGATTTTATCTGTTTTACTTCTTCTTTATTCCACACGGGGCTAGGATGAACAATATGACTTTGAATGATTTCATAAAATTCATCCTCAGTTATTTTAATCATTTTTAAGAAAAGATCTAAAGATTTAGGTTTTTTCCCATCATAAATTTTGCAAAGCTCAACTGCTTTTTCCCTATTCATTCTATTATTCCTTATATCAATTGATGTTAAGTGAGCAGTTCTGCCAAAACCTCTTTTTAGAAACTTTATATAATCCCTAACACCTTGCATCATGCACTCAATTTTTTCATAATTATATTCTTGAGGAATGCCTTCGACATTATCACCCTTCCATCCGAGCTCATTTTTAATTATGTCAACCTGTTTTCTAACATCCCATGAAATATAGTTTCCCAAGTAAGCATTTTTAATTTTATTTTTATTTAATTCTCTTTGTGTGGGAAAGATAAATGCTTTTAAGTCATGTGCTGATATATTGGATTCTGGATATTTTTCTTTTATCATTTCAAGCATATCTTCAGCATTAATTCCCATATTTGCAGTTTTATTAAAATGTTCTACATCAAGTTCTTCAAATTCATCATAACTATAATAAGAAGAATATTCGGCTGTTGGCTCTCCATAAAAAATTAAAGGTACTTTCTTTTCAATTGCTACATTAACTGGATAAGCAGTAATACCTACGTGGCAATGCCAACAAAAATCTCCTCTTCTTATTAAGCTCTCTAACATTGTTTTTTTTACTATTTCAAAATTTGATTTGTAGTTAATAAAATCTACACCTAATTTACTTATTGTTCTTTGAGTATTTTCTTCAATTATATCTCTATAAAAATTATGATCAAAACGCACGACGAGCGGTCTTAATTTTTTAATTTTTACCAAATACCAAAGAGCAAATGTTGAATCTTTTCCACCAGAAAAGGGAACTATACAGTCATATGCATATTTACCTCTGTAATCTTCAATTAATCTATCTAAGGATTTATTTCTTTCATCCCAGTCAATTTTTTTTTTTTTATCACTATTAGTGCACACGGTGCATTTACCATCCTCTTTAGCAAATGATAAGGTTTCAGCAGTTTCTGGAATTACACAATTACTACAAATTTTCATAATAAATTATGTAGGTTTTATATCACTATAATATTCTAAATATACTAAAATTTAGTAATAATTTTATTTCTTTACTGTTCAAAACTTGAACGGTATAATATTGAATTATATGATCATATGTCAATAAATCAAAAACAAGACTATTTAAATATTTTAAGAAAATTAAAAAATGATCCACATACATCCCAAAGAATATTATCAAAAAATTTAGGCATAAGTTTGGGCAAACTAAATTATTGTATAAACGCTTTAAAAAAAAAGGGAATAATCAAAATTAAAAATTTTACTAAAAACAAAGATAGATTTAATTATAACTCTCAATTTAATTACTTTTATATCCTTACACCCAAAGGAATTTCTTTAAAAACTAAATTATCAATTAACTTTATGAAACTAAAGATGAAAGAATATGATGAATTGAAAAAAGAAATTAGCAACATATAAAACAACATTAAATTATATAGAACGATGAAATTAATCCCATACAGCAGACATTATATAAAACGATGAAATTAATCCCATACGGTAGACATTATATTGATACGCCTGATGTGAGATCAATTCATAAAGTATTAAGAAATGATATTATAACAGGAGGATCTAAGGTAAATGAATTTGAAAAAAAAAATTAGTTCATATCTAAAGTGTAAATATTCAGTTGCGTGTAATAGTGGGACATCTGCATTATTTTTAGCAATGCAATCAATTGGGTTAAAAAAAAATGATATTGTTATAATGCCAAGTATAAACTTTATAGCATCATACAATATTGCTAAATTATTTAATGCTAAAATATATTTAGCTGATGTTGACAGTCACACAGGTCAAATGACTCCTAAAAGTGTTGTAGAATGTTGCACCAAATATAAATTACAAAAAGTAAAAGCTATAATAGTTATGTATAATGGTGGCTTTCCAGAAAATGCTCAAAATTTCTATAAATTTAAAAAAAAATTAAATTGTTTTCTTATTGAGGATGCTTGTCATGCCTTAGGTGCCGCTTATAAGTTCAAAAATAATCATTATAAAATTGGATCATGTAAACATGCAGATATATCAACATTTTCTCTACATCCTTTAAAAACAATTACAACAGCTGAGGGTGGAATAATCACAACCAACTCAAATAAAATTTTTAAAAAATTAAAAATCTTAAGATCTGTAGGTATGGAGAAAGAAAAAAATAAACATTGGGTGTATGATGTAAAAAGTATTAGTTTAAATTTTAGACTTAACGAGATACAGTCTGCATTAGGAATTTCTCAACTTAAAAAAATAAAGTTATTTATTTCTAAAAGAAAAAAAATCTATAATATTTATAAAAGTGAGCTCAAAAATATTTCTGGTCTATCAATGCCAGAGTATTCAAAAAATTATTTTCCTTCATTTCATCTTTGTTTAGCAATATTAGAAAGAGACAACTTAAAATTTAAAGAAAAGTTTATAAAATTTATGTTAAAAAAAAATATAATGATTCAGTACCACTACATTCCTATTTATAAATTTAGTATTTTTAATGAAAAATATATTGGAAAAAATGCTGAAAAATACTATAAAAATGCAATAAGTTTACCAGTTTATTATAAGTTAGAACATAAACAGCAATACCAAATCATTAATCATATAAAAAGTTTTTTTTTAACAAATTGTAATTAAGGATTTGTCATAGAATGTATTTAGATAATATTTGGTATAGCCACAAAAAAATTTTATCAATTTATTCTTTAAGAAATATCTTTTAGGACAGTTATAAAATGTTAATTAATTTACTCAAATATTATAACATAAAATTAGGAAACCCTCTAAAAGTAGCTCCGAAAGTTTTTGATTATAATACTCTCTGCAAAAATTTTAAGCTATCAGGTATAAAAAAATTTGGATTCAAGATTCCCTATAATTTTTACAAAAAAAAATTATTTACAAGCCTATTTTGGAAAAGTTGTTATGAATATATAATATTAGATGTACCCATCAATGATTTAAAATTAATTAAATTAATTAAAAAAAATTTCAATGAAAGAGATTACCTGGAACTTATAACAATTTATTCAATTTTAATAAGTATTGGAAAATTCTCAATTGCAAATAAAATTAGAAATTATTTTTTTTATGTATTAAAAAAAAAAAAATTTTTTTTTATAAATAAATATATAAAAAAGATTTTATCAGTTGATCAAATTTTTCAACCAGAAAAAAAGAGCATCTCTTATTTAAGTAAAATGAAAACAATTAAAGATCTTGTTAAATATAAAAAAAATTTTTTCAATGAAAAATATTATGATTATATTAAAAATAAAAAAATATCTGTTGTTGGAGTTTCAGATGGATTGAAAGGAAATGCAAATAATATTGATAAAGCTGATATCGTAGTAAAATTTAATTATTTTTCAAATAAATATTATTCAAATAAGAGTACTCAATCAAAAAGATGTGATATTTCTTATTTTAGTGATTATTTTTTAATAAATAAAAAAAACTTACTTTTACAATCTAAAAATAATTTAAAATATTTAGTATTTAAATTAAATAAAAAAAATAATTATAATCTCCTCCCAAAAAATAAAATTATAAAAACGAATATTTTTGATAGATTAATTCTAGGTACCCCAAGTATATTGATAAATTCAGTAATCGATTTAATAAGTTACTCCCCCCATGAAATCAAAATATTTAATTCTACACTAAGTTATCCAATCAATAATAAAATTAGAAATATCAATACCAAAAAGTACAGAAAGTTAGTTTTAGAAAAAAAATTCTCAATTTTTTCTAATGCTAAAAGCTTCGGTATTCATGATATTATAAGTGAGTATATTGTTCTCAAAAATTTATTTAATTTAAAAATTATAAAAGTAGATAATCAATTAAAAAAAATACTAGATATGGGCCTAGATTCATATCTAGAGGGTATGGAAAAGAATTATAAAAATTCAATATTATTACTTTTAAATAAAAATTATAAAAATTTATAGAAAAAAAGTGCAATTTTAATAACTAATCTATAAAACCTTGTATTTAAATTATGAAAATAACTATATCAATCATTTGAAATGATAAATTATTACAGAAACCTTGAAATACTGGATTTAAAAGATAAGAAAAAATTTTTTATGATTATTTTTCTTGGTTTGATCGGTAGTTTTTTTGAAGTTATAGGAATAGGTATAATTGTTCCTTTTGTTTTAGTTATTACAGATGTGAATGTATTAAATAACAATGTTTATATTTCTCAATTTGCTGATTATTTTTCCATTGAAGATAGAGATAAAATAATTATTTTATTTATATGTATAATCTTATTTATATATTCTTTTAAAACTATCTATCTAACGTATGTTAGTTGGGTTAAGTATTCTTATAGTTATAAACTTCAGGCGAAATTATCTACAAAAGTTTTTAATATTTTTTTAAAACAACCTTATATATTTTATTCTAGTCTTAATTCATCAAAACTTTTGCAAGAAACAAAAGATGAGCCAAGTACTTATATTTCTTCAGTTGTTATAGGAACACTAGATATGCTTTCTGAAGTTTTAATTATTACTGGAATTTTATCATTACTACTTTATTATAATTTTTTACCTTCTTTGATTATTTTCGTAATAATCACTACAATTCTTATTTTATACAAAATGTATTTTAGAAAAAGAACTGTAGTCTGGTCAAAGCTAAATAAACATTTCAATAGACTCGGCTATAATATCTTGAAATACGTTTATGGTTCTATAATTGAAGTAAAGATAAGCAATAAAGAAGAAATTGTAAAAAATAAATTTTCTAAATTTGTAAATACTTCAAACGAAAACCTTACCAAGCAAATGTTCATGACCGATGTCCCAAGGTTATATCTAGAGTTCATTGCAGTATTTTTCTTTATGGTTTTTGTTCTTTATGCTTACAATTATTTTTCAGATTTTAATAAATTTATTCCCTCTGTTGCACTTTATGCTGTTAGTGCTTTTAAAATACTACCATCTATGAATAGAATTGTTGTAGGGATTCAGAAAGTAAACTTTGGTACAAATAGTCTAAGTATATTGCAGCGTATTTTTAAATTAGATTATAACGATACAGAAATAAAAACAGAAAAAAAATTTGAATTTAATAAAAAAATTGAGTTAAAAGATATTTCATTTTCGTACAATAATAAAAAAAATATTCTTAATAAGGTTAATCTTACGTTTAATTTTGGTGATATTGTTGGAATAAAAGGTGGGAGTGGAGTTGGGAAAACAACACTAATGAATTTAATATTGGGACTACTTAAGCCTGATGAAGGTGAAATTTTAATTGATGGAAAAACAATTGATAAAAAAGAAAAATCTTGGCAGAGCATTATTAGTTATGCACCTCAGAATGCTCATATAATTGATGATAGTATTAAAAAAAATATATGTTTCGAGGAGGATGAGGATAAAATAGATATTGATCATTTAAAAAATGTGATTCAACTATCGTCATTGAATAATCTTGTTTCATCGCTAGATGAGAAACTAGATACTGTAATTGGTGAAAATGGTAGTCAACTATCAGGAGGGCAAATTCAAAGAATTGGGTTTGCAAGAGCCATTTATAAACAGCCAAAATTTATAGTGTTCGATGAAATTACAAGTTCTTTAGATAAAATTAATGAAAAGATAATCTTAGAGTCTATTAAAAAATTATCATCAAAAATGACAGTAATATTGATATCACATAGAGAAGAACCTTTAAGCATATGTGATAAAATATATGAAATGCAAGATGGCCAAATAATATAAGATAACTTTATTAGAATAAATGTTAAAATTTAAAATATTTTTTTTAGCTTAATCCTTTTAAAATAAATTAAATTTATAACCATCAAACTTAATATTAAAAATACAAAAAATAAAACCGAAGGAAAAAGTATTAAATTTTTTTCAATTGTCTCAGGAGTATAAATTTTTCTTAGTTCGTATACTTTTAAATCAACATACTTTTTTTTTTCTAATTTAATTTTTTCCAGCAATAAATCACCTAGGTTTTTATCTCTATTTATTTCATCAAGTTTTTCATTAATAACAGATAACTGGCTCTCTAAATTTTTTCTTGTCTGCTCTCCATCTTGTGCAAATAACATTATATTTTCATTTACAGTATCTTCAATTTGTTTCAAAACAAATTCAACGCTTTTCTCATCGTAAATTCCATTTTGAGTTTGTGATGCAATGTCATTTTGTGCTTGTTTATAAATAATACTTTCAATATCTGTATTAATTATAGATATTATATTTTTGTTCACTTGTTCAATTAAGTTCCTAATACTCTGTTTACATGATTGAATCTGATTCGCTTGTTTTTCATTAAAATTAAAAACTAATTTTATTGACGATGCATTTACATCGAACGAATTAACTACAAACATTTTTAAAACATTATTATTTGCAGCTTTGAAAAAGCAAGGACCTGAATTAAAAAGATTTTTCTCAATTCTTGACCCCATATAGCTTATCCAGTTATTATTAATAACTGCATCAATCGATTTAAGCGGATTAAAAGAGTACTCTCCAAGATTTAACCCTCCAATTTGAATTAAGAAACCTGCATCTGATTTCTGGATCATATAACTTTCGTAGTTTCTATTTTGATCGATTTTAATTTTGGAAAAATTTATAATATAGAGTATAAAAAGTATCGAGAATGCAGCGATAACAATTAAGTTTATTTTAAAGTAATTTTTTTTATTTATTATCATTATGATGTGGACTGAATTAATGCCGAGTTTTATTGATTCAATATATGATGTATTTACATTTTGTGCAATAATATTTGTATTATATACTAGAGTTAGAAAAAATAAGCTTTCAATTAAAGATTTTACTTTATTGAGTGGATTTTGTTCAAGTGTCTTCTTTTTTAATAATGGCCTTATTTATTGGGGCGAATTTCCTGATCAATTAAAATACCTTGCCAAGGCAGCAGAGATTAGAAATTTAGAATTTGGGGAAGCTTTTTCACTAAGAAGTGTTGGATATGCCTCAGTAATGTATGCACTTTTTCCAGTTATTACATTTACCAGTGTTAATTCAATAGCTCTTATTAATAAATCTTTAATCATTTATTTGTTTATTTTTTTTAAAGAAAAAAATGTAAGTAAGTTTTTTTTATATAGTTTAATTTTATATCCATCAATAATCATCTATTCATCACTTTCTCTAAGAGATATATTGGTAACTTTCATGATGCTGTTAACAGCTCATTTCTTTTTTAGTTATAAATATAAATCATCCTTAATATTTTCAATTTTATTATTTCTTATTAAACCTCAGAATGCCGTGTTTGTTGCAGCTACCCTGATACTTTTTAGACTATTTATTGAAAGTAGAAATTTTAAAAAAGATTATATATTATTA
>MDTF01007702.1_pt1 | contig 20549 bp, 18 predicted proteins | sample 811191 | NCBI WGS metagenome assembly MDTF01 (sample SAMN05326649, study PRJNA326480) | marine metagenome | isolation source: seawater | place: Southern Ocean | collected 2011
AAGCTGAAAAACTTGGGATTGAAAACCCAAGCACATTAAGAAAACAAGAAATACTTTTCGCTATTTTAAAAAAACTTGCAGAAAAAAAAGAACAAATTACTGGGCAAGGCGTTTTAGAACTTTTGCCCGACGGTTTCGGTTTTTTAAGAGCTATGGAATCCAATTATTTACCTGGTCCAGATGATATTTATGTTAGCCCGAGTCAGGTTCGAAGATTTGGTTTAAGAACTGGTGACACAGTCGAAGGAGAAATACGATCCCCAAAAGATGCTGAAAGATATTTTGCGCTTCTTCAAGTAAATAAAATTAATTTTGAAGAACCTGAAAAAGGTAGAAACAAAATCGCTTTTGATAATTTAACACCACTTTATCCGAATGAAAAAATAACTTTAGAAGTAGAATCTGACAAAGTAGAAAAAAAACCAGACAATACAGCAAGATTAATTGATCTTGTGAGTCCAATTGGCAAAGGTCAAAGAGCTTTAATCGTATCACCTCCTCGTGCGGGGAAAACTATAATTTTACAAAATATTGCTCAGTCTATTACAACCAATCACCCGGAATGTTATCTAATGGTTTTATTGATTGATGAAAGGCCAGAAGAAGTAACAGATATGCAGAGATCAGTAAAAGGAGAAGTAGTTAGTTCGACTTTTGATGAGCCCGCAACACGCCATGTTGCTGTGGCCGAAATGGTTATTGAAAAAGCTAAAAGACTTGTTGAGCATAAAAAAGATGTAGTAATTTTATTAGACTCCATTACAAGATTAGGAAGAGCTTATAACGCAGTTATTCCTAGTTCAGGAAAGGTTCTTACGGGCGGTGTTGATGCTAACGCTCTTCAAAGACCTAAGAGATTTTTTGGTGCTGCAAGAAATATAGAAGAAGGCGGTTCGCTTACAATTATTTCAACCGCACTAGTTGACACAGGTTCAAGAATGGATGAAGTAATTTTCGAGGAATTCAAAGGAACAGGAAATTGTGAGTTAATCCTGGACAGAAAAGTTGCAGATAAACGTATTTATCCTGCTCTTGATATCACTAGATCTGGGACAAGAAGAGAAGAACTTCTATTTGAAAAAGATGATTTATCTAAAATGAATGTTTTAAGAAGAATTATAAGCCCAATGGGAACTATGGATGGAATCGAGTTTTTAATTTCAAAACTTAAAAACACAAAGAACAACGCAGATTTCTTTGAGTCCATGAATAAGACCAGTTAGTTTTCAATTTTCACATACTTATTATGTGCTATTAATAAAAAAATGAATATTTATGCGCTTTCATCTGGCCGAGGTCCTTCAGGTATAGCAATAGTTAGACTGTCTGGTAATGATGCCTTGAAGATCGCTCACCTCATTTCTAAAAAGAAAGATCTAAAATCTAAGGAAACAAATTTCTGTAAATTCTATAATCCATCGAACAATGATTTAATTGATGAAGGTTTGTTATTAATGTTTCTTAGCCCTAACAGCTTCACAGGTGATAATTTGGTAGAGTTTCACATACACGGAAGTAATGCTGTTGTATTATGCTTTTTAAAAGTTTTGTCTGAACAAAAAAATTGCAGGTTAGCAGAAGCGGGTGAGTTTACTAAAATAGCTTTTCAAAATAATAAAATTGATTTAGTAGAAGCAGAAAGTATAGGAGATTTAATTCATGCTGAGACAGAATTACAGAGACAGCAGGCAATTAAGTTAGTTCAAGGTAGAGCTTCAAATTATTATAACGATCTAAGGGAAAAACTCATCAAATCTTTAGCATATATTGAGGCAAAGATAGATTTCGCAGAAGACGACCTTCCAGATAGCGTTTTAAAAGACCTACAAAAGTCAATAACTGAAGTGTACAGAGACATTAAAAAAATCTTAGAAAATCACAAAATTGGAGAAAAGATTAGAGATGGTTTCAGAGTTTCCATTATAGGAGAAGTGAACGCAGGTAAATCATCCTTGCTTAATTTACTCTCAAAAAGAGATGTTGCAATAGTATCGGCAGAAGAAGGAACAACAAGAGACGTTATCGAAACGTACCTGAATATAGATGGATACCCAGTTATATTAGCCGATACTGCTGGTATAAGAGATTCTAAAAATTTAGTAGAAAAAAAAGGCATACTGTTAGCTATTAGTAAATCAAAAGAAGCAGATCTAAATATAATAATGATCGATAATTCCACTAAACAAATTAATATGAAATTAAAAAATTTAATAAATAAAAACAGTATAGTTGTTTTAAACAAGTCTGATATTGATAGTAAAAAAAATCATAACTTCAAAGAAGCTATAATTGTATCTGTAAAAAATAACCATAATATTGATTTACTAGTTAAAAAAATAAAAGAGGAGTTAAGCAAAAAGTTCATTACATCTGGTGATGTTTTAGTTACACGTGAACGTCATAGAGAAAAATTAAATGCTTGCTTAAAAGAATTAGACAATTTCTTAAAAAAGGACCAGAATAAGGATATAGAAATGGCTGCTGAAGATCTGCGATTAGCAACAAGGCAACTTGGTGGAATAGTAGGCAAAGTAGATGTTGAAGAAATTCTTGGCTCTATCTTCAAAGATTTTTGTATCGGTAAATAATTAAAATTATATCTTGTAAATTAAAATTAGAGGGATACATTTAACTCATGAATGATATGAGTTACGATGTAGTAGTTATAGGCGGTGGACATGCTGGTTGCGAAGCAGCAGCAGCTTCCGCTAGAATCGGCGTAAATACAGCTCTTTTTACTCATAAAATTGAAACTATTGGTGAAATGTCATGTAACCCGGCAATAGGAGGTCTTGGTAAGGGACACCTTGTTAGAGAAATAGATGCTTTGGATGGTGTTATGGGAGATGTGGCCGATAAATCAGGTATCCAATTTAGATTATTAAATAGAAGTAGAGGTCCTGCTGTAAGAGGTCCACGCACACAATCAGATAGAACTCTTTATAAAGAGCACATGCAAAAAACTTTGTTAAATTATAAAAATCTAACAGTCATAGCAGATCCAATAGTAAAATTTCTATTTGATAGAGATAAAATAATAGGTTTTATTTGTGAAAGTAAAAAACAAATTTTCTGTAAACAATTAATCTTAACCACAGGTACTTTCTTAAATGGATTAATACATATAGGCCAAACACAAATACCCGCTGGAAGATTTAATGAAAAACCATCAACAGGTTTAAGCGAGCAATTAATAAAATGTAATATTATACTTGGTAGACTTAAAACAGGTACACCTCCTCGTTTAGACGGGTCAACAATTAATTATGATGATATTGAATTACAAGCTGCTGATAGTGAGCCATATTTTTTTTCTTCATTAACCAAAAAATTAGCAAATAAACAAATCTCTTGTGGCATGACGCACACTAACAACGCAGTACATAAAATAATAAGTGATAATATTCATTTAAGTGCGATGTATTCTGGTAATATTAAAGGTGTTGGGCCTAGGTATTGTCCCTCTATAGAAGACAAAATTGTAAAATTTAAAGAAAAACAACAGCATCAAATCTTCTTAGAGCCAGAAGGATTAAATGACAGCACTATTTACCCAAATGGTATTTCGACTTCATTGCCAGAATCTGTTCAGCTAGAATTTCTAAGTAAAATCAAGGGTTTAGAGCAGGTTAAGATGATTAGGCCGGGCTACGCAATTGAATATGATTATGTCGATCCAAGGGAACTTAAAGCAACATTAGAAACCAAAAAGATTAAATCGCTTTTTTTAGCTGGTCAAATTAATGGCACAACAGGTTATGAAGAAGCAGCTGCTCAAGGATTAATAGCGGGTATTAACGCAGCACTTAAAATAAAAAAAGAAAAAGAATTTATTTTAGATAGATCAGAATCTTACATTGGAGTTATGGTCGATGATTTAATTACAAAGGGAGTGTCTGAACCCTACCGAATGTTTACATCAAGAGCTGAATATAGATTGTCTTTACGTGCTGATAATTCAGATCAAAGACTGACTCCACTAGGAATAAAAATTAATCTAGTTACTAAATTTAGAAAGAGTTCTTTTATAGATAAACAAAAAAAATTAGTTTCCGTTTATAATGCTTTGCAGTCAAATTCAATTACACCTAATGCGGCTGCGAAATATTCAGTGAAAATTGCTATGGATGGCGTTAAAAGATCAGGCATTGAGGTGCTAGCTCTTAAAGATGTCACTATAAAAAAACTGAGAAAAATATGGGATAATATACCCCATTATGATCATCATATAGATGAACAAGTAGAAACTGACGCTCATTATTCTGGTTATTTAAAAAGGCAAAGTCATGATATTAAAGCATTTAAAAAGGATGAATCCATAGTAATTCCTTCCGATATCGAATATGACAAATTTAGTGGTCTTTCAATGGAAATAAGAACTAAATTAAAATTGATTAGGCCAAAAACCCTTGGACAAGCGTTAAGGATAGATGGTGTAACTCCAGCGGCTGCTATTATTCTTTTAGTCTTTATTAAGAAAAACAGATATAAACTAACCGCCTGATGGTTAATAAAGACGTAATAGAAACTCTCGAATTAAATTTAAAATTTACTAAAGAAGATATAGAGAAACTTCACATCTTTCATGATGAGCTTCTAGTATATAATAAAAAATATAACTTAATTTCAAAATCTACAGAACTAGATATATGGAATAGGCACATTTTTGATTCTGCTCAGCTTGTTAATTATATCAATTTCAAAGAGAATAAATCAATATCTGATATAGGTACTGGAGCGGGATTTCCTGGCATCGTATTAGCAATATTTAACAAAAATAAATCATTTCACGTGAAATTATACGAAAAATCTAATGTTAAGTGCGATTTCTTAGATATTATAAGAAAGAAAATAGATGTAGATTATGATATATTTGGAGATTATAAAAATGAGATTATAGATTCAGAATACGTAGTTTCGAGAGCTTTTAAGAAGTTAGAGGAGACATTAAGAATTTCACGTGAAATAATTAAAGTTAACCACAAACTTATCATTCTTAAGGGTAGAAATGCACTCAATGAAATTAATAAACTTAAACCAAATCTAAATTTTATTTATAGAGTAGAAAGTAGTATGACTGACCCGGATTCAAAAATTCTAATTATTGAAATAAAAAAATAGATGAATGAAATAATTTCAGTCATAAATCAAAAAGGTGGTGTAGGAAAAACAACAACAGTTGTAAATCTTGCTACTGCTTTAGCCGAGTTAGGTAAAAAAATATTAGTAATAGATTTGGATCCTCAAGGCAACGCCACAACAGGTTTAGGTGCATCAAATAAAGATACAAACAAAAATATCTATAAAGTCATTATAGGTCAAAATAACCCAGAAAACTGCATTCAAAGCAGTTGTGTTAAAAACCTTGATTTAATTGGCTCTAATGTCAATTTATCAGGGTTAGAAATTGAAACTGCTAACAATCCGAGCAGAGCTTTCTTATTAAAAGAAATTTTAAAAAAAAATAAAGATTTGTTTTCTAAATACGAAAATATATTTATCGATTGTCCACCATCACTAAGTCTCCTAACGGTAATGTCTTTAGTCGTTGCAGATGAAATATTAGTACCACTTCAAACTGAGTTTTTTGCTTTAGAAGGTATATCACAGCTGGTTAAAACGATTGAAAGAATTAAGATAAGTTTAAATCCAAACTTAAACATTAGAGGAATTCTTTTAACAATGTTCGATAAAAGAAATAAATTATCAAATCAAGTAGACGAGGAAGCTAGAAAATACTTTAAGGAAAAGGTCTACAGAACCGTTATACCAAGAAATGTCAGATTGTCAGAAGCACCTTCACATGGCGTACCATGTATTGTCTATGACAGGGAATGTCTTGGCAGTAACTCATACATTAAATTAGCTCAAGAATTTATAGCACAGGAAGAAAGGTCGTAAATTAAATGGCTACTGATAAAATCAAGAAAGGGTTGGGTAGAGGTCTAACATCATTATTTGGAGACCAACCCGAGGAAGAAAACTTAAAATCAATAACTAATAAGTCGTATTTGCTAGTACCTATAAGCGATTTAGATCGTAATAGATTTCAGCCTAGAAATCATTTTGACGAAAAAAAAATAGATGAATTAGCATTATCTATCAAAAAAAATGGTTTAATACAGCCTATTGCAGCTAGGCCAGGTAAAAACGGACATTATGAAATTATAGCAGGAGAAAGAAGGTGGCTAGCAGCTCAAAAAGCAGGGTTACATGAAGTGCCTGTAGTTTTGTTTAATCTAGATGACACGCAAACTTTAGAATTAGCGATTATAGAAAATATACAAAGAGAAGATTTGAATTCTATCGAAGAGGCAAAAGGCTATGATAAGCTAATGAAAGAATTCAAGTACGATCATGAAAAACTTTCTGAGTTTATGAGTAAAAGTCGTAGTCATATAAGTAACACACTTAGACTTTTAACTTTACCAGCCGAGATAATTAAGCTTGTAGACGAAGGTAAGCTTACAGCGGGGCAAGTAAGACCACTGGTTGGAAGATATAATGCAATCGAATTAGCTAAATCAATAATTAAAGAAAAACTTAGTGCAAGGTCCATCGAAAATTTAGTAAAAAGAGATAAGGAAAAGGAAGTCGAAAAGAACAAGGTACCAAAAAAAACTGATGTTAATGCACTTTTGGCTCAAAGGAAAATTGAGGAAAGCATAGGTTTAAACACTAAAATTTTTTCTGGAAAATACAATTCTGGAAAGGTAATAATTAGATTTAGTAACGCGGATCAATTTGAAATGCTCTCTAACTTATTAATTAAGAAGAAGAGATAGAAGATGCTCTACTTGTTAGGTTTATTAAAAGTCTTTTAATTATTATGTCACAACGTAAATAGGAATTTTTCTTCATTAAAATTTCAGTCTCCCCAATTTCTTCAGCTAATTGAGATAATTTTTTTAGGTTCCATTTATGAAGTTGTTGAACAATTATCGGTTTGTCCTTCCAAAAAATAGGTGGTTTTAAACTTTCTAAAGCCTGCTCATATCTGTTACTTTTGCCGTCACTAATTCTAATTACTTCTTGGAGTTTCATAACTCTGTAGTTCAGGCTGTTTAAGTAAAAAAAAGCGTCTACGTTTAACAGCTCCATTTCTGATAATAATTTGTTTATTTTAATTTTATCACCACTCAACGCACTATCTCGAATTTTATCAAAGCTAGTATCATCTTTGATATTTAATATTTCGAAAACTTCTTCTTTGGTAATTTTTTTATTGAGAAAAAAATACTTTATTTTAACAAGTTCACTTTTAATTATTCTTCTGTCTGTATTTGAATTATAAATAATTAAGTTAATTATTTCACCCGTTAGACCCTTGTATTCTTTTAGTTCTTTATTAATATATGCTATTAATGTTCGTTCGTTGTCCTCGTAGCATGGAAAAATCGCTAAATTTGTATTTTTTTCAAACAAGTTTCTTAACTTTGATTTCTTTTCTAAGTTATGAGAAAATATATTAATTTTTATATTCTTATTTTCTTTTTCTACACACTCATAAACTTGATCAAAAATTTTATCCGATGCCTCATAAATAAAGATTATTTTTTTTTCATTAAAGAGTGACTCATTAACTATATTTTGAAATAGGATATTTTTATTTTTTAACAGCTCTTCTTCAAAAAAAATTATTATTTCAGAATTGTTATTTTTATCTCTTATCTTTTGTTTAATATCTTCCTTAATGCCATTGTTTTGACCATAAATTAAGGTAGCCTGATAATTTTCTAAAACGCTCACATCTTGCTCAACAATATAGCTTTTTAGTATCACTTATTTCTCACAGATAATGTAACAAAATAGATTATATCTTCAGCCAGTTGTTGAACAATATTTCTAGTTGCATTGTTTTGATTGTTAATTGTTTTCGAATGAATTTTAGCTACTTCATAATCACTATCTTTTACAAAAGTTTTGCTTATAATTTTATTATTAATATTAATTAGTTGTAAATCTGCTGTGACAGATAAATTATATCTTGTAACTCTACCCGCTTTATCTTTAATTTTATCTGTTCTCTTTTTTTGAATTTTTATTTTTAAGTCGTATTTGTTGTCAGAATTGTTACTGGAAATTAAAAGTATATTATTTTTTAAGGGATAAGCGATACTTGGCTCGCCAATAATATTAATATTTTGAATATAGATTGTATTATTGTCTATTTGATTAATTTTTTTAAATCCACAAGATGTAAGAGAAATTAATAAAACACAGATATATAGAATTTTAATTTTTTTTTTAATCATTTAATCAGATAATTAATTATTTTATTTTTTACGAATATTATTCTCTTAATCTCACTTTTTGTTAGTTGCTCATTAATTTTTTTATTTTTTTTACTTTCGTTTATAACATTTTTTTCATCGGAATCTTTTTTAACCTCAATAACCTCTCTGGTTTTCCCGTTAATTTGTATAGCAATTTTTATTCTTTCATCTGTGTTTAGTGTACCGTCAATTTTTGGCCAGATATCAGTATTTTCTTCTCCTAGTTGTTCCAAACATTCATGTGCAAGGTGTGGTACAAACGGAATGAGCACTTTCATCAATTTTGTAAAATTATTTTTTAAACATTTATTTGTTATTTTTTCTTCTAACGCTGTATTAAGCAAACTATACACACTATAAATGTTGGCAATCACGACATTAAATTGAAAATTTTCAATCGAGTTAGTTATTTTTAAAATATAATTATTAAATTTAATATCAAAATCTTTATTGTTATCTTCTCCATTGTCTTTACGATTAAGAACTATATGGGTTAAATTATAAAGTTTTTGTAAAAATTTATAAGCTGCATTAACGCCTTGGCTAGACCATTGAACATCTTTTTCGGGAGGACTATCAGACAAAATAAACCATCTAACAGCATCAGCTCCGTATGATTCAATCATGCTTTCAGGGTCTATTACATTTTTCTTTGACTTTGACATAGACTCTGATGCTCCAACAGTAACTATAGTTTTGTCCGAACTTTTTATAAATTCGTTATTATTATTTTTTTCGATTTGTTTTGGATTTAACCAATTGCCGTCAACATCCTTGTAAGTTTCGTGACAAACCATCCCTTGAGTAAACAAGCCTTTAAATGGTTCTGTGGTTTTAATTTTAGGATTGCTTTTTTGAATAGCTCGCATGAAAAATCTTGAGTAAAGTAAATGCAAAATTGCGTGCTCTACCCCACCAATATATTGGTCAACAGGCAACCAGTAATTCAATTTATCAATATCAAATGGCTCTTTTTTGTTGTTTGGTGAACAAAATCTCATAAAATACCATGAAGAATCAACGAAAGTATCTAATGTGTCCGTTTCTCTGGTAGCTGGTTTCCCAGTTTTCTTTTGAATAGTTTTTTTCCAAGAAGAGTGATTAGCAAGTGGGTTCCCACCTTTTTTTAAGTCCACATCAAGAGGTAATTTTATAGGCAGTTCATCTTTTTCAACAGGTAGTACACTGCCATCTTCTAAATAAATCATTGGTATAGGACAGCCCCAATATCTTTGCCTCGAAACACCCCAATCTTTTAATCTAAATGAAATTTTTTTAATACCAATTTTTTTTTTTTCAATAATTTCTATAGCTTTTATTTTTGCTGAATCGATATCTAAACCATTTAAAAAATCAGAATTAATTATAGTACCATCTAATGCATAGGCCTTATCTATTTTATTAAAATTTTTATTTTTACCTTTGTGTTCAGCTACAACCTCTATAATTTCTAATTTATATTTTTTAGCAAAATCTAAATCTCTTTGATCATGAGCAGGACAACCAAAAATAGCACCTGTGCCATAATCCATTAAGACAAAGTTTGCCACAAAAATTGGTATTTTTTTATCTTTGATAAAAGGATGTTTTGCAAACAAACCCGTATGGAAGCCACTTTTTTCTGCGATAGCCAAAGCTTCTTCTGTAGTTCCTGCTCTTAAACATTTTTCTTTAAATGCAATAAATTTGCTATCTTTTTCAAATTGTTGAGATATTGGATGGTCTATTGATAACGCTAAAAAAGAAGCACCAAAAATAGTGTCAGGTCTTGTAGTAAAAATTTTAATTGTTTCTTCTTTTTGGTCTATTTCAAAATTAATTTCACACCCAACAGATTTACCGATCCAATTTTTTTGCATTAACTTAACTTTATCAGGCCAGTCTTTTAATAATTTTAAATCATCCAAAAGTTCGTTTGCAAATTTAGTGGTATTAAAAACCCATTGAGGTAATTTTTTTTTCTGAACAATCGCACCAGAGCGCCAACCTTTACCATCGATGACCTGTTCATTAGCTAATACTGTTTGTTCGACAGGGTCCCAGTTAACATAATTTTCTTTTCTTGAAACATAACCACTATTAAACAAATCAATAAATAATTCTTGTTGATGTTTGTAATAATTTTCATCACACGTTGATATTTCAAGATCCCAATCAATTGATAAGCCAAGCAATTTGAGCTGTCTTTTCATTTGAGATATATTTTTTTTTGTCCACTCTTTTGGATGAAGGTTGTTTTCCTTAGCAGCATTTTCGGCGGGTAAACCAAAAGAATCCCAACCCATTGGATGTAAAACGCTATAGCCATTTAAGTATTTAAATCGGGCAATCACGTCACCTATTGTATAATTTCTAACATGTCCCATGTGAATTTTTCCCGATGGATAAGGAAACATTTCGAGACAATAAAATTTCTGCTTGTTATCGTTCCTATATAATTTTTCTTTTTCTAATAATACTTGCCATTTTTTTTCAATAAAATGAAAATTGTATCTATCCATCGTCAATAGTTTAAAATTTATTTTTTAGTTTTTTTTAATTCATCTTCAAGAAATTTTGCTCTTTTTAAAATACTTAAATTAAGCTGTTCTTTGATAGAAGAGTTAAGTTCTTTAACGATACAATTATTTACGGACTTACACCTTTTTTCGTGTACTATAATTTTTAAGCTATTTGAGGCAACTTTATTATCTAAAAACCTTATTGTTATTTTTAAAGATTCATTTTGGTTGCCATCGCTGTACCAATCAGTAATTATAATACCGCCTGAATAATTTACTGAAGTAAGAGGCATAAAATCCAACGTCTCCAATGAAGCTCTCCACAAAGGATTTGAAGTACTAAATTCATAAGTAGTGCCACCAGATTTTCTCATACCTTTGAGTGAAATACCTTTACCTTCGTTAATATTTTTTCGAGCTCGTTCTTTTGAATTTACTGGGTTGTCACTTACAGGGGCTTTTTTAAAGAATCCAGCACAAGAAGTTAAACTAAGAACAAGTAGGAAAATAAGTAATATTTTGAAATTTTTCAGTTTCATAAAGTTAAAATACGAGCTTTAAATCAATAATTTAGATATTTATGGACATTACTTCAATTATTCAAGTAAAATGGTATCTTTTCTTTGTTGCTAAATTATCACACATCCTAAATAATTAGGCAAATAAGCTTAAAAAGTCACTAAATGATAGAATTTTTAGATATAAATTCAAGCAATAATAACAATTACAAGATAAAAATAAAGGAAAAATATGAAAAACATTGCAAAAAAAATGTTAGTAATGCTTTTTGCCTTACCATTTGGACTAGCCCAAGCTGGAGAATTAACAGTAACAGGTTCAGTTAAAACAACTTACTCAATAGCATCAGAGGATGTTGATACTGGTAAAGCTTTAGGAGTAGAAAACGATTTTACTTTCGGAGCTAACGGAGAAAACGACTTTGGAACATGGGCTTACGCCACTGATTTCGATGGCGGAACTGCATTAGACGATAGTAAACTTACTTTGACAACAGGTTACGGAACAATCGGAGTATTCATTTCAGAAGGTGGATTAGATACTGACAACTCAGCATCTCAATCTGTTTACGCAAGACCATCTGACATGTCTTACAACGAAGGTATGTTTGATACATTCGATTTAGGTGGTGCAAACACGTTTCAATACCACATGCCTGCTGACTTATTACCTTTTGGTATAGTTGGTAAAGTTGCATTCGCTCCAGCAAGCTCAAGCGCGGGTGCGGTGAATGATGCAAATGCTACTGGTACACAAAACAGTGGTCAGTTCTCGAATACAACTGCTGCATTTAATACAACTGCATCACCATTTGGACAAGGTTCTAATTTGGGTCGAACTGCAATGCATTATCAAATCAAAGCTAATCCTTTTACTGGTTTAAATATCGGTGGAGATTATCTAGACTATGATTCTGTTAAAGCTGGAGATTCTGGATCTATCGAACAAGAACCTGAATCAGGAAATCTTTTCGCAACATTCGATTACGGTAACGCTGCTGTTGGTATATCAAAAAGCAAAACACATTTTGCTGTAGGTGCTGCTGATCAAGCGATTGTATCTAAAATAACTGGTAGTAAAATGTCAGTTGCTTATAACGTGAATGATGCTTTATCTATTTCTTACGAAAGTGAGAAATCAAGAGCTGCTGGAGAAAATAGTAGAGTTTCAGTTTCAGGTATTGAAATGAAATCAAAAGGTACTCAAGCTGCTTACACAGTAGGTGGAATGACACTTGCGATTGCGCAAAACAGTCATGACAATGCTAGATACACAGTTGATAATGACGTCACAGATACTGTATTTTCAGTAGCTATGGAGTTTTAATTAGAAACTGTACGTAAATTAAAAATTAAAAAAGCCGGTTAGAGATAGCCGGCTTTTTTTTTACCTCCGACAATAAAGCTAAACCATTACTATTTACTAAATTAAGTTTATTAAGATTCGAGTTATTGATACCACCCAAAGGGACTAGGGTTATCCTGTATTTATTTATAAATAAGTTAAATTTGATAACACCAAAATGACTTTTTTTATTTTTATAAGATGTTTGAAAAAGTCTCGATAAAAAAATAGTTTTGCAACCTTGTTTAATTTTCTCATTAACTTCTTTAAAAGAGTGAGCAGAACCTACCAAGTTAATTTTTTGATTCAAATAAATTTTTTTATTAAAAGAAGAAAGATATAAACCGTCAGCCTTACATGCCCTAAAAAGTTTAATATTATTTGAAATATATAATTTAAAACCCTTAACTGTGCAATGTTTTTTGAATTTACGTAAGCTGTCTAAACTCTCTTCAATATTATTGTTTCTATATATAATGGAAATCTTTTTATTGTTTTTGATATAATTAAGATCTATGTTTTTTGTATTTTCAATATATAAATAGTAATTATTTTTTATAATAAACATGTATGAATTCTATAGTCCAAAGTTTCGAAAATATAAAATCTCTAATTAATAATAGCAATGTAAAGATTGTTGCAGTTAGCAAAACCTTTACATACGATCATATTAAGCCATTAGTTGATCATGGACATATCCATTTTGGTGAGAATAAAGTTCAGGAAGCACAGACCAAATGGAAGAATATTAAAAAAGATAATCCTAATATTAGTCTTCATATGATTGGTAAATTACAATCAAATAAAGCAAAAGAAGCAGTTAATTTATTTGACTACATTCATTCTTTAGATAATCAAAAACTAGCAAACATTTTATCAAAACATGAAAGCGCTATTAATAAAAAACTAAAATATTTTATACAAGTGAACGTCGGTAAAGAAAAACAGAAATCAGGAATAGGGATCGAACTGCTGGATGATTTTTATTATTATTGCACAAAAGATTTAAATATCAATGTGATTGGCTTGATGGCGATACCACCTAATGATGGAAGTGAAAATGTACATTTTAAGAATTTAATGGAGTTGAATAAATCATTAGGTCTTAAGGAATTAAGCATGGGTATGTCGAGTGATTTTCAACTAGCGATAAAGCATGAATCAACCTTTGTAAGAATTGGCAGTTCTTTATTTGGAAATAGAGTTTAATATATTTTAAGTCGGGTTTTCGTATCGATTTTGTTAACTAATAAAATCATATTTTTTTTTGAAATTGCGACACACCCTTTTGTAGGTGCATAATTTTTCTTTGCAATATGTAAAAAAATAGCACTTCCTTTCTTCTTCTTAATAGGATTTGTGTTGTAATTAATTATTATTATTATGTCATAAATATTTTTAGTTAACCAAAGTTTCTCAGCCTTAAAATTAAAAGGAAACTTAACTAATCTGTTATACTGTTTTGAATTTATATCATCACACCAGCCCATATTTTTTCTTATAACAAATTTTTGAAGTTTACCTTTAATTTTTGGTATTTTGTCTTTTCTATAAAATATAGACTTAAATTTGAAGATCCCTGCTGGCGTTTTACCATCACCTTCTACCTTCCTAATTGTAATTCCTCTTTTACCTATCGCACATTTTATCTTATACTTATCAAAGGATAAAAATTTATTTTTGAGTTTTATATTCATATAATTATGAAAAATAGTTTACTAGTTTTTGGAACAAAAAACTTTAACAATTCTTTAAATGAAATCAAAGAATATTTAAATTTTTCATTGATATTTTTTCATAATGAGATTTCATTTAACAATACAGTACCGTCTATAGATGGACTTTTAATAGATAGCGTAATTTGCAACGATACAAATTATTTGAGCCTAATAAATAGCGTAAATAACAAACCCATTTTTTTGATAGGTAGATCGGAAGTTACAAAAAAATGTAATTATACCGATAAGATTATTTTACCCCTAATACTATCCGATTTTAATACGAAAATTATGAGTCTTTTAACTACCGTAACATTTAATAAAAATTCTTCTGTTAAGATTAAACAATACACAATAGATAAAAATGAAAAAAAACTTAAAAGTAATAATTTATCAATAACCGTAACCGAGAGAGAAATCCAATTAATCGAATTACTATTTAATGAAAAAAAATCATTATCTAAAAACAATCTATTAAAAAAAATTTGGAAGTATTCAGAAAACGTAGATACGCATACTGTAGAAACCCACATATACAGGCTAAGAAAAAAAATTTTTGTCAAATTTAACGACGATAGCTTTATAGTTAATTCTAAAGCGGGTTATACAATCTGATCAAGAGAAATAAAATTGCAATTGATTTATTTTCAAAAAAATACAGAAAGCGCGTAGTTAAAGCTAAAAAAGGAAAAGGAAGTTTTAAAAGAAAGAAAAATAAATAATTTTATTTTAGTTTAATCGAGCTCCAATTTTCTGAATTATTTTTGATGCCATCTCTGTTCCTTTTTGTAAGCTTTCCTTATTTGACATGTTGTTAATATATCCATGTAAAAAACCAGCAGCAAACAAATCACCTGCTCCGGTTAGATCAACTATTTTGAGATCTTTTTGACTTTTGCATTCTGTAATTTCGGACCCACTAATTGCAACGCTTCCCTTATCAGATCTTGTTACTACTAATAATTTATTTAGGTCTTTACCAAACTTAATAACATCATCAAACGTTTTTGCATCAATTAATTCTATTATCTCTTTTTCATTTGCAAAAGTAATATCAAGTTTGTGTTTAACTAAATTTTTAAAATTTTCTTTATGTCGAACCACGCAAAATTTATCTGACAAAGACATTGCTGATTTGTTAGCAATTCTTAGTGCTTTATCAAAAGCTGCTTTTGGCTCACCTTCGTCCCACAAATACCCCTCAAAAAAAACCAACTCACTTTGCTTAATAAAATTTTCATCAATATCATTAGGAGAAATTTTTCCTGCAACACCTAGAAACGTGCACATTGTTCTTTCAGAGTCGGGTGTTATTAGTATTAAACAAGTTCCTGTAGGCAGTTTCTCGATTTTTTTATTATAACAAAATTTTACTTTTTCTTCTGTTAAGCTTTTCTCATAATCGTTACCTAATTTATCATCATTAACTTTTCCTATAAATGAGACCTCATTTTTAAGCTGAGATAATCCAACAATAGAATTAGCAACAGATCCCCCAGCAACAGTTCTCTCAATTTTAAGATTAGACATTAATTGCTTAAATTCTTTTTCATCTACTAGTTTCATTGTACTTTTCACTAAATTATTCTTTACTAAAAAGTCTTCATCCACTTTACAAATTACATCAACTATTGCATTTCCTATTCCTAAAATTTTCATAATATTTACTAAGGTTTTATATTTTTAAATTGTTTTTTTCTGTTAGGGAAACAAGCCTTACAAATTTTGCAACTTATACCATAACAGTCTCTAGCCTTACAGTATTCTCTTCCATAATAAATCATCTGAAGATGAAGTTTATTCCATGACTTTTCTGGAAATAATTTTTTTAAATCATTTTCTGTTTGAATTACATTTTTACCATTGGTTAGCCCCCATCTTTGCGCCAGTCTATGAATATGTGTATCAACAGGAAAAGCCGGGTGCCCAAATCCTTGAGACATAACAACACTAGCAGTTTTGTGCCCTACACCAGGTAATTTTTCTAACTCCTCAAAACTTCTAGGTACTATGCCATCATGATTTTTCACTAATAACTTTGACGTTAGATAAATACTTTTAGCTTTAATCCTAAAGATTCCTATCCTTTTAATAAGAGTTGCAATTTTTTTTGTACCTAATTTGACGAAGTGCTTAGGTTTATTATACTTGGGATAAATGTCTTTAGTTACATTGTTCACATTAACATCAGTGCATTGAGCAGACAAAAGAACGGAGATTAATAAAGTAAATTTGCTATTATGCTTTAAAGGAATGCTCGTTTTAGGGTAAATTTTATTTAGAATTTTTAAGATTAACTTAGCTCTTTGGTTTTTATTCATAGTTTTAAATTTATTTAAAATTCAAAACATCTCTCATTGAATATAAGCCTGGTTTTTTATTTATTAACCATTTTGCTGCTGTCAATGCACCTTCCGAGTAAAGACTTCTATCAAATGCTTCGTGATTTAAAGTAATTATTTCTTTACCGTTAGAAAATTTAACTTCATGTTCCCCAATTATTTTACCTTTCCTCAATGAATTAAAATTAATTTTTTTCCCATACGGAAAAGATTTTTTATTGAAAAATTTTTTCCCTACTGATTTATAGAAATCTTTTTTTTTACCATTAGATATACCTCTACCAAGCATTAAGGCAGTACCTGATGGATGATCTTTTTTATGCTTATGATGGGCTTCAAAGACTTTACTTAAAAATTTGTTCCCTAAAGAACTGGACGTGACTTCTGTTAGGTACATAAGTAAGTTAATTCCAAGACTCATATTTCCTGCTTTTAAGATTGGAATTTTTTTTGAATATTTTTTAATTAAACTTTCTTCTTTTTTAGTAAAACCTGTAGTTCCGATAACTACTCTTTTTTTAAGTTTTGAGGCAATTTTGAGAATCTCAAAAGTACTTTTTGGAACGGTAAAGTCTATTATTGTATCTACATATCTGAAAGCTGACTCGTTATTTAAACTGAGTTTAATTCCATTAATTTTTTTTTTAATCACTTTATTCTCTGTAAGAGTTACGAGTTTAAAGTAATTATCTTTCTGAGAAGATTTGATCAGTTGTTGACCCATTCTTCCCATGCAGCCTGCTATTGCTAAATTAATTTTCATTATTAATTTTTTCCCCAGAATTTTTTTGCTTTTTCAAAAAAATTTTTTATAGTAGGACTCAACTTAGCGTTTTCTAGTTCTTTAAATTCTTCCAAAAGCTCTTTTTGTCGTTTGGACAATGATATAGGAACCTCAGGAATAATTCTAATATATAAGTCTCCATAAGAACTTTTACTTAAGACCGGCATACCCTTATCTTTTAACCTTAATTGCTTACCGTATTGAGTGCCTTCTGGAACTTTAACTTTTGCCTTACTGCCATCAATGCAAGGAACTTCTATAGTAGTGCCTAAAGATGCGTCTGCGAATGTAATAGGTAATTCAAAAAATAAATTTTCTTCTGATCTTTTAAAAAAACTATGATTTTGGACTGAAATGAATAGATATAAGTCACCACTGCTACTACCTTTTGTACCGGCCTCCCCTTTACCTGACAGTCTTATACGATTTCCATCATCGACACCTTTCGGGATCTTGACTGAAACGCTTTCATTGCTTTGAGCTTTTCCATTACCCGAACATTTCTTACATGCTTTACTAATCGTTTCTCCATGGCCACTACACTGAGGGCATGTTTGTTGGACTGTAAAGAAACCTTGGCTAGATCTGATTTTACCATTACCGCCGCAATAATCACATTTAATTGGTTTTGAACCAGGTTCCGCACCACTACCTTTACAATCATTACATTTTTTATATGTTGTATATTTTATTTTCTTTTCTAAACCTTTATAGGCATCTTCAAGACTAATAGTTAAATCATATCTTAGGTCATTACCTCTATTTCCGGATGACCTTCCTCTTGATCCTTGAGAGGAGCCGCCTGTAAAATCTCCAAAGAAGTCTTCAAAAATATCTGAAAAAGACGAGGTATCAAATCCACCAAATCCTTGGCCACCACCACTGCCCTCAAAAGCTGCATGTCCAAACTGATCGTAGTTGGTTTTTTTTTTATCATCTGACAATATACTGTAAGCTTCGCTTGCTTCTTTAAATTTTTCTTCCGCAGCTTTATTGTCAGGATTTTTATCAGGGTGATATTTAAAAGCTGTAGAACGGTAGGCTTTTTTAATTTCGTCTTTAGAAGAAGATTTGTTTACTCCTAAGATATCGTAGTAGTCTCTTTTAGCCACAAAAAGTTGTTTCCTTTTTTAATATATCCTAGGCGCTTTTTTCTTTGTCATCTTTGTCATCTTTGTCATCTTTGACATCTTCAAAATCTGCATCAACAACATTTTCTTTATCGTCTTTTTTTGATTTCTGATCATCAGTTTTTTCTGATGTATCTTTTTGCTGATTTTTGTAAACTGCTTCACCGAGTTTCATAGAAACTTGAATTAAGTCTTGAGTTTTCTTTTTAACATCTTCGGTGTCAGTTCCTTTGAGAGCATCTTTTAAATCTGATATTCCAGTTTCTATAGCTTTTCTCTCTTCCTCTGATATTTTATCTCCGTGCTCTTTTAAGCTTTTTTCAGTAGAAAAAATAATACTATCTGCTTGATTTCTTGAATCTACAGTTTCTCTTTTATTCTTATCCGATTCTTTGTTAGCTTCAGCTTCTTTGACCATTGTTTGAATTTCTTCATCAGTTAAACCGCCTGAAGCTTGAATTTGTATTTTTTGTTCTTTGCCTGTCCCTTTATCTTTTGCAGATACACTTACAATTCCATTAGCATCAATATCAAACGTTACTTCAATTTGAGGTGTTCCCCTTGGTGCCGGTGGAATACCGATAAGTTCAAAATTTCCTAGCATTTTATTATCCGCGGACATTTCTCTTTCACCTTGTAAAACTCTAATCGATACTGCGGGTTGATTGTCTTCAGCGGTTGAAAAAACTTGACTTTTTTTTGTTGGAATTGTCGTATTTTTTTCAATCAATTTTGTTGAAACACCACCCAAAGTTTCAATACCTAGCGATAAAGGAGTCACATCTAATAACAATACGTCTTTAACATCTCCTTGGAGTACACCTGCTTGTATGGCTGCACCCATAGCAACAACCTCATCTGGATTAACACTTTTATTAGGTTCTTTTCCGAAAAATTTTTTAACAGTTTCGATGACTTTTGGCATTCTCGTCATGCCACCAACCATAACTACTTCGTTTATTTCAGCAGCAGAAAAACCTGAATCTTTCAGTGCGGTCTTACAAGGCGTCAAAGTTTTTTCTATTAATTTTTCAACTAAGGCTTCTAATTTAGCTCTAGTAAATTTTAAATTAACATGTTTAGGTCCAGTTTTGTCAGCGGTAATAAAAGGAAGATTTATCTCTGTTTGTGTTGCAGACGACAGTTCAATTTTTGCTTTTTCAGCTGCTTCTTTTAACCTTTGTAAAGCAAGTTTGTCGGTTCTTAAATCTATTCCGTTATCTTTTTTAAATTCATTAATTAAGTAATTAACTATTTCATCGTCAAAATCTTCACCGCCTAAAAAAGTATCACCATTAGTAGATTTTACCTCGAAAACGCCATCTCCAATTTCAAGTATAGATACATCAAAAGTACCTCCACCTAAATCGTATACAGCTATTTTTTGTCCACCTTTTTTATCCAAACCATATGCTAAAGAAGCAGCAGTAGGTTCGTTTATGATTCTTAAAACTTCAAGTCCTGCAATTTTGCCAGCATCCTTAGTTGCTTGCCTTTGAGCGTCATTAAAATATGCTGGAACCGTTATAACTGCTTTAGTAACTTCTTGACCTAAATATTTTTCAGCAGTTTCTTTCATTTTTTGTAAAACTAAAGCTGCGATCTGTGACGGGGAATATTTCTCACCTTTTGCCTCAAGCCAAGCTTCACCCTTATCAGAACTGACTATTTTATAGGGTACTTTATTAATGTCCTTTTTTACTGAGCTATCATCAAAACTTCTACCAATTAATCTTTTGGATGCAAAAATAGTATCTTGCGCATTAGTGACTGCTTGTCTTTTTGCAGATTGGCCCACTAATTTTTCATTATTTTCTAAGAACGCGACGATAGAAGGCGTTGTTCTAGCTCCCTCAGAATTTTCTAAAACTTTTGCTTGAGAACCTTCCATGATAGCAACACATGAATTAGTAGTTCCAAGATCTATTCCTATTA
>MDTF01018254.1_pt1 | contig 20547 bp, 18 predicted proteins | sample 811191 | NCBI WGS metagenome assembly MDTF01 (sample SAMN05326649, study PRJNA326480) | marine metagenome | isolation source: seawater | place: Southern Ocean | collected 2011
GAGTAGCTGAGGCACAGGGATAGCTCTTCCTGAAAACCAACTAACTAACTCATTCTGACTTATAGGCTGAGGATCTCCCACCTGGATTATCCGCTGGCCCGAACCATAATTCATACATTTTTTAACTGCAATTAGTACTTCATCTACATTACAAAGACTGTAAAGTGGGGCAGGTCGAATCATTATTTTTACTTTTGTATTTGGTAAAAAAGCCCTTTTTTTAATATCTTGTAAATTTTGACTGTCATAAACCGGCATCAGGCGGAGAATACTTATATGACTGCAGTTTGAAATAAACAAGTCTTCATCACGTAACTTGCCAACACCATAACTATCGGCTGGTTTCGGTAACAGGGTAAGTGGAATCGAAGATTCTAAATGCACCTCACCATAAACTGAAATTGAGCTCATAAATATCCAACGAAGTTGGCGGCTATCAAACGCATTAAGAATATTATTTGAAATTAATGTATTAAAATCTGCTGTCGAATAATTTTTGCGAGGCTTTTCTCCATGGGCAATCGCTGCACAGTGAATTACCGTATCAACTGACGATAATTTCTTTGCAAGATCAACTACCGTTTGTTCATTAGTAAGATCCGCACAGATATGATAATCATTACTGCCCACGCTTCGCGAAACCGTCGTGACTCTGTAGCCAGCTTTAATCAACCCATTCGCCAGATATCCGCCAACAAAGCCTGTTCCACCAGTAATTAATATATGGCCCTTCATAACCCCTTCAGTTACCATGCTTAAGATTTATCTCTTTCTGAATCTCACTGAAGGTAGTGAAGCTATAGCCATTCGAGCGCAGTAACTCTACGAGTCTCGTGATTTTATCTACGACGCTGTTTCGTCCATGTGAATATCTAAATTTAGTCAGAGTTGTCGTAGAGTCTGGTACTGCTGGAACAGGTAACTGCGACAGCTCAAATGGATGGATATAAAGTACATATAGATCATTCCTTTTAAGATACTGACTGATGAGCGTTTTCATCAAAAGCCATGGGAACAAACGAAGATAGCCACCTCCAGAGATGGGGATATTTTTGCCCAAAACCGAAAGGGTTGTTGCTTCAAATTCCATAAATTCACCACTCCGATACACGGCTTCGGAAAGGTTATCGTATCCATGCATATCAATCGAACCATAGAGAGGGTGATCCCCAAAATCAATTCGACTTGAGTCGTAAGCGAAGCCGGAATCCTTCACTATATCGAGTCGCTCGCGATCAAGGCTAAAACACGGAGCTCTATAACCAAACCCTCGCTCACCGTTAATTTCTTTCATAACATCTCTAGATCGATGCAAGTCAGCACGAAATTCATCAATGCCCAGGGTCATCGGCCTTATATGATTCCAACCATGTGATCCTACATCATGCCCAGATTTGACGAGACCTTTAAAAAAATCAATCTTATTCTCTGCAATTTCTCCTAGCACAAAAAAACTCGATGGCAGAGACAATGACTCTAAGAGGTCAACATAGACATCAAGCCCATCAAGTAGGGAATTATTGGTGTCACATTCATGTCGATCAAAGTAATCAAGGTGGTACCAGTCTTCCACATCCAATGTCAGCACTGCTTTCTTCATATAAGCCTTCCTCCATTACGACGAAACGCTTTAATCTCACTAACCGTTGGCCACGAATAGTAATCCTCTGTTTCTACATGATTAGCCTGAGCTTTAACATTTCCGCTTAATATCTGATTTATTACTGATATCATAAGGTGACCACCTGCTCGTTTCGTATCTCTAATCACATTAAACATTGAGGTCTTAGAAGGTCTTGGGATTTTGATCTGCCCTAAGATCGCTCCATTGTCGATTTTGTCATCCATTTTGTGTACAGTCGCGCCAAGCATGGGTGCTTTCTCATATAGAGTCCAAAAGCTAGGCAGCAGGCCAGCATATTTAGGGAGAAGGGAGCAATGGAGGTTTATGCAACCAAATTTTGGTAATTTAAGTAACTCACTTTTAAAAACGCATGGCGCGGAAAAAGAGACTACTAAATCAATATTTAGCTTTGTAAGCCAATCAATACTAGATTGATCGTTTGGGTCTCTCATAATTTTGTATTCTGAATCACAAGCAACAGAAACTGACTTAAGGCTTTTTAGAAGCCCTAACTTAAAAAAGGATAATGAATCTATGAAGTTTAGTACTTGGTTAAAAATTGACACTAGGCCCATCTTTACAACTTGAATCAATCCAAAACCTTTTATGAACAATGACCTCTTATTTACCAAAGATCCAGCGGCGTCGATTTTAACCACTGCAACCAGCTCCAAATTTTCCGATTCGCCGAGAAGTTTTATATTTTCTGGGATAATGAAGCTATCTTCTTGAGTTAAAACTGCTACTCGTATTTTTTTTGGCACCATATCAAGTCTTCTTATTTTTAAAAGCTTTGTATTGCATCATCGCACGTAACCGCTCAAACACATTTGATTATTTAACTCCTAAAAAATTAGCAACCTTCTAGGAATACCATATATTGAAGAAAATAAAAAACCTGACCATTTGCTGTTGGGAGATAGGCTAAACCTTATTAATGGAGGGTCGCCTAAATAATTCTAGCAATTTCATCGGTATTTTCAGAAGTACCAGAAAAATATTCGTATAGATTCCGTTGTCTTTACACGCCTTAACAATTTCAATGTTTAACAAAAAGTTACTTTTTATTCCTGAACTACTTACGCCACCCGTTCGCATCCTTACCAGCACCTTATCTAATCTGGAATAACAAACTTTATGCAGAAGCAGTAGACGGACGAATAACTCATAATCAGCCGATATTTCATAGTCAGTCGAATAGTTACCAAACTTATTGTATACGCCCGTTTTAATAAATGTTGCTGCGTGAGGGGGCATCCATCCAAAGCGAAGTTTAAAAGGCTTGAACTTTCTGGAGCTATAGAAACGTGTTATCTTTTCTATGTTATTTGGATCAACATAAACAACATCTCCAATAACCAAACTGGCATTAGGGTTAGAGTTAAAGTGCTTCACTACGTCAGAAATAACAGATGGATTTTCAAAAAAATCATCTGAATTCAAAATGCCAATAATATCTCCAGTTGAGTATTTAACACCCTTATTCATAGCATCATAAATACCTTGATCGGGTTCTGAAATAATCTTTGAAATTTTTCCCCTATATTCATTGACAATATCTATTGTCGTATCTTTAGATCGTCCATCTATAACTATATACTCAATATCGGAGTAGTCTTGAGTCAAGACTGACTTAATGGTATCTCTAATTGTTTTTTCACCATTATAACAAACAGTGATTATCGAGACTTTCATAATGAGAAACCTTATTCCATGTATTACGAAGACCTAGTTAGCGTGATCTGAGTCTTTTAGCAGCGGGGATTCCCTTCTTAGACTGTTTTTTTATGCTATTGATGGCTCTTTCTATTGATTTTCTAAAATTATAAATCGATGTTATCACAGAGATTTTCATTAGATTACGTCCATTTCCAAGTAACATATACTTTAGTAGACCATGACTATTCGCATAAGATTAGTGCTATTAAACTGAGAAACAGATTTTGTTAAGCGCTAACAGGTCACAACCAAAATCAGGTACCCTATCGCACTCAGTTTTCACTAAATTCTTCCGTATTTGTCCTCGAATCTAACAATGTCATCTTCACCTAAATAAGAACCAGACTGAACTTCAATCAACTCTAATGGTATTTTCCCTGGGTTTTCTAAAGCGTGTATCACTCCAAGAGGAATATAAGTTGACTCGTTTTCACTCAACATTATTTCATCCTGCCCTAAAGTTACTTTAGCTGTGCCAGACACTACAATCCAATGCTCAGCGCGGTGATGATGCATTTGGAGCGATAATTTTTGTCCTGGCTTTACAGTAATCAACTTAACCTGATAACGCTCGCCTTGATCAATGGAATCGTATTTTCCCCATGGACGAAAGACTTCGCGGTGAGAAAAATATTCTAATCGACTCTTCTCTTTTAGTTCATTTGTTATTTGCTTCACTTTTTGAGATTGATCTTTTTTAGCTACCAATAATGCGTCTTTGGTGTCAATAATAACCAAACCCTCAACCCCAATAGTAGTAATAAGTCTCTCCTCACCGCGTATCAACGTGTTTTTAGTATCAATACAAATCGAATCGCCGGCAATCACATTACTATCTTTATCTTTAACAGAGACATCATATAGACTTGACCAAGATCCCACGTCACTCCAACCTGCATTTAAAGGTACTACGACTGCTGCATCAGTTTTCTCCATTACTGCATTATCAATCGAGATATTAGGGCAGTCTTTAAAAATTTCTTCAGAAATGCGGATAAAGTCTAAATCTTCCGTCGATTGTATTACTGCTTCAATACAGATCCTATAAATTTCAGGCTCAAAATTTTTGAGTTCCTCCAAATAGCGGGACGCTCTGAACATGAACATACCACTGTTCCACAAATAATGCCCCGAAGAAATATATTTCTTTGCCGTTTCTAGGTCGGGCTTCTCAACGAAATTGGCGACATTAAAAGCCCTACCTGAATCACAAGTTTTAGCTTTTTTAATGTAACCATATCCAGTTTCCGGATGACTCGGAACGACCCCAAAAGTAACTAATTTTCCTTCCAAAGCTTGTTTTTGAGCTATTTTTATAGATTCCCGAAATTCAGATTCATCAAGAATGACATGATCAGCGGACAGAACCAATAAAATAGGATCATCATCCTTCATTGCATGGGCAGCAGCTAACGCAATTGCAGGAGCTGTATTGCGACCCATCGGCTCCAAAATGATGTTTGAGTTCAATGAGTTAATTTTTTTCAACTCTTCCGCAACTAAAAACCGAGTAGAGTCATTACAGACGATATAGGGTTCTTGCCGAAAATTCTCATCTACTCGCTGGATTGTGTCCTGTAGCATCGAGCTTCCGGACACCAAATTTATAAATTGTTTTGGGAATGAACTTCTCGACACTGGCCACAGCCTTGAACCTTCACCACCTGCCATCACCACTAATTTCATATTGTTATCTCTTTAAAATCCAAGTTACATAGTTTAATACATATGGATGAATCAATTCATTTTTCTTTGCCTGCGGCATATTAACCCAACAATAAGAACTGTGTTGGCTATCTAACCGCGGTGAAAAGGACGAATTTATTTCTATAAAATGGGGCAGATTGACGTAGTGAGTGGACACATCACTCCCGAATACGGAATTTTCATAAAAATGATCCCATATGCCCATCAGAATAGGATTAATGTCTCGAGTTCGTAATCCAATCTCGGTTATTGCAATTCGACTTAACGCCGCAGACCAGCGCTCGCCCTTAAAAATCCGACCGCCAGGAGTAAACAAAAACCCTTTTGCCGGCTCATTCTCTCTCATACACATTAATAAATCGTCACCTCTGACGACACATAAATCAATTGAGATTAACGGAGTACATTCGAGAATATTAGAGAAAGCATTTTTATCAAGCATTATTTGGTTAGCTACCTCACTTGGAACGGATTACGTCAGTATTATCAAGGTACCAAGAATATACAGCAGATAATCCATCCTCCAACATAATTGAGGACTCCCAGCCAAGTGATTTCAGTCTACTAACATCTAATAATTTTCTCAATGTACCGTCCGGTTTTGAAGCATCAAATACAAGGCGGCCTGTAAAGCCAGTTACTCTCGCCAATGTTTCTGCTAGCTCCTTAATAGAGCAATCGATACCCGTTCCCACATTGACGTGACTTTCCATAGGGGTACCTAATGACCTATAGAACTCGCTATCAACATTCATAAGGTGTAAGGATGCGTTAGCCATATCCTCAACATGGAGGAATTCACGCTTTGGATTACCGGAACCCCAAATAAGAATTTCTTTTGAACCATTTAGTACGGCATCATGAAAACGGCGCATCATAGCTGGAATGACATGACTATTTTCAGGATGGAAATTATCATTAGGTCCGTATAGATTTGTAGGCATGATGCTACGGTAATCCCTCCCGTACTGTCGGTTATAACTTTCACACATCTTAATACCTGCAATCTTTGCAATTGCATATGGTTCATTGGTAATTTCAAGGCCTCCAGTCAACAATGAGCCCTCCTTGATAGGTTGTTCCGCCAGCTTAGGATAGATGCACGAAGAACCTAAAAACAATAATTTGTTGACCCCTGCACAATGCGCAGAATGGATAATATTACTTTGAATCATAATGTTTTCGTAAATAAATTGCGCGGGAAATTCATTGTTTGCATGAATCCCACCTACTTTGGCGGCCGCTAGATATACTGAATCTATGGTATTATCTTCAAAAAAATTTCTTACGGCGACCTGATCTAACAAATCTACTTCACTTCGGATAGCGGTAATAACTTTATCTCCACCGGATTTCAGCGCACTAACTATTGCACTGCCGACCATACCTTGATGACCTGCAACAAAAATACTCATTTAAAATACTCGTTAATTTTCTATGGACACCGGAAGTTCATAACCATGTGTTTTTAAAAGTGCGTGCCTTTTTGACGATTTCAGATCTTCAGCAACCATTTCCGAGCACATTTCCTGCACCGTAATTTCTGGCACCCAACCAAGAAGTTCTTTAGCTTTACTTGGATCCCCCAATAAAGTCTCGACCTCGGCAGGTCGAAAATAACGCGGATCAATTTTAATAATTACATCTCCAACATTTAGGGACACTGCGTCATCGCCCTCGATTTTATCCACAATACCAATTTCAGCAACACCTTCACCTTCAAATCGAAGGGTAATTCCTAATTCTAGAGCTGACCATATAATAAATTGACGAACGGAATACTGAACACCTGTGGCAATAACAAAATCATCAGCGACATCTTGTTGGAGCATCATCCACTGCATGCGAACATAATCTTTTGCATGCCCCCAATCCCGCAATGCATTGATATTCCCCATGTATAGACAATTCTCCAGACCTTGCGCTATATTCGACAAACCCCGAGTAATCTTACGAGTCACAAAAGTTTCGCCACGACGAGGCGATTCGTGATTAAACAGAATACCGTTACACGCATACATTCCGTATGACTCTCGATAGTTTACTACTATCCAGTATGCGTACATCTTCGCCACAGCATAGGGTGATCTTGGATAAAATGGCGTAGTTTCCTTTTGTGGAATTTCCTGCACCTCTCCATACAATTCTGAAGTAGAAGCCTGATAAAATTTCACCGTTTTCTCCATACCTAAGAGCCTAATAGCCTCGAGTAATCTGAGAGTTCCAAGAGCATCAACGTCAGCAGTGTACTCCGGGGCCTCAAAGCTAACAGCCACATGACTTTGTGCTCCTAGATTATAAACCTCGTCTGGACGTGTTTCCTGAATAATTCTAGTCAAATTAGAGCTATCAGTTAGATCTCCATAATGTAAAATAAAGTTTTTGTTCTCAATATGAGGATCTTGGTAAATATGATCCACGCGCTGCGTATTTAATGATGAAGCGCGTCGCTTAATTCCATGAACTTCATATCCATGGGCGAGTAAAAACTCCGCAAGGTAAGAACCATCTTGGCCTGTAACACCAGTAATAAGAGCTTTTTTCATTTTTTTACCTTTATGTATTAAAAATCCAATCAATAGTGAATTAAAAACTGTAAGTATAGATAGTTCAATAAGCCAAGGAAAGTGATTGGTGACCTATAAAATTAGCGTTTTATAAAAGCTACTTCAATCATACTTGACGCAACAGAAACCCAATCTTCAGGAACCCCAATGAGCTGTTCAGACCAATTAGGCCACCATCCCGAACGAAGGCCGTGATTTAACTCATTAACAGCTAAATGTAATGAACTCGGGGCAGTTGTCTGATCTTATTTAGGCTGGCACGCCCTTCAAAATGAACAGGTCTGTCAGGGCGTCGATGACGTCCGTCGAGTTGAGCTTTCGTTTTACTCGGATTGCGGGGTTCCCGGTTGTGTTCATCCAAAATGTTGAGCATCCTGAATACCCGACCATCGTGTGACCGGTGACGTACAAAGTCATACGACCAAGCATAGTCGCGATACTACGGACGCAATCGGATGCATGACCCATCCACTGCCCGACAAGGAATTATGCGGCAATGTCCCGAGAGGGGTTCGCCCAAAGCCGCCCTTTCTTGTGTTGTTTCATTGGCGCTATAAACCCCTCACGTCGCCATAAACGTTCTATACGTTTATCATTTACCTACCAGTCAGCGCCTCTGAGCAATGCAAACCTACGATAGCCATATCGACCGTACTGGCGCATCAGCTCAATAATATCAGCGATCAGGTCTTCTTCGTCAGCACGCCCCTTTTGCAATCGATGCTGTGTGGAACGATGCTGGCCCAGAACACGACAAACCCGTCGTTCACAAACCTCCCACCACACATGTTAATTTTCTTTCTTTAGCCGCTTTGTAAAAATCTTTGGTATTCTATGCAATATTTCTGTATGAGCATTGATGATGTTGATACAACTTTGCATCTAAGATTTTTTGCTGTAAATTCACTCCATCAATATCATTAATCTGATCGGAATCAGTTGGTATAGCATGGACCATAATTTCCACATTAGATTTTCTATTGAATGTGCGGTTGGAAAATTCATTCAATGTTCCAAAAAAATCTGCTTGGTACATAAGATTATATTTAGCATATTTATTTAAAATATTTTTGATTAGGTTCTTAATTGACATCCTGCCATGCATATTAAATTGAGGCCTAACTGCTTTTATTCCTCTATTTCTAGCCCATTTGCAGATATATAAAAAAAGAATGGGATCGTGATGACATCCATGATGACTGTCTATGTGGCTTGGTAGGACTCCGAAGATATCTAAAAATTTATCAACTTGGGTGTCAAATTCGATTCTTATTGCAGACAATTCTGATCTTGAAAGAAAGTTTACTAATACTGGTGATGCTCCGGGAATTTTTAATTTATTCGACCTAAAATCGTCATTCAACATTCCATTACTAAAAATACGAGGGAAAGATTGAATATCATCTGTTAAAGGGTAGCCTTGGGTAATATTAAAATGTAACCCAATATTATTGGTAAAATGATATTTATCAGCAATAATTTTGGCAGAATAAATATCTTTAAAGTTCACTAAAGCAGTACAACTAGTTATTAATTTTTTTTCGAAAAGAATACCAATTGCTTCGTTTGTAGGCGTGTTTAAACCGAGGTCATCACAATTAATCACAACATTAGCCATATTTCTTCCAACTCAAGATCTGTCATGGATAAGTTTACCAGATTTACAAATACCAATCGACCATATCCAATAAGCCTATAAAACCCTATTTCTTTTTTTTCTTCATTTTTATTTTTTATACGTTGAATGTTTCTTATTGACTGTAGACCAAAAATACCCGCATCTTTGAAATCTTTCTTATTTAACTTTGCAAACCGATAATACAAATCGTAATCAGAACACATCACAATTTTAAAATATCCATTGTAAACTTTTTCTAAAATTAGATGGCAGACACCCTCAATGTCACATTCAATTTTTAAATGGTGAAGCTTAGGGTAATTAATGCTTAAACGCTTGAATTGAGCTGCGTCTAACCATAAATAAACAGCGTCATCTCGATTGTTAAAATAATTTGATAAGCCATTTGTTTTTTTCGAATCATCGGACTCAAACTCATTTAATTTTATGTTTAATTTCGATTTATTTATTGATTTTTTTAGATGATCGAAATTTTTAAAACTAATATGAGACAAAAAAGATCTAAAAATTAAAAAATTAAAAAGGTCAGATATTTCCATTTTTCTTTGAATAATTCTAATTAACTGGCTTGACAAGTACTTTATCGATAATGAGAAGCTCATTAAAAAAGTTTTGGACATAGAAAATGAGTGCATGTCATAAATCCTATTTTTTTCAAAAACCTCAAACCCCGCAGCCTTAAATGGTTTTAGAGCTTCAGTAGACCCAAAACAAAAAAGACCACCTCGTTTTTTAATCTCAGCCTTACCTATATCAACTTGCTTTTTAAAAACACCCTTTCCTCTGCAACTTGCGGATAACAATGTGCGTTCGCTTCTGAAAGCTAATTTTTTATTACCAAAATAATTTATTTTATATTCAATGAAACCCTGAGTGCCTGATAAATTATTGCGCTCCGCCTCTCTCGCACATACTAGGAAGCTATTTGGAAACGATTTATTGAAAAATTCATTATGCCAATTGCTCTCTCCAACTGGATTAAAAACATTTAGTTCTGAGACATCATCAATAGAAACATTTGTATTTATCTTCATGAAGGTTCTCCAAAAGTTACATATTAAGCCACTAATTTAAAGCATGCCATTCTATTTCCACTCAATCATCCAAACCCGTAAACTCTCGTTATAAATGAGGGAGCCTCGGGGGCAGGTCACTACATGTATTAAAAATGCAATTAATAGCGAATTAAAAACGGTAAGTTTAGATAGCTCAATAAGCCAAGAAAAGTGATTGGTGACCTATAAAATTAGCGCCTTATCAAAGCTACTTCAATCATGCGTGACGCAACAGAAACCCAATCTTCAGGAACCCCAGTGAGCTGTTCAGACCAATTAGGCCACCATCCCGAACGAAGGCGATAATTTAACTCATTAACAGCTAAATATAATGAACTTACACTTCGAGGGCTAAAGTAAATAGCCTGATCACCGCACAAATTGCGTGCATACTCCAAGTCAGGGCATATAATTGGCAGTCCTATCCACATAGCTTCAACTAAAGGGAAACCGTAACTTTCAGTAAAAGAGAGAAAAAGGAGTGCATTGGCTTCTCTATACTCATTTAAGATCGCCTCCGGAGTAAGCATTCCTTTGCAGCTTATCCATTTCGCTTTACTCGACGAATTTGAATCAACCGAAATAGTCAGTGTCAGTGAATCAATAGGCCAAATCTCTGGATTATCAATATTATTTAGCAGTTTGTGGTTTTTATGTGGGTAAAATGCCGCGGGATAAAATAACTTTAAACCTTGATTCTTATCATAATTACTCACTGTCCTCTGGATGCTAGAATCAATTAGCCACTCTGGAACCGGTTGAGCGATAACATGTACCCGCTCCTTAAAACTAGGATATAGTCTTACTAACTGATCCTTCATACCGGCTGTTTGAACTATAAAACTATCGACGTACTTTAGATTACGCTTAAACAGCGACTGCAAAATCCAATACTTAAGATAGTCACGTTTATCTACGTACGTAAAGTCATCCAGTAAAAGCTTATTTTGTAAAAATACGATTTGTGGGGCTCTACACCTTAAAGGAATATCACCCAAAACAAGCAACGGAGAGTCTCCATCAAACCGACCACCAAACACAGTGCACTCTAGAAATCTTGACACGGAATTAGGCAAGTAGCGTTTATAAACGCTCACTTTAGTCCTGCTATCAAATAATGTAATGTCAACAATATCTTTATTTTCAGGGATATAAACCTGCTCTAGTAAACATTTATCTTGTAAAACAATACTAGGGAGAAGAGACTGAATAAGCCGAACGGCACCAAGACCGGCAATATTAGTCAAATGAAGTCTAAAGATCGCGTGTTCGTTGAAAAAGCTGTTTGTTGCGAGCATATTACATCAACCTGAGCCAGTAAGACATGATATCGTCAAATCTTTTCCCTTTTACTCAACACCACTGCGATAAGTAGTTGGTAGTCCGGGTGAGTTGGGTTGATTTTCTCTTCTATTAGATCCTCAACGCTCAACCCATTCAATTGCGCCGAGCAGGAATAAGGATTACCAAAAGTTTCTGATTTTTCCACATGAAACCCTGCATCATGAGCTAACTTTATTAATGCCTTATCCGTCATTCGCCAATAATCGCCCCAGCGGTCCATATCATAGCGACTGATATGAGCTGACGGACCGGCCACAGTCAACATAATGCGGCCGGAACGACTCAGTAGCTTTTTTAGACCTAACAATGCTGACGGTGTATCGTAAATGAAATTAAGAACATTGACGCAGAGAATGCAATCAAACAAGCCACTAGGTAAGCTATCTATATTACTTATATCACCCAAAAGCTTATCGTCTGCCATAGAACTAACATCACAATAATTAAAAGTAACCTTTTTAGAAACACGTTTACCATATTTCACAATATAGGAAGTATCACCAAACTCGAGACACTTACCCATAACGAGATTACTATTTTCAGTAAAGAATTTATCTATATAAAAACGATCAACGGGTGAGCCTCTATTAAAGCCAAAATCGTTGGCAACGAAATCATCCTTCAGTTGCTTTTTTATGATTTTTCGGACCCAAAAACTTTTTAATTCCCTCAATGATCTTTTAATATATTTAATGAATGCGTCCATTAGTCCTGGCCTTTCCCCTTTAAGAAATCTGTTGTAATTTCACTATACCAACTACTTTCTTCACCCAGGCCCTTGGGCCGCTCACCTTCGATGCACTCGCAGATATAGTGAGCTCCGCATTTGGGAGTAATCACTTGACAAACTTGATCTATGCTCTTTTTATATGCCGCCAAAACTTTTTCTTTATCATGGTATATTTTAGAAATACAGCCTTCCAATGACGAGGCAGCAGTACTATCATAAACAGCGCCACAACCCCATTTTTGCACAAGGCTTGCGGCTCCTACCTTGTCACTGCAAATTATAGGTATGCCGGATAGTAACGCCTCATTTACTACTACACCCCATCCATCATATCTACTCGGCAAAACGAGAAAATCATATGTCGCCATCATCAATTGTGCTTCTCCGAATGGTATTACTCCACGATATCTTACGTAGGACGACCAACAATAGTCCTGCAATCTGCCAGCCGGCCCAAAAACGTCTAAAGTAATCCTAACACCAGTATTTCTCAGCTTGTTTACGGCATTTACCAGCAAATCAATTCCTTTAATATGATTCAAACTACCAACAAATATCAATCTTAAATCTTTATCCGCTGAATCTCTCTTAACCTCTACGTTTGTGGAATTTAGATTTACCTGCATGGGGGGTACAAAATATGCATATGGGAAAATCTTTTCTCTACTAACGCCGAAGGATAAAAGCTGATCTATAGCTAGATGAGAAATAGTAAAAACGCCTTCCAGCCTAGCTCGCAACACAGTCCATAGCAGTCGAAACTTTATCGGTCTAAGAATCGGGAGCAACATATTTTTAAAACGGTTGCCATTATCAAGCAACGCACTAGAAATTGGACAATAAGGCTCGGTAAGAATATAAGTCCGATTCCTAAAAAACAGAGATAAAAATAACGCGGCAGTGATCTTCCAACTATCAAAAGGCCCTCCAAAAATATGAATACTCTCATTCTGTCTTTGCATCGCGTTGAGTATAAATCCCACCCCTGGAGATGGAATCAAGGACATATCAATCAGAGACCAATCACATTCATGCCAACCCTGATTTTTCCTAGTCTCGTTCTCCATGCTTGTTGAAAAAACAGTCACCTCCACGCCAGGCATATTTGACAGTTCAATCAGAGTATGGAGCTGATGTTCAGTAATGCATGACTCCCACCATACGATTTTGATCATTTCAGTTCATCACTTTGATAAAAAAAATTTGCCAAGTTACGCCCAGCCATTTCCATCGAACAGTGGGTCCTGACAGATAAGTTTCCCTCTAAAGCCGTTTGTCCGGCTAGCTGCGGATTTTCAACGATCCATCGTAAAAGGTGTATTAACTCCAGAGGATCATCTCTATTTAAATAGACAGCCCCATTCCCCATAACTAATTTCACATCACTTATATCAGTCGTTAGCACTAACAAGCCTGCACTGGCCAATTCTATTACTTTAGACGGAAACGTCGTATCAGCAAGTAATCCTAGATTAGGCTTAAGTGCTAGACCTACATCACAAGAGTCAACCATTACCGCGTAATCCGCATCGGTCAACCTGCCAGCGACGGTGACAAAAGGCGGGGTTTCCATCCTTCCAAGAGTTTCAAATTGCTCGATATAATCTCCCTTACCCGTGATAATAAACTCTAGTTTATTGGACCACTCTTCAGCATTTTTCCTAAGTAATTGAATTGCTTCTATCAGAATATCAGCACCCGTATCTCGCGATACTGTCCCGCCTAAAAGCAACTTATATCGGGATTTAGTGGACCATGCGGTGACGGAGCTAAAATTTTCTATAGCGCCGTAATAACATAGACCTAAATTACTTTTAATACCACTTCCTATGGCACGGCACGCCAGTAAGGTACCACTAGTGCAAAGCCTATCGTAAATGGAACGCTTTCCTCTAAGATAGAACTGATAAGGAGACCAATTCCTAGGAGAAATGATCTCGGCATCTTCAAGGTCAAGGATTCTTCCAATACCCAGAATCAGACTCATGAACAGAGCGGGTATATATGCCGATGTCCTGTTATAAAAAACCGCAACAGTCTTTTCAGAGGATGAGTTGAGAAGATAGAGAAAATAAGGCATCGATATCAATGACAAGAGTTGGGAGATAAAAGGTATATCACTAAATGGTGCATAAACAACGGGGACGCCTTGCATACGAACAATCTTCGCTTTATAAAAGCTCATTCTCTTTTGAGGCTTACCCCGTCCCATACTGAGAATTACAGATTTTTCCCCTACAGATCGAAGGGCATATGCCATGTCAAAAACTTTTTTTGATGCGGCCGGACTATCGGAAGATATACCTCTTTCCAACCTAGTTGCATCCTCCAACGCAGTACACACAAATATAGCTCGTCTTTTAATCAATTTAAGTTCAACTTGCGTTTTACTTTTGCCGGGACCCCTGCTACCAGGCAATTATCCTCTATATTCTGATGAACCACCGAACCAGCCGCTATCACACATCCATTCCCAATCGTCACTCCTTCTAAAACAGTCACCCGAGCACCAATCCATGTCCCATCGCCAATAATTATTGACTTAGCGGTTCCCTTACCAGCTCTTTGGCCAGAATCACCAATTAAGTGGCTTCCCACAACAAAGACTACATCCGGCCCAATGTCGCACTTACTCCCAATAACAATCTTCGCATCATTATGAGTGTATAAAATAGCGCCAGGACTAATCCAAGTCCCACAGGCTATTTCTAGAGAACCACGGCCGAAAATCCAAGATCGACCGCAAAAGGAAACTGTATTGGCTAAATTTAGACCTGCGCAACGAAGTAGAATTCTTCGGACCATAAACAACCGAGTAGGGGGTAAAAAATATAAAATAATATTAACTAAATGTCTAATCATACTGATGACCCTACTCCTAGAATTAATGTCCAATGCGTCTCAAAAAAACCATCAACACTTGAATATCTACAAATATCGTCGATATTCGTCCTTAGCTTTTTTATATACCCAATCTGCTCCACCCAATAGAAAAGATCCAACCAAATAAAGAGCATCCTTAGGTGAAACTGTTTCTCGAAAAACTGACAACGTAGACCCTCCTTTTGTATTGTCTCCTCGTAAAGAAGTGTATACATATTTAAATCGACGCCTAGCAACAGATAAAGCATCCTTACTTAAACTCGCATGATCTCCAAACGTAAATGCGAAGTGATCGATCGTTACTCCTAGGTTCTCTTCAAGTCGATTTGCACTATCGATAATCTCACTTTCTAATAGTGACTGATCTGAAATTTCAGATAGACGAGGATGGGTTTCAGTGTGTGCCCCAATTGTATGACCGGTTTTTATGAGAAATTTAAGATCAGTCCAACTCATATTAAGCCAATGCTTTGGCATCACAGCAGTGTCCATATCAGGCATGATACCCTTAGCAATAAAGTTGTGAGCATTAGTGCTACCAGATTGTTCAATAAATCCGGCAACGACAAAAAAAATAGCTTTGATACCCAAGGGGTTTAATATTTCTTCAGCTACTAAACGATTAGAGGCAAACCCATCATCAAACGTAAGTAATACATTGTCACCCATAATTGGCTCTTCGCCGCACATCATTGAGGTAAACGTTTCGCTATCGATAAACTCCCAGTCTTTTGCTAGCCACTTGATCTGAGCTTCAAACCTAGCCATTTCATGTGGCGCTATATCGTGATAAACCAATACCCGTAATCTGCCAACTTCGGCTTGACGCGTATAGTTTTCAAGCCGTTTTCCTAACCTGAGGATAGGATAACTAGCAGCCAAAATATCATGTTTAAGGCCCATTTATTTAGCTCCGTTATTGGAAGGATTGGTGAATGTAATTAAACGGCGTTCAGCATCCGTCTGCTTTCCAATCATGCTCTTATAGCCTATGGCATATACATATAGAACCAAAAGTAACGCATATCCATATGACATAACATAGGGTCTCTGCAAGAGTAACAAGAGCACTCCTAGAATAACTAAATCTCTTCGCTGGATAGATTTAAACCCCAAATAACCTAACGTAATATAGTAAGGTAATGAGAGGAAAGCACCATAATGCACGATTAAAGTTAACGGGTTGCAGCAGTAAAATTTTGGTTCTTGTAAGGCACAAATTGGTGTACCCATTATGCAGTCGCCATTTAAACCAAACAGAAACGTTTTTATGTCCAAATAACTATAAGCAGCTGTTATCAAATATGAACGGTTATCACCAACAAAGGCTCCGTCAACAATCGCAAACCTATTTAAACTATAACTAACAATCGTATTGACGGGGTTGTCAAAGGACATTACTAGTAGCAAAGAAACCCCTAAACCAATAATGCTGGTTAAAATAGTCTTAGGATTTTTCCATTTTACCTTCATCCAGTAGAGCACAAAAAATATCACGTGCGCTGTAGACAGCGTAACTAAACCTGCCAACATTAAAATCCACGAGTCTCGCCTTTTCATGCTCAGGCTTTCTCTAAGCGCAACACAAATACATAGCATAAATGAAAGCGCCCCAGGCTCGTCGTAAATCCCGGCAGGACGAGTAATGCCATTCATGTTGAACTTAGAGAATGTAGTCAAGTACCAGCCATTAAGAGCGGTATCTTCGTTTACAGTATAGAATAAGGCCTCTCCACCAGAAAGCGCATACAAGAACCCTATGCATGCACCCACCAACATTAAAAGTAATAATTTCGTTAAATAATCGGTGTATTTATATAAATCATCATAGGACAGTAAAAAAACTATAAACAAAGCACTGCAAAAATAGATACCAACTTTAATCGTTACTTGATTCCAATAGAGCACATTAAAAAATGAAAAAAACATCAGAACACTTATTGCAACCAGAGCTTTTTTTGAAGATATCCCGTTTTTCATAACAAAGACTAGAATTACGCATATAAGTGATAATATATTTCCTTTAAAAATTGACGCAGACATAAAAAATGGAGATACGCAAACCACCGATGCCATTAACAACAGGAAGATTATTAAATTTGGCCTGATAGTATTCATCAAGTAATAAACTCAATAATTGAAATTTGGGTAATAGAGGGTCTCATCACAGTCAAAACTATTTTTAGCCTTATACTTAAACTAAGCAGAGTGTTCCCCAATGAGAGACCCCGCTACAGCATTTTCATAGATAGTTTTATATGCCTCAGCTACAACCTCACCATCAAATTCTCTAACGACCTTTTGGCGCGCCTTCAAGCATAACTCGTTATAATTTTGCGAACGTAAAATCCATTCCATACCGACCGCTAGATCAGCACTATCAAAAGCTTTCGCAAGGTAACCATTAATTTTATGGTCTACAATATCCCGAAGGCCAGACGTATCAAAAGCGACTACAGGAGTGCCACATGACATGGCCTCTGATGCAGTTTGCCCGAAGGATTCCATCAATGACGGCACCACCATCACATCAGCTGCACTATATAAGATCCTTAATGAAATAGTATCATTCAAGCGTCCCATATAATGAATCTTGTATTTCGAAACCACTTCTGTCTCAGGCCTGCTACTGCCAAAAACTACAATTTCAACATTATTTAGTGTCAGCTGATTTAGAGCTTCAGTTAACTCCTTAAACCCTTTGTTCAAATCACTGGTGGCAGATAGAGCACCAAATAAGATAAGCTTTTTATCACTCTTTAGGCTTAAAATTGCCTTGGCCACCGCTTTTTCAATAGGTTTGAACTCTTCGGTGCTAATCGCATTTGGTACACATCGAATCTCTTTCCCTTCAAACAAAGCGCTTTCATTGGCACAATCTCGCAACCAATTACTAACCGCTACAAACGTAACATCCTCCTTTTTAGAATAAAGGGCTAATTTCCTCTCGAAAACCTTGCTACTTAAATCTTGAGATGAAGATGAAGCCAATGTCGGACATCGCCCACATCCCATACGATAATTCTTGCACTCAAAAGGTATATGGCACCCACCAGTAAACAGCCAGCTGTCATGCATAGTAAAAATTATTGGTGCGTTTATCTTTTCAATATCTTTTATCGATAACATACCTTTGCACGACCAATGCAAATGCACAACATCGGGATCAATAGCATTAATTTGTTTTAAAATATCCCCTGATGAAAACCAAGCTGGGGAAAATAAATATGGCGATCTTTTTTTGTAAAAATAAATAGGAAGCTGATCAATATAAAAGCTGACCGCTCCAAATATCTTTTGTTTAACTGTCACTGGACCCATAACGGAATAATCATCTGAAATTTTCTTTTGGACCAACATCCGACTATCGGCACCAGAGGTGATTAAGGATTTATGCAGCCTATTTGCCGCGATGGCCGCACCGCCTTCGTTATCATATTTACTTACTATTAATATTTTCAATTGAAATAGAGACCTATTTCTTTCTTTAGTTTCCAAATAACTCTGCGGCTCCAGAAATAGAGTTGTTGATGCGGCCACCATCCAAGATACCAAGATAATTTAAAAAGTGATTTCATACTGCCTTCACCGAGCTGCTCACTGGCCCACTGTACTTTCCTAGATGCCTTTTTTGGATGAATAAATAAAAATGGAAAGTTATTGTATACCGATTCTTTTGACAACCCTTCGATGACGTTAGTTATTAAATGTGGGTGCTCAATGTAAAGTTCATCACCATCAAATTCGGAGCTCTCTAAATTTAGATAATCCCCGAATATTGAAACTTTACACCCAGAATAAGCAGCATAAACCATATGGCCTCCAATACGATTAGTGGTAACATATTCAAAGTTTTTTAATATATTGCTCATTCTTAAAAGCCCATTACTATCATGCATGTCAGCACCAACAATATAAGGAATACCGTATTTATCTAATGTGTGAATCCAGATATTTTTTTTGATGCATGATGGCGCAACGCACGCTACGATAAAATCGAAATCAGCATTTAAACTGATAATTGTTTTTATGTAAGATTCTTCGTCCCAATCCTCCGTGGTATATAACATCGAGTGTGGCGGCATAACTAAAAGTGAATTAGCCCGTCTTAAAATGGGTGCTTCTGCCGCCCCCGAAGCATAAACAAATGGCGCTCCAACGGCAATCGCATTAACACCTCGGTTTCTTAAAAAATTCTGATGAGCCTGAGTCGCCACCAGCCTCCTATAAGGGGACTGAAGTCCAAATGTTTCCACATACTTAACATCCCAACTGACCCACCCATGGTACCAACTTGCATAGCTAAGCGGTCTAAAAGGAAGACCTAGCCCATCAGAAATTATTTTTGATGCCCCATAGCAATCAGCTTCTGTCCTTACTCCTTCATACTCTGAACCCGGTAGAGAACTTTCTATAGTCTCTAGAAATTCCTTCATGTTTTATCCTCTTAAACTTAGACTTTTGCTATCAAGCCCGACTAAAAAGGCCATTTCTAAAATTTATTTCCGTAGACGCAATTTAAAGGTGCGCTATCCAATAAAGCTTCAATTAATTCCCTTTTATCTTTTTTGATCCACAGTCGATTTGATGTTTTTATAACATGTGGTTTTATATGTCTAAGGAAAGGTAGGTAGGTATTGAATGTCTATAAAGCCCGCGTCATAAAAGTACTGATTCATTCTGTCGGTCTGACCTTCAATTATTACTGCCAACAATGATTGTTTATGAAGAGTTTCAGATGCCCCTTCGAGAAGATCTTCTTCAAAACCTTCGACATCGATTTTTATTAAAACTGGATCAATATTTTTACATGCTATATCTAAGGTTGACACATCAACCTTTGTTGTTGAGCCTTTATAATGATCATCCACAAAGCTATTCTGGCAAGTTCTGTCCGATGAAAATATGAATTGCTTTTTGTTCAGAACATTTTTCGGTGTGGTTAGAGCGATACAATTAGTGATAATTTTTTGAGATAGGCAATTTATTTCAATATTATCTTTCAATCTATTATAAGTTGTTGGAACTGGCTCAAAAGCAATGCTATTCGCTTTCGTGACTCCCGAAGCTAACAAAGAATAGGAACCCAAATTTGCTCCGACATCCACAAATGTATCACTTTCCCTTAATAGATGAATTGCAAAAGCCATATCCTCGAATTCATGTAGTCCAACATAGTATGCACTGGTCAATCCAGTATCGCCCTTCTCAAGCGGAAGAATGAAGTATTTATCCATTGCATATACACTCTTTGTGCGCCGAGAAAGAATATTAGTTGC
>MDTF01003676.1_pt1 | contig 20546 bp, 21 predicted proteins | sample 811191 | NCBI WGS metagenome assembly MDTF01 (sample SAMN05326649, study PRJNA326480) | marine metagenome | isolation source: seawater | place: Southern Ocean | collected 2011
GCATTTGAAAGAAGTTCATTTCTTTCTTTGACTGGAATTACAATATCAATGTGGTTTTTAATATTCACAATATTATTTTATATTAGAGGAATTATCATTTTATTTAACATTTTTTATGGTAATAAAATAGTTTGTAAATAACAATATCACTAATTAATATATATGAAATTTAGGTGCATTCAATCAAGATTTAATTCTTTAATAGACACGAGATCTTTATTTGCTAAAAAACAAAAATGCATAATAATTATAGAATTTCTTAAAAAAGACAAATTTCAAGATGTATAATAAAAAAAAAATAATTTTAATGGATATGGACGGTGTTTTGATTAACTCTTTAGAAAATATGAAAGTTTCATGGAATCAAACAAGGGAAAAATTCAATATTAAACAATCATTTAATGAATATGAAAAATTAATAGGATTACCTTTTAATACTATTTTACAAAAATTTAACATAGATAAAAAGAAATATTCAAAAATAAAAAAAAATTATGATCTTGTCTCAACTAAAAAATCTTCTTTAATTAAAATATATCCAAATGTAAAAAGTACTTTAAATTATTTAACAAAAAATTATATATTAGGATTAATAACCTCAAAAGATAACAAAAGAACAAAAAAAATTATTAATAAATTTAAATTAAAATTCAAATACACATATTCACCACATAAATTGATTAAACCTAAACCGTACCCAGATCAAATTTTAAAAATAATTAAATCAGAGAAAGTAAAGAAAAAAGACTGTATTTACATTGGTGATATGTCATTTGATAAAAAATTTGCTAAAAATGCAGGAATAAAGTTTATTTATGCAACTTATGGATATGAAAAGAAAAAACTTAAAAATAAATTAAAAATCAAAAAATTTGAAGACTTAAAAAAAATATTAGAATATGCATTTTGAAAATGTGTTAATTTTAGGCTCAAAAGCACCTTGCAAAGTACCAGATTTAAGTTTTGAAGAAATTTTTTCTTCAAATGGTAGTGCGGAGCTAGCCCATTTATATAATAGTTATTTCAAAGAAAAAAAAACTTTACATTCCTGCGTAATAGGAGGACGATCATTTTTAAAGATAGATGACATAAAAAATAGAGTAATTAACTCTAAACCAGACAATTTAGTTGTAAGAGGTTACAACGATGTATCCGAAGATCTTTCAAAATTATTTGTAAATAAGATAAATATTATTAAATATACTAAGCGTGAGCAGTTTTTTTATCAATCTAAATTTTTCAAACAAGGTTTAACTAGTTTAATAAAAGCAGAATACAAATATCAAAATAAATTGACAAAAAAATTAATTCATCTTTTTGATGGCTTTTTTAGACACGGTTTTCTGGGAGTTTCATCAGGTTTTTTTGCATTATTATATGCATCGGTAAAACATCCAAAAGCAAATTTAATAATTTCAGGCCTAAGTTTTAGGGGAGGATCACATTATTATGGCAAGGATATAATGACAGCAAATAGAGGAAGTGTAGATACAATATTGTTAAATAGTTTATTAGAAAGTTTAAAAAAAAGAATATTTATAACTGACAAGGAAGTGGCTGCACACTTTAAACTTAAAGAATATAAGGGAGAAATATTAAATATATAATTATAATTATGGCTTTTATAGAAATCATAGGTTTTCCAGGATCAGGAAAAACATATTTATTTAAAAAAATTACTAATGTAATTGATAAAAAGAAAATTAAAGTATTAAGAAATGACAAATATTTTTTTGATTATTTTGAAAAAAATTTTTTAGACAAAGTATTATTTAATAGTTTTTATAAGTATAAAATAAATAAAAAATTTTATTCAAAATATATTTTTCACAAGCAGTATAAATTTTTATCTAATGAAATAAATTTGATTATTAAAAAAAAAAAATTATCTAAAATATTCACAGTATTTAAAAAATTATTACAAAATTCTAAACTAAATAAGATAGGCAAAGAAAGAGCGCTTGATAATTTTAGAATAGATCTATGCACTTATTATCTAGAGGAAAAATTAAATAAAAGAATTATTATTAATGATGAGGGGCTTCTTCAAAAAATTTTTATGATCTACAGGGAAAAGGACAACTACATAACTATTAAAAAAAAAATCAACGAATATCTAAAATTAATACCTATGCCTGATTTTGTTATATTGCTAGATGTAAATAAAGATTTATGCTTTGAAAGAGCCTCATTAAGAAAGAATGGGTTTATATATGAAAAAAAAAATAAAAAAAAATTACTTAGTTTATTTATTAAAATAATGCAGAATATAGAAAAGATACTGAAAAAAAATAAAATAAAAGTTATAACTATTAATGAAAATCAAGTTAATAAAAAAACTATTTTAAAAATTACAAACAATATTTTAAAAATATAAAAAATATGACTTTAAAAACATGAAAATATTTTTCTTTTATATGTTATGTATATTTCAAGGCAAAAGTCTTTGTAGAATTTTACAGAATATAGAATTTCAAAAGTATAATTTAAAAGGTAAAATTATTGAATTTGGAGCAGAACCGAATTCTAAAAACAATTTTTCCAAAAATATTAAGAATAAAAAAAAAGTAATATTTGCAGACAAATATATTAAACATAAAGATGTCGTAAATGTTGATTTGAATAAAAGCATTCCATTAATGAAAAAATCTTTTGATTCCGTAATTTTTTTTAACATTTTGGAACATTTATTAGATTTTAAAAATGCAAAGAAACAAGTACATAAAATTTTAAAAAAAAATGGCACATTGATTGGTTCAACACCTTTTCTGTACAGATTCCATGGTGCACCATCAGACTATTACAGGTTTACAAAACCTTTTTTTGAAGATTTATTTAAAGATGAATTTAAAAATATTAAAATTTACAACCTAGGATTTGGTCCGATGACTATATGTTATTCAATTATTTCTGATTTTTCAAAAAAAATACCTCTACTTAATAATTTCTTATTTATTATTTGTTTTTTAATAGATTTTGTTTTGGGACTATTTGTAAAATATAAATTAAAGGATGTTTATCCTGTAGCTATTTTTTTTGTATTAAAAAAAAAGTAGAACTTTAAAAAAAATTTTTTGAAATAAAATTTATAAATTTTTTAACTTTTATTCTATCTTTGCTTTTTTGGTTAATAAAAAATTTTATCATTATCAAAAAAAATAAAAATAATTTATTTTGTTTATTATCAATTCGTATTTGTATCTTTTCAAAAAAATGAATTTCTTTGTCTAAAGTGTGTGATAGTCCACCAGGCCTAAATATTCCAAAAACCTCCTCTTTTTTTGTTGCCACACCCTTCGCTTTATTATGAACAATAAGTCTATAAAAATAATCAAAATCAGATGAATATCTATAATTTAAGGAATATGCTCCATTTTTATATGCTGCATTTCGTTTAATAAAAAAACCAGTCGAATGACTTGTATAAAAAAACCATGAATATTTTATTTTATGTGGATAAAAACCATGCATTGTTCCCCAATGTTTTTTTACAGAACCAAAAAAGAATTCAGCATCTTTATGTTTAGTATAGTATTTAATCAAAATATTTGTTGCATCTGGTAAAAGAATATCATCACCATTGACTATGCCAATCAAATCACCTCTTGCAAGTGACAGTCCTTTGTTCATGGCATCGTACAAACCCAAATCTTTTTCACAAACAAAATAATCTATTAGATCTTTATATTTCATTATTTTTTCAGTAGTACCGTCATCTGACATTCCATCGATAACTATATACTCAATATTATTATATTTTTGATTGAGCACACTTTGTATGGTTTCTTCAATGACCTTAGACTTATTTTTAACAACAGTTATAATGCTAATTAAGGGACTTTTTTCTAAACTTTTTTTTTTTATTTCCGCTAATTCTCAAACCGACTTCAATCTTTCTATCTTCATTATAGCAAAGTTTTTCAACAAAATTGATTTTTTTAAAATTAGGAATATTTTTCATTTATCACTATTAATTAATTTTTTTAATTATATTTTTTATAAAATTATTAGTATATAGAAATTATTAATATGAACAATTATATTTAGACAATGAAAATATTAATTACTGGAACTGCAGGATTTATTGGATTTAAATTTTCTGAGTTTCTACTTAAAAAAAAATTTACAGTATTCGGTATTGACAATTTTAATGATTATTACGATGTTAAACTCAAAAAGAATAGAATACTTCAATTAAAAAAATATAAGAAGTTTTCTTTTATAAAATTAGATTTAGAAGAAAAAAAGAAATTAGAAAGTATTTTTAAAATAAATAAATTTGATTATATATTTCATTTTGCAGCTCAAGCCGGTGTGAGATATGCTATTATATCACCAAGAGATTATATCAAATCGAATATTAATGGGTTTTTTAATATATTAGATTTATCAAAAAAATTTAAGATCAAAAGATTATTTACAGCCTCATCAAGCTCTGTTTATGGAGATATAAAAAAATTTCCATTTAAAGAGAATTTCAACTTAAAACCAAAAAATATTTATAGTTTATCAAAAAAATTCAATGAAGATTTATCTGAAAGTTATTCAAATTTTTACAAAGTAAACGTTACTGCGTTAAGATTTTTTACAGTATACGGTGAGTGGGGAAGACCAGATATGTTTATAATGAAATTTATGAAAGCGGCTTTAGAAAAAAATTTTTTTTATTTAAATAATTTTGGAGATCATTTTAGAGATTTTACTTATATAGATGATGTTACTTTGATTTTATATAAACTATTTAATAAAAAAAATAGTGAGCATTATGAAGTCTATAATGTATGTGGAAATAAACCGACAAATATTTTAGTTGTCGTAAATAAACTTAAAAGATTACTTGGTAATGTAAAAATAAAAAAAATTGGAATTAATAAAGCAGATGTGTATGGAACACATGGATCAAATAAGAAATTACTAAAAAAAATAGGTAAATTTAAATTTACATCTCTAGACGAGGGGCTCAATAAGTGCGTAAATTGGTATAAATCTTATTACAAAAGGTAATCTACAGTGGATATTTTCAAAAATTATACCAACTCTTTAGATAATTATCAGTTAAAATATAAAAGCAAACATTGGAAAAAGTATGACCTTAGATCAAATTTGTTTAATAATGAAAATTTAAAAAACTTCAGAAATAATACTTTATCTGATGGCTTAGATGATCGATACGATTTAATCGAACAAAAAAAAATTTTCAAAAATTTAATAAAAGAAGTTGGAGAAGATTATGTTAATGAAAATTTAAATGATAAGAATATTGGAAACTCTAAATATTTCTTTAAGTATAAAGACAAATATGTGGATGGTGGTCAAAACTTTCATATTAAATGGTTACACGAAATCGAAAAAAATATTCTTAGTAAAAAAAATATAAACTCCGTTTGTGAAATTGGTGGAGGCTATGGTTCTTTTGCACAAAAAATTATTAAAAAATTTAACTGTAAGTATGTTTCTATAGACTTACCTGAGGGCAATTTACTAGCTTCATATTATCTAAAAAAACATTTTAATGATCTATCCATTATTGGTAATTGTGAATTAGATAAATCAACTTTTAGTGACAATGATATTTTTATACTAAATCCCTGGAATAAAATTTCTGATATTAAATTTGATTTAATAATAAATACCAGATCTTTGATGGAAATGGATAAAGATATAATAAAGTATTATTTTGATTTTATTCATAACCACGTCAGTAATGATGGGTTTTTTTTAAATATTAACAGATATAGAAAAAAAAGCGTAGGTTATCCAATTCATTTTTATGAATATCCTTATGACAGCTCATGGAATGTTGTGTCCTCAAAAAGATCTTGGAGGCAATATTGGGTACATTCGCTTTTAACACAAAAATCTTTAGACATAAAAAAAAATGATATTAAAAAAGAACTAATAAAAATTAAAAGAATAACTTATTTTTTTATATTACAGGAAAAATTAATTGAGTTGAAAAAAATGATATATATATTTTTTAAAAAAATTGTAAAAACTATTTTATTTATAAAGTGAAAATTGTTAAATTATTTCATATATTTGCATTGCTTTTGTGTACGTACTCCAGTGTAGCAGCAAATGATAAAAAAGATAAAATCGCTGGACAAAAAAATTTTTTACATAGCTACGAAGCATTTAATAAAGATCAAACAATTAATGTCGTAATTGAAATCCCAGCAGGTAGTAATGAAAAGTGGGAAGTTTCAAAAGTTGATGGAACTCTAAGATGGAATTTTTCAAATAATTCTTACCAAGTAATAAAATACCTCCCTTATGTTGCGAATTATGGTTTTATTCCTCAAACAATATACCCAAAAAAACTTGGTGGAGATGGGGACCCTATCGATGTTGTACTTTTAGGTAAAAAGATTAAAAGAGGTAAGGTTATAAAGTCAAAAATCTTGGGAATTATGCTGATGACAGATGATGGAGAACAAGATGATAAAATAATTGCTATTCCTTATGATGGAAAAATATTTCCACAAAATAATCTTGAAAATCTTGAAGATTTAAAAAAAAATTATCCAGGTGTATTAAAAATTATTGAAACATGGTTTTACAATTATAAACGTTCTGGACAAGTAGAAATTCATGGTTATGATACTAAATATAAAGCAATAGAAATTATAAAAGCATCACAAAAACCTTATGAAACTTTAAGAGGATATTGGTTACAAAATAATTAATGGAAAATAAATTCGAAAATTTAGATTATGTTAAAAATTTTTTTTTAAATAGTAGTGTTGAAATTAGCATAACAAATTTTATAATTGCTGTTATTGTTTCAGCTATCTTAGCCTATATAATAAAAAAAGTTTATGTTCATAGCTCACAAACTATGTCTAATAGAGAGTATTTTTCAGATTTATTTGTTCCACTGTCGATTATTACCTGTTTAGTAATAACAGTAATAAAATTTTCACTAGCGCTCTCGCTAGGTTTGGTTGGAGCATTATCTATTGTAAGATTTAGGGCGGCAATAAAGGAACCAGAAGAGTTAATCTATCTTTTTTTGATAATAGGTATTGGTTTAGCAGCGGGTGCAAATCAGTTTTTAATTGCTATCATTGCAACATTATCAATATCAATTATTTTGTTTGTTCTCGCAAAATTCAGAAGAAAAAAACATTCTGAAGTAAGCACCATTAATACAAATGTTGTACAAATTGAGATAAAAAATAAAAAAATGAAGCTTAGTAAAATATTAGATTTACTAAAAAAACATTGCAATAATGTTATTCTAAAATCATCAAATATCTCTAATAACTCAGAAGTGTACGTATTTTGGGTTGAAATAAAAAATGCTTCATCATTCCTAAAGGCAATAGAGGCAGTAAAGACTTTAAATATAAGAGATTTTGAAATATCATTTTATACAAGTGAAAATATTCATGAGTAATGATTTTTAAAACAAAAAAAATCAATATAAAAAATAAATTTCCAAATATTTTAAGTTTTCTTAAAAATTTATTTGCCATAATTTTTTCAATACAAATAATAACATTTATCTTTTTATTAATTTGGTATTTTAATAATCCAATTAAAACCATCTACACACCAAAAAGAATTTTTAGTATCATAAATCAAAAAAGTAAAAATTCGATTGGCTTTGAAGTAAGTAATATAGGAAATTATCTTAAAGTTTATTCATTAGGATCATTTTATTCTATTTTTAAACCAAAAATTGAAAATATTAATATAGATATCGATCAAAAAAATCTTTTAAAATTAGAATTTCAAAGAAAAAATAGATCAGAAGTAAATGGTTCAAACGAAAAAATGAAAAAAAAATTAAGTAAATATGCAAAAGCTAATTTAAGATATAACAATAAAAAAATAGCAATTAAGTTAAGAGTTAAGGGAGATAGAAAAATACATTATGATGAAGTTGCATCTACCTCTTACAAGATTGACCTCAAAAATGAAAAAAGGTTATGGGGACTAGAAGAATTTTCATTACAAAAGCCAATTGTTCGAAATTATGTATATGAGTATATTTTTCAAAAATTAAACCATGAGTTAGGTAATCTATCATTAAATTATAAATTAGTTGATTTGACAATTAATGGGATAAATCATGGAGTTTATTCAATAGAAGAAGGCTTTACCAAAGAGCTACTTGAAAGACATGGTAAAAGAAATGGTCCAATTTATGGAATAAAAGATGACTTATCAGGGGCATATCCAAATGTTATTTATGACAGTTACTCAGAGATGAAGTGGGTCGTCAATGATGAGGGGCTATTAAGATCAGGTTATGGAATTTTAAATAATATAAAAGAAAATGGTAAAGGTTTTAAAAACCACATAGATTGGGACGCGTGGGGAAAATTTTTTGCCACGACTGACTTAGTCGAAGCATATCATGGTGCATTAGCTAAGAGTGTGAGAATTTACTACAATCCTGTAAGTGGAAAAATTGAACCTATAAGCTTTGATGGTCATCATGGTACAGCAGATTTTAAAAATTTTATTATACTTGATTTTTTAAGCCCAAAAGTAAATTGCTCTTGGATTTGTGGAGAAAAAGAATGGTTTTTAAAATTTTTATTAGATGAGAAAAATTTACCACGAAAAGAATTTTTAGATTCTTATATTAAGCATCTAAAATACATAACAAGTGAAGATTTCTTAGAAAAATTTTCAAGCAAATACTCAGGTAAAATAAAGCATTTAAACAAATTATTTTACTCAGATTTTTCAAAATACGATAATATTTTTTGGAAAGGAATATTTCCATATGTATATGATGAAGATTATCTAAAGAATAGAGCAAAAAAAATTAATAAAAAACTAAATTCCACAAACATTTCAAATTTTTTATTTTCTAAAAAAGAGAATAAACTACAAATAAAATTTGCAAGAGAAAGTATTCCAATAAAAATTAAATCGGGGTGTGGTGATTATCTTAATGATAAAAATAAAGAAATTGAATTATGGGTGAAAGAAACTAAAAATTTAGTTTGGCAAAAGGAATGTAATTCATTAATAGTTGAAACTATAGACCAAAGAAAACGAAAAATATTTCTTTTTAATAATCCAATTATCAATAGTTCATTGCCACTGAGTTTTGAAAAGCTTCCTTTAATTCAAGATAAAATTGAAGGTGATATTATAGATAATAATTTTTTTCCAAAAAATAAAGATATAATAATTTCTGAAAATTTAGTTTTACCCAAAAAAATAACACTAGTAATAAAAGAAGACCAAAAAATTATTTTAAGTAATGGTTCTTCTCTGGTGCTTTTAGGAAATGTAGATATTCAAGGAACAAATAAGAAATATTCAGTTATAGAAGGAGTTAGCCCATACTATGGATCAATAATTAGTGTTAACAATATTTTTAAAGCAAAAAATCTAAAAATAAAAAATTTAATAGCTCCACAAATTTTAGGATATACATTTTACGCAGGTATAAATATTTTAAATGCTGATGTAGATTTAGATAATGTTACTTTTCTCAATTCACTGAGTGAGGATACGCTGAATTTGATTAACTCAAATTCATTTGTAAAAAATTTAACCTTTTTAAATTCAAAATCTGATGCATTAGATGTAGATTCTGGATCATCTAAAATTGAAAACCTAACATGTAATAATATAGGAAATGATTGTTTAGACTTTTCTAATGCTAATATTTTAGCAAACAACATATTCACTAATAATGTTTATGATAAATCTATGAGCATTGGAGAAAATTCTAATGTAAAAGTGAATAATTTAAATATCAATAACTCAGAGATTGGCATAGCTGTTAAAGATAATTCAAATGCAGATATAACCACAGTAAATATAAAAAACTCAACACTACCAATAGCTGTTTTTGTGAAAAAAGAAGAATATGGTCCTGCAAAATTGGTAATTAATAATTTTAATATATCAATGAGTAATGAAGTTTATTTAGTGGACAATGTTAGTAAATTAACGATTGATGGAGTAGATTACAAAGGAAATTTATCGGGTGAATTTATTGAGTCCTCACTATATGGAAATGATTATGGAAGAGCTACAGTCAGATAATTTAAAAAGATTTGAACGCAAATATGTCTTAAGTCAGAATAGATCTTGGATTTTTAGAAACATATTGTCTGAAAAAAGATTCATTAAAATCCATAATAAACGCAGAGTTAGGTCGCTATATTTTGATACCTTGAATTTTAGTTTTTTCAGAGACAACATAGAAGGTGTTTCAAATAGAATAAAACCAAGAATTAGATGGTATGAAGAAGCGGTAAAAGGAAAAAATAAAGAATTTGAGGCAAGATTAGAATTCAAGAAAAAAAAAGGATTTGTTGGAACTAAAACTATTTACAGTTTAGGAAAGTTTAAAAATATAACTAAATTATTAGAAATAGTTAATCAGGAAAAATTTTTGAATAGAATATCAGTAATAATAAAACAAAATGTGTTTCCAGTTTTAATCACATCATATAATCGAGAATATTTTATTAGTTATAATAAAAAATTCAGGTCTACTATCGATACTAATTTAAGTGTTCAAAGTGTAGTAAATAACAAGATTAAATTGCCTATCGATAAAGAAATTTTAGAATTAAAATATGGAATAGAAAATGATAATGATTTTAGAAACAATATTATAAATTCGAATTTTAAGTTAAGGTTTCAAAAATTCTCAAAATATAGTGTTGGTTTATTAAACCTTAAAAAGAATGGTTTGATATAACCATATAAAGCTTAATAGAATGTAAATAATGAAAAAAGTTTATTATTGGTCTCCATTTTTATCAAATATTGCAACTTCAAAAGCTGTATTTAATTCTGCATTAAGTCTTAAAAAATTTTCAAAAAATGAATATAAACCATATTTAATAAATGTTATCGGAGAATGGAATTTATATAAAGATGAAATAGAAAAAAATAATATAGGGCTAATTGATTTAGGCATAGCTAGAAATTTTAAGGTTAAAAAAATTAATGGTTTTTTGTTAAGTAGGTTTGTTTATATAAAAATTTTTTTATTAGCATTTAACCCTTTAAAAGAATTATTAAGAAAGAAACCACCCGATATACTTATTTTGCATTTAATAACATCATTGCCTTTATTATTAAACTTAATTTTTAATTTTAAGACATCAATGGTTTTAAGAATTTCTGGACTTCCAAAATTAAATATAATTAGAATGTTATTATGGAAAATGTGTCTAAAAAAAATTTCATGCATTACAAGCCCAACAAAGGCAACATTAGATTTTATAAAAAGTCTTAAATTAAATAGAGATAATTTTTTATTAAGAGATCCAATAATCCATGTACATGAAATATTGCAAAAGAAAAAAAAAGTCAGTGAATATAAAGATAAAATTAAAAAAAATTACGTTGCTATCGGAAGACTTACAAAACAGAAAAATTTCGCATTTTTAATAAAGTGTTTTGAAAAGATAATTAATAAAGATAATAAAATTAAATTATACATCTTAGGTAATGGCGAGGAGAAAAAAAAACTACAAAATTTAATTATAAGAAATAAGTTAAATAACAATATCTTTATAGAAGGATATCAAAATAATATTTATAAATACCTTAAGAGAGCAGATGCTTTTATCTTATCGTCTTTATGGGAGGACCCAGGATTTGTTTTAGTTGAAGCCTTTTATTCAAACACAATTGTAATATCTAGTAATTGTAAAAATGGGCCAGTGGAAATATTAGAAAACGGAAAAAATGGATTTTTATTTGAAAATAATTCAGAAAATAGTTTTTTTCAAAAGTTTGATGAATTCAATAATACGAGTGAAAAAAATATCAAAATCATTAAACTACAAGCAAAAAAAATGTCTAAAAACTATTCATTATATAATCATTATAAGAACTTAATTAAAATAATTAATTTTAAATAGAGTCTGTATAAACAATCAAAAAATAAATTATAAATGTCCAAATTATTAATATTCATTCCATCAATAGAAGACGGAGGTGTTGAAAAAAATCTTTTTTTAATTACCAATTATTTAATTGAAAAAGGATTAGATGTTTCATTAATTACAGCAAATAAAGAAAAAAAAAAATTTTTTAATAAAAGATTAAATTTCATATCTGCCAATAGTGATTATTGGTCTTATAAGGGTAGGTTCCTTAAAACACTTTTCTGTTTCTATTTATTATTAAATTTTTACTTTAATAATAAAAATTTCTTAATCTTATCTTTTCAAGCAAATATTTATGCGATTTTTTTTTCTATTATTTTAAATTTGAAAATAATTACTAGATCAAATACTGCTCCAGGAAGCTGGTCATCGAACATATTTAAAAGATTAATTTTTAAAATATCATTTAAGTACCCTAAAGAAATCATTGTTAATAGTCTTGATTTTAAAAAACAATTAGATAGAGAATTTAATATTAAATCAGTTTGTATATATAATCCTTTTAATAAACACGATGTAGAAAAAAAATCAAAAATAAAAATATCCTTTAATTTTTTTAAAAAAGATGATTCATTTTTAAATATAATTAATATTGGAAGAATGACCGATCAAAAAGACCAAATGCTAATCTTAAAATCACTAAATAATTTAAAAGATAGAATAAAGTTTAGATGCTTAATATTAGGTAAGGGAGTAAATTATTCTAATCTTCGTAATTTCATAATTCATAATAAACTAAAAAAACATATTAAATTAATAGGATTTAAATCAAATCCATATCCCTACATAAAAAAGTCCAATTTATTTATTCTTTCATCTAGGTTTGAAGGATTACCAAATGTATTGTTAGAGGCACAGTATTTGAATAAATTTATTATATCCACTGATTGCCCAACAGGCCCTAAAGAAATCCTATTAAATGGTAAATTAGGAAGCTTAATAAAAGTTGGGAATCAAAAACAATTAGAAGAAAGAGTTTTATATTATTATAAAAATAGAGATAACTCAAAATTAAAGAATAAGATTCAAATGGGAAAGGAGAATATGAAACGTTTTGATTTTAATTTTAATTGTTACAAATATTATAAAACTATAAAAAAATATATATAATATGAAAATTGATAAGAGTAAAAATATTGTTTCAGTAATTGTACCTTACTATAAAAATAAAAAATTTATTAAAAAAACAATTAATTCAATATTAAATCAGTCATATCAGCAGTTTGAAATTTTATTAATTTATGATGATACCTCAAAGGACGACCTTCAATATATAAAAAAAAATTTTACTAATAAAAAGATTAAACTCTTGATAAATAGAGAAAATCTAGGAGTAGCCAAATCAAGAAACATTGCAATCAAAAAATCTCAAGGTAAGTTTATTGCTTTCTTAGATTCAGATGATTTTTGGAAAAAAGATAAGCTAAAAAAGCAAATAAAATTTATGAACGATTACTCTTTAGATTTTTCTTATACTGCTTACAATATTTTAAATAATAAAAAGATGTTTAAAAAAGAGGTACCGCACAAAATTGAATACAAAGATTTGCTTAAAAAATGTGATATTGGTTTATCTACAGTAATAATAAGAAGAAATTTATTAAAATTTGGGTATTTTCCTAATTTAAAAACACAAGAGGACTTTGCGCTATGGCTAAGATATGCAAGAAATTTTGTTAATTTAATGGGTATCAATGATGCATTAACAATTTGGAGAAACACAAGTAACTCTCTATCTTCTAAGGAATATCAAAAAATTACCGATGCATTTAAAATTTTTTTGTTTTTTGAAAAAAAAAAATATTATAGTTTCAATTTATAGTGTAATTATACTCTCATTGAATAAAATCAAAAAAAATTTAAAATTTTATAAATCTTTATTTTAATGAAAAAAATAGCATTAATAACGGGTGTCACTGGTCAGGATGGATCTTATCTGGCAGAATTACTTTTAAAAAAAGGATATATAGTTCATGGTATTAAAAGAAAATCCTCCTCTTTTAATACAGAAAGAATTGATCATATCTATATTGACCCTCATTACAGTACTAATTTTTACTTACATTATGGAGATCTAGTAGATTCAAATAGTGTATTTAATATCATAAGTAAAATTAAACCAGATGAAATTTATAATCTAGCTGCCCAAAGTCATGTTGGAGTTTCTTTTGAAATCCCAGAATACACATCTGAAGTAAGTGGGATAGGAACTTTAAGAATTTTAGAAGCAATACGTTTTTTAAATTTAAAAAAAACAAAATTTTATCAGGCAAGTACATCTGAATTATTTGGTGAAAAAGGAAATTACAAAGCATTTAATGAAAACTCCACTATGGCACCAAAATCACCATATGGTGTAGCCAAATTGTATGGATATTGGATGACAAAATTATATAGAGAATCATATAATATTTTTGCTTGTAATGGGATTTTGTTTAATCATGAAAGTCCTAGAAGGGGTGAGACTTTTGTTACAAGAAAAATTACTAAGTTTTTAGCTGGAAGGGTTATGGGCTCAAAACAAATTTTATACCTTGGTAATATTTATGCGAAAAGAGATTGGGGACACGCAAAAGATTATGTGGAGCTTCAATGGAAAATCTTACAACAAAAAAAACCTGAAGATTTTGTTATAGCAACAGGAAAAGCCTATAGTGTTAAGGATTTTATAAATGAATGTTGCAAATATTTAAAATTAAAAATCAAATGGGTAGGAACGGGTCAAAATGAAAAAGCTTATTTAATCAAAAATAATAAAAAAGAACTATTAATTAAAGTAGATAAAAAATATTACAGACCTTTAGATATAGATTTTTTAAAAGGAGATGCAAGTAAGGCAATGAAAAAACTTAATTTTAAGTTTAAATATAATCTGCAAGATTTGATAAAAGATATGATTGAAAGTGATATTCAAAAATTAAAATAAATATATGTTAAAAAAAAATGCAAGAATTTTTTTAGCAGGGCATAACGGTTTAGTAGGTAGTGCTGTTTATAAGAAATTAAAATATTTAAAATACACAAATATTATTATAGTAGAAAAAAAAAAATTAGATTTACGAAATAGTGAAAAAGTTAGGAAATATTTTCATAGTAAAAAGATAGATGTAATAATTATGGCTGCAGCTAGAGCAGGAGGAATCATGGCAAATGAGAAATTTCAAAAAAATTTTTTCTTTGAAAATATTGAAATACAAAATTCTTTGTTGAAATTATCTTTAGAAAAAAAAGTAAAAAGAGTGATATTTTTAGGGACATCGTGCATCTATCCAAAATTTTCTAAGACACCAATCAGAGAGAGTTATTTAATGACTGGTAAATTAGAAAAAACAAATGAATGTTATGCAATAGCTAAAATTGCAGGAATAAAACTTTGTGAAGCCCTATATAATTTGCATAATTTAGATGTAGTTGCGCTTATGCCAACAAACATTTATGGAATAAAAGATAATTTTAATAAGGAAACAGGACATGTAATTCCAGCTATGATTTCAAAATTTTTAGAGGCAAAAAAAAATAACGAAAATAAAATATTTTTATGGGGATCTGGAAAACCTGAAAGAGAATTTTTACACGCAGAGGACCTTGCAAATGCAATTATTAAAGTATTAAAAATCTCAAAAAAAGAACTTTATAAGAAATCTGGAAAAAAATTCCCTTTAATCAATGTAGGTAGCAATAAGGTTGTTACTATTAAAAAATTATCAGAAGCGATAAAAAAAATAACTAATTTTAAAGGTAAAATTATTTTTGATAAAAAATTTCCTGACGGTACTTTAAAAAAAAATTTAGACTCAAGGATAATAAGTAACTTGGGTTGGAAACCTAGAATAGAATTATTGTCGGGGCTTAAAGCTGTAATTAGATCAAGAAATTCATGAATTTTATCAATGATTTTAAAATTGAACACTATTTTTTTCTAATTTTTCTTTTAATTATAATAATTTTTTTTCAAAGAAAATTTCATTTTTTAATAGATGATATTAAGTCATCTAATCACAAAATATTTACAGGAAATATAAGTAAAAAAACTCCACTCTCAGGAGGTATTTTTATAATACTTTCTTTAATAATCTTTACACAAGATAAAAATATTATTTATCATTCCTTTCTAATATTGATGATGTCAATTGGAATTTTGTCAGATCTAAATAAGTTAAATTCGCCAAGAGTAAGATTAATTTTACAGTTAATTGTGACCTATATTTTTGTTTATATATCTGACCTTAGTGTAAAAGAAATCAGAATAGATGTAATAGATAATTATTTAGAAAACAAGTTTATTAGTATAATTTTTACAATTTTTTGTATGCTCATATTATTAAATGGTTCAAATTTTATTGATGGATTAAACAACTTACAAGTTGGTTATTATATCCTTGTATTAATTTCGATGCTAATATTATCGAACAAGCAAAACTTATCTTTTGACTATGATTTTGCTTATTTGCTTTTTTGTATTTTGTTCATTTTTTATATATTTAATTTTTTTGGAAAATGTTTATTAGGAGATGGAGGTTCTTATCTAATTTCAGTTATATTTTCTATTTTTGTTATTAATTTCGTAAATGATAATGTGGAGATTTCACCTTATTTTATTGTATTATTATTGTGGTATCCAGCATTTGAAAATTTATTTTCTATAATAAGAAGAAAATTTTTTAATAAAAAAAATGCTCTACTGCCAGATAATCAGCATTTTCATCAATTAATATTTATTTTAGTAAAAAATTATTTTCCAAATAATAAATTAAATAACACTCTTTCTGGAAATTTAATTGTACTTTTTAATGTTATCCCATTTTACTTGGCGATTAAGTATCACTATTCAACACAAGTCTTATCACTGATCATTTATGTTAACGTTCTATTATATGTAATTCTTTATTTTAATTTAAAAAAAATTCTAAAAAAATAATTTAATATGTCGGCAAAATTTCCCTTAGTATCAATCTTAATTACAAATTATAATAAAAAAAAATATTTAAAGAAAATGTTAAACTCTTGTGTTAATCAATCCTATAAAAATAAAGAGATATTTTTTTTTGATGATGCTTCGTCTGATAATTCTCTACTTATTGCTAATGAATATAAATCAATAAAAATAATTAGAAATAAATCTCAAAAGACTAAATCAGGCCCATTAAACCAAATTAATGGTATAATAGAATGTTTTAAAAGGAGTAAAGGAAAGTTGATTTTTTTACTTGATAGTGATGATTATTATAAAAAAAATAAGTTAGAGAAAATTTCTAATTTAATCTCTTCTAATAAAAAATATAACTTTATTCAAGATGTGCCGATTGAAATAAATGGCGTAAATAAAATAAAATTACGGCAAAAAAATTTTTGGTTTTCCATATGGCCTCAATTTTATCCAACTAGCTCAATAGCTGTAAAACGTAAATTTTTTAGTGAATTTTTGAAACATGCAAAAAAAAATCTTTATCCACACTTAGAAATAGATGCACGGTTAGTAATATTTGCACACTTAAAAGGACAATTCCATCCCATAAAAGAATCTTATACATTTTATAATAATCATTTTGAGGGTATTACCTCTCACTACAGAAAGTATTCATTGAACTGGTGGAAAAAAAGAAACAATGCATTTGAATATATGTTTAGTTTAATGAAATTTTTTAATATTAAAATAAAAAAAAGTCCAGATTACTTTTTAACTAAGTTAATAAATTTAGTATTAATCAAAAACTAAGAATAATTATTTTAAATGAAAATAGAAAAAAATTTAATCTTATATCTAGTGGCTTTAGTCTTATATTTATCTTTATTTTTTGGGTATATTATAGATGAAGATCTAAATGGTGGTGCGAAATCTGATTTTTATTCTTATGTGGCTACTGCAAAATTTTTTTCAAGTGATTTTCTAAATACCTTTTCAAACTATGACGAAAGAAATGATAGACATTCGCCTGTAATAATTATTTTAATTTCACAATTATTTAATTTTGGTTTATCAGAATCGTTAATTAGATTTTTAAGCTTAAATATTTGTATTTTAAATGTTTTTTATTTCTACAAATGTTTAAAAATAAAATTTAAAGTAAATGATACATTTTATTTAAAATTATTTTCTTTAATTATTTTATTATCACCAACATTTAGGGCTTTAAGTATATGGCCAGACAGCAGAATATATGGCTTATTATTTTTTTTGATAAGTCTTTATTATTTTTTAAAATTTAGTGTTGAAAAAAAAAATTTTTTTTATGTTATATTAAACGCGTTTTATTTGTCAATATCTTCATACTTTAGTCCAAACTTTGCTGTTTTTTCTTTATATTTTTTTATTTATTTTTTTACTTATTACGGGTTTAATAAAAATATTTTTATATATTGTTTGATAAATTTTATCTTAGCCTATCCTGCCTTTCATTATTTATTCATAATGGATGTTTTTTTTTTAGGTTCTAGTACGACACCTGCATCACAATTTTCTGATTATAGTTTTTTTAGTTTAGCCAATTTTTCAAATAAAATATTAATTATTTTGTCAATTATGCTTTTTTATTATTTACCAATTTTATTTGGTGATATTAAAAAATTAATTTTTAAACGCGAAAAAAATTTTTTTTTCATAGTATCTATTATTTCATTTGCAATTATAAACATTCTATATTTCAATTATAAACCTATGTTTACTGGAGGAGGTGTATTTTTTCAGGTATCTAATTATCTATTTAATAATAATTATTTATTATATTTGATTACTTTCTTTGCTTTTTTTATTTTTTTTATCCAATTTTTTAATTGGAACAACTTATTAATTATTTTATTATTAATTATCAGCAATCCTCAAATTACTATATATCATAAATATTATGATCCTTTTTTGTTTTTTTTATTTTTTACGATTTTTGATTTTAAAATTAAAAAAGAGTACTTTAGTCTAAAAAATATTTCACTTTGTTACCTTTTTTACATATTTTTTATTTTTATTAGTATTTACAAGTTACTGTATATTTAATTGTGCAAAGTTAATTAATATAACTATAAACTTTCAAAATCATTAAAACATGATAAAAATCCTTTAAATTATTATATTATTATTAAGTTTGTTAATTTATTAGATCTAGATTTATCGATGAAAAATATTATTGTTGTAACAGGTGGAGCTGGCTTTGTTGGATCAAACTTAATCGAGTTATATTTAAAAAAAACTGATAAAAAAATAATAAGTATAGATAATTATTCCTCTGGCTCTAGAAAAAATCACATATCTAATAAAAGAGTTAAATACATTAAATCTAATACTCATAATATTTCAAAAGTACTTAGCAAGTTTACAAATAAAATAGACTCAATTTTTCATTTTGGTGAATTTGCTAGAATTTACCAAAGCTTTGCAAAACTCAATGAATGTATTAGTTCTAATTCAATAGGGTCACATGCTGTGTTCAATTATGCCTTAAAACACAAAATTAAATTAATCTATTCAGCTACTTCTGCCAGTCTTGGAAATCGTGGTGCTGATAAAAATCTGTCCCCATATGTTTTTACTAAAGCAAAAAACTTAGAATTATTAAACAATTTAAAGAAATGGTATAATTTTAAATTCGAAATTATTTATTTTTACAATGTGTATGGTCCAAGACAGATTTGCACAGGTAGTATGGCTACTGTAATTGGTATTTTTGAAAGTCATTATAAGAAAAAATTACCCTTACCGATAGTTCGTCCAGGAAACCAAACTCGAAGATTTACCCATATACAAGATACAGTTGATGTTTGTTTTTTTTCTTGGAAAGAAAATAAATCTAGACATTACAGTATAGCTAATAAAAAAAGCCTAAGTATTATGCAAGTTGCAAAATTGTTTTCTACAAAAATAAAACTCTTACCTGCAAGAAAAGGTGAAAGATATGCTTCAGCATTAACAGATATGAATTTGTCGAATAAAGTACATAAGAAATATGGAAAAATTGATCTTAAAGATTATATCAATAACTTAAAAAAAAAAAATTAAATCTTAATATGAAAAATTTAACATTAGTTATTCCAGTTAAGAATGAAACAGAAAGTTTACCTAAGTTTTTAAAAGAGGTTATCAAGATGAAATATAAGACTATGTTGGTTATAGATTCAAAAGATAAAAATTCATACAATTCAAAATTATATAAAAATAAATATATTCAAAAAATAATTCCTAATAAAACTGGATACGGAAATGCCTTAATTGGTGGAATTAACAATGTTAAGACTAAATATTTCTGCATAATAAATGCTGATGGTTCTATGAATCCTGCAGACATAAAAAATATGATGAAACTTACTAATAAATACTCATTTATATTTTGTTCCAGATATTTAAAGAATGCTGGTAGTGATGATGATACTTTAATCACTTATTTTGGAAATAAAATGTTTAGTCTCATAGGAAAAATTTTTTTTAATCTTAAAATTAGTGATATTCTATACACCTATCTTATAGGTGAAACTATCCTTGCAAAAAAAATGAAATTAAATTCACATGATTTTAGAATTTGTGTGGAATTACCAATAAAAGTTCATAAAGCTAAAATAAATTATACAGATATGGAGAGCTATGAAAGGCCTAGAATAGGAGGTGTGAAGAAAGTAAATGCACTGAAAGATGGACTTTTAATATTGTCAGAAATGTTTAAAATGTTATTTCAACAC
>MDTF01012141.1_pt1 | contig 20531 bp, 22 predicted proteins | sample 811191 | NCBI WGS metagenome assembly MDTF01 (sample SAMN05326649, study PRJNA326480) | marine metagenome | isolation source: seawater | place: Southern Ocean | collected 2011
CCCCCTTGAATAACTTTTGTTACAACCTCATCTTTCCCGTTTGTAGAGAGTACACACATTAACAACTTTCCATCATCAATTAAAATAGTTTCACCAACATTAACATCGCTCGGAAAAGAGCTATAGGTCATATAAACTCGATCTTTCGTCCCGACACAAATGTTGTTGGTAAACGTCAAAATTTCGCCAGACTTCACAAAGGCATTGTCTTCAACATTTCCAATGCGAAGCTTTGGTCCTTGAAGATCTACAAGAATTGAGGCATTCCGTTTTGTTTTATCTAGAGCGTTCCTAACGCTTAAAATTGCGTTACGATTTTCTTCTGCATCTCCGTGAGAGAAATTTATTCTGAACACATTTACACCAGCAATAAGCAGTTTTTCTATAACGCCCTCCTTTAATGACGACGGCCCAAGCGTGGCTACAATTTTTGTGCGTTTCATGATTTATTTTTTATTGGCTCAAAGAGTAAATTTTCTCGGCCGCGGATACTTAACCAGGGCAATTGTATAATATTCAGAACAAAGGTGGTTTTCAAAATTTTCTGTCGTAAAATTAACATTTCCTTTTGAGATAGTTCTGGATCAATAGTAAGTAAAGCATGAATTTTTTTTGGATTTTTAAGAAATAATAGTTTGGGAGCCACTTCATCCTCACCTGAAAAAAGACCACCTCCCGTTTTTCTTTCCCCCAAAGCCCATTCAGAAAATTCTGGAGCGTTCCAAAAAAGACTTATTTCTGATCCTGAAAAAATTCCACGATAGATAGCGTGAGTAGTTATTACAGAGGAATGTCGGCACCTTATATCGCTAACCCTAAATAGACCCCAACCAAAGATAAAATTTAAATCAAAAACTAATCCAATGTCCGAAAAGGCGCAGGTGATCCCAAAAACAGTGGGAGACGAGCCCTCATCTTGATTGTCCAGCACCAGGCGACCCACCCTGACTAACCTTTAGTTTCTTACAAGCAAACTTAGATGCGGCTTCTTCTGCAGCCTTTTTAGATTGACCATGGCCAGTTGCCAAAGGCTCCCCGTCTACTGTTATTGTTATTGTAAACCGCTTATTGTGTTCATCGCTATTCTCATCAGCAACTTCGAAATCAAAGTTTTCCTTTTTTCTTTGAAACCATTCTATGAGAACGCTTTTATATGAGACAACCTCTCGTTCTACGCTTTTAAAGCTTATATGAGCGTCTAATATATGCCTGTGTACAAAAACTTTGGTTTTCCCCCACCCCTTATCCACATAAACGGCTCCAACTAGAGCCTCAAGGGCACTTCCCGGGACTGAAGTTGTTCCTGATCGACGACCTCGTTGAGTTGAGCTTATCCATTTAGGAATGCCCATTTTTATGGCAACACGATTAAGGGCCTTTCTCGAAACAACCTTGCTCCGCATGCTTGTTAGGTAGCCTTCATTGCCATTTGGGTACTTTTCGTACAGGTACTGGGCCATTAAAGACCCTAAAACAGCATCCCCTAAATATTCAAGCCGCTCATACCTCATGTTTGTTTGCTTTTGCGTTTGATTTTCAACTTTTCGTCGAAACGCAGAAAGATAAAGAAGAGGGTCTGAAGGCCTAGATCCGATCATTTTCTGGACGGCACCTAAAAGCTCTTTAGAGTCTTTAGGCCAAGGTTTTAAAAAGCTTATAAATGATAAAAACATATAAATTGTTAAGTTGCTTTTTTGAAAACAACACAAGCATTGTGGCCCCCAAAGCCAAAAGTGTTTGAAATTGCGGCCCGAACAAGGCGCTTTTGAGATTTATTAAAAGTAAAGTTTAGTTTAGGATCTAATTGGGGATCATCGGTGAAATGATTAATTGTAGGAGGAACGATATCGTTTGAAACAGAAAGGCAAGCGACAAGAGCCTCCATTGCTCCTGCGGCACCCAAAAGGTGACCGGTCATCGACTTTGTGCTACTTATGTTCAATGAATAAGAGTGCTCTTTAAAAACCGCAACGACGGCTTTTATTTCGGCAACATCACCCAGAGGTGTTGACGTTCCATGAACATTGATGTAGTCAATGTCGTTAGGAGACATTTCTGCATCTTTAAGTGCATTAATCATAACATTCATGGCGCCTAAACCTTCAGGGTGGGGAGCGGTTATGTGATGGGCGTCTGCAGAGGTTCCTCCCCCAGCAAGTTCGGCATAAATTTTTGCGCCACGACTCACGGCGTGTTCATACTCTTCCAAAACAAGACAGGCTGACCCTTCTCCCAAAACAAAACCTTCTCGATCTAAGTCAAAAGGTCGCGATGCAGTTTTGGGATCATCATTTCGAGTTGAAAGTGCTTGCATTGCGTTGAAACCGCCAACTCCACCAGGGACAACGGCGGCTTCCGAGCCCCCAGAAACAATCACATCAGCTTTCCCTAAGCGGATCATCATATGGGCGTCAATTATAGCGTTTGTTGAAGAGGCACAGGCAGAAACTGTTGTATAGTTTGGCCCGCGGAAATTATATTTCATCGAGATATGCCCCCCGCAGATATCTGATATCATTTTGGGAATAAAAAAAGGATTAAAACGAGGGCTTCCATCCCCATTTGCAAAGTTTGTAGCTTCGTCAAAGAATGTTTGAATTCCACCAATTCCCGACCCCCAGATAACACCAACTCTGTCGTTATTAAAAGACGACTCTAAAATTTTAGAGTCTAAAATAGCCTCGTCTGCAGATATAACGCCCAAATGCGAATAACGATCCATTCGTCGCATTTCTTTGCGGTCAACAAAATCTTCAACGTTAAGGTTCTTAACCTCACAAGCAAATTTTGTTTTAAAAAGGCTTGCGTCAAACCGAGTAATAGGAGCGGCCCCGCTTACTCCATTAATCAGAGAAGTCCAGAATTCAGGTACGTTGTTACCAATAGGAGTAAGAGCACCTATTCCAGTTACAACAACGCGCTTAAGCTCTATTGAACTCAAAACTTAGGCCTTAGCCGACTCGATATATTCTACAGCTTGATGAACAGTCGCAATATTTTCAGCTTGATCATCAGGAATTTGAATATCAAACTCTTTTTCAAACTCCATAATTAATTCTACGGTATCTAAAGAGTCTGCACCAAGGTCATTAGTAAAGGAGGCTTCAGAGGTGACTTCTGTTTCAGAAACACCGAGCTTGTCGACGATTATTGCTTTAACGCGAGACGCTATATCTGACATAACTGTTTGTTTTAATTTAGAATGAATATTTGCAAAGAAACACCATTGTAACATTTGAAACAATAGAAATTTCTTCACACTAACATTATTTCAGTACGATTACTACCTTTGTTTAGATGAGCACCCCCCCCTATAAACCGCTGATTTCATTGGTTATTCTAGCATCTGGAAGCGGCAGTAATGCTGCCGCTGTAGTTGAATATTTTAGGAAAAATAAAAACGTCAAAACAATAGGGATTTGGACAAACTCTGCTAAATCAGAGGTCCTCAAGCGAAAAATGGGAGTTCCAGTTAATGTCTTTTCTCCAGGAAAAGAAGACAAAACCCTTCTAAAAATCTGGAAAGAGAAAGAAGCTACTGCTCTAATTTTAGCAGGCTATTTGAAGCCAATACCTGTGATTTTCTTAAATAAGTTTAAGCATAGAATATTGAATATTCACCCAGCTCTTTTACCCAAGTATGGGGGTAAGGGGATGTTCGGGATGGCGGTTCATCATGCTGTTATTAATTCAAAAGACGAAAAATCCGGAATAACAGTACATGTTGTAACGGAAAACTATGACGAAGGACCAATTGTTTGGCAGGTTGAAACTATTTTAAAAAAAGAAGAAACGGCGGAAGGGCTTCAGAAAAGAGTTTTAAAAATGGAACATTGGGCTTATCCGAGAGTAATAGAAGCTTATCTTCAAAAAAGCAGGTTACCTAAAACATCAGAATGCCCAAAGTAAAAATCTACACAGACGGAGCAGCAAAAGGAAACCCCGGCCCGGGCGGTTACGGAGTTATTTTGCAGTCTTCCGGACTTGAAAAAGAGATTTCAGGGGGTTTTTTTCATACCACTAATAATAGAATGGAGCTTCTGGCGGTTATTGTTGGCTTGGAGGCATTAAAAATAAAAGGAAGCAGTGTTTCTATTTATTCCGACAGCAAATATGTGGTGGACCCAATAAATAAAAACTGGATTGATAAGTGGCAAAAAAAATCCTGGCTAAAGATTAAAAACCCTGACTTGTGGAAGAGGCTTTTGCTTTCCTTAAAGAAACACGACGTTAAATTCCATTGGATTAAAGGGCACAATGCGCACCCTGAGAATGAGAGGTGCGATCAGCTAGCTGTCAAAGCCAGTCATGCTCCAACAAAAGATGACTCCGGTTACGAATTAAAATGAATGAGATACTTTTTAAAACGAAAGAGTGTCGGCAATTTTTCGATCATTCATTAAACGAGGAACCTTGTTTTGAGCGCCAAGCTTTCCTTGAGATTTCATGTAATGAATAAAGGAATCGGAACTTAAAGACCGAACAACACATGCCTTTAAAATCCCGCCGCTTATCAAATCATCATAATATTCGTTTTTAGCGCGCATGTTGGAATCTAATTCAGCACAAAAAGCCTTCATGTCTCTAGGCTCCTCATCAAACGCGATAAACCATTCGTGATAAGGAAGTCCCCCATCTGCTGGATTTGTTTGAGGAGCCACCGTAAATTCTCGAACAGTGCCTCCGTGACTAGAAGTGGTCTTCTCCATTGCGAATTCAACTTCTGATCCAATGACATGTTCTCCAAAGGCAGAGATAAAGTGTTTAATTCGACCAGACACACGAACCCTGTAGGGCTTTAAAGACACGAACGTAACTGTATCCCCTATGCTGTATCCCCAAAGTCCAGCGTTTGTGCTTATTATAAGCGCGTAATTAACACCAATATCAACCTCTCCGATTGTTAGTCTATCAGGATCTTTTTCAAAGTATTGATCCGTTGGAATAAATTCATAGAAGATACCATTATCAAGAAGCAACAGAAGGTCGTTGCTGTCCAAGCAATCTTGATAGGCAAAAAAGCCTTCAGAGGCCGGATATGTCTGTATAATGGGAATGTTTTTACCAAAAAGCTCTTTGAATCTTGCCCGGTATGGCTCAAACGAAACTCCTCCGGTGATAAACAAATCAAAATTAGGATAGACTTCAGACATGTTTTTCATGTTCTTTTTATCCATCAATTTTTCAAAATACATTTGGACCCAAGGGGGAATTCCTGAAATTACAGTCATGTCGGACTCAAAAGTTTCATCTACAATGGCAGACACTTTTTCTTCCCAGTCTTCGATACAATTAGTTTTCCAGCTTGGCATACTGTTTTTCTGCAGATATCGAGGAACCCAGTTTGCGGTTATTCCAGAAAGCCTACCTGTTGGAGTTCCTGCTTTTGTTTTTTCAAGCTCTGGACTTCCTTGAAGAAAAATCATTTTACCATTTAAAAATGCACTTTTACCCGTATTTCGGATGTAAGAGAGCACTGCATTTCGTGCTGACTGAATATGATAAGTAACGGAGTCGCTTGTTATTGGAATGTATTTTGATCCCGAGGTTGTTCCGCTAGTTTTTGCAAAGTAGCTTGGAAGTCCTGGCCATAAAATGTCAGCCTCTCCCGCCACTACTCGGTCTACGTATGGCCTGAGATTTTCATAATCCCTAACTGGAACGTTAGATTGAAAGTCTTTTGTAGACGCAATTTTTTTAAAGGAGTGGTCTTTGCCAAATGCTGTGTTCTCTGCTTTTTTAATTAAAAGTTTTAAAACTTTATTTTGTGTTTCTACTGGCCGAGTAGACCACTTGAGTGTCTGTTGATGAGCAATTGAGGCCCAAATCCGAGCTCCGAGTTCTTTTAAAGAAGCCATATTATAATCCTAATAGTTTTTGTAAATCTAGTGATTCACCATTAACCCAGTATTCAAAATGCCCAGAGGGTATTTCGTTTTCAGGGGCTTCAGACAAGGCGCCAAGAGCGCTTGCCTTTTCAACAAAGTCCCCTGGGCGCTTAAAAGAAGACGAAAGGCCCGAATAGGAGCTGAGAGAGCTGTTTTTGTGTTGAACGAAAACAACATAGCCAAGCGAGGGAGTCCCTTCTACCGATAAAATTGTTCCATCCTTCATGGACAAGACGCTTTGCCCGGCATAACCTTGAATAGAAACACCAAAATGTCGCCTAGAAATATTTTGATTTAAAACGAGTAAGCCCGTCAAAGGAATTTGAAAATTAGCGTCAGCAGGTGTTTTTGTAGTTAACAAACCTTCACTTTTTTCTACCGCTAAACGAAGAGAAAGCTCTTCCGGCGAAGGGCTTAAGGTCGATGAAGTTGAACTATTTGAAAACAAGCCCAAAGTTGAATCTGCCGACCCCATGGGGTCGAAATCAAGATCGCCAATTAATACGGACTTTAAGCGTTTTATGTATAGCTCTTGGCGGCTTACTTGATTGATTAATGAGTCGGTCTTAAACTCAAGCTTAATTGCGGTCCGCCTAAGATCTGTCGACGCATACCCTGGCACATATTCACGTAATGAGGTGTAGGCAATCAATAAAATAGTTCCAACAATAAGAAAAACAGCGGTACTACCAACGGCTAAAAAAACGTTAAACCTGCTTAACATAACAGAGAAACGTTCTTCAAAAGAGGTTTCGTCGAGAATGACCAAGCGGTACTTTTGAAGCAGCGATTTAGTCTTTATTTTATTGACAGGCTTTTTTTTCATTTGTGACAAAGATATTGAGTCTTCTCGCTCGGCCTTTATGAAATAACTTTACATCCCTGCCGTTGAGGTAAATATTGATCATGAAATTAAGCCAATCAAATAAACATTTATACATCCTGCTTTTTTCGGCTGGGTTTTTTCTAATGCTTTCCTGCAGCAGAACAAAAGATCGAGCAATTAATCGCTACTATCACCAATTAACAAGCAAATACAATCCTCTTTATAACGGTCAAAAAGCATACAACGAGTCACTTTATAGCCTCAAAGAAGAGCATATTGATTTGTTTGATCGAGTTTTAAGTGTTGTTCCTTACGACATAGCCAAAGAAGGTGGACGTTCTTATTCTGGATTTAAAAAAGCGATTGAAAAAGCGACAAAAACAATCCAAGAACACTCTATGATGTTTCGTGGGACCCAAAAAAACCCAATTATTTTTGATGCCTATCTGCTAATGGGTGATGCACAGTCAGCCATGGGGTTAGATGTTGCCGCTCAAGAGTCATATTCGGTGGTAATAAGGAACGCAAGCAAATCTGACCGAGCCTATAAGGCTGAACTAAACCGGATTAAAATTCTTGCGCGGCAAAAAAATAGTGGCGCGGTAATCGACGCTCTAGAAGAAATGCAAAGAACGGGCGTTCCAGAAAAATTCTCATTTGATATTAACCTTCTAAGAGGACAAGCGGCCGCAATTGACGGAAATACACTTTTAGCGGCAAAACTGTTTGCAAAATCTGCGGCGGAAACAAAAAATAGAGAAATAAAATCAAGACTGGCATTTATTGCAGGTCAACTTTATGAGAGCGCAGGGGAAAGAGCAAGAGCTAGATCTAGTTTTCAGGTTTGTATCGCGGGACAACCCAGTACTTACGACATTCTTTTAGAGGCTTACTTGCGAAGAACGCTTAATGGAAGCTCAAAGTCAATTTCGCTTTACAAAGAGTTAAAAACTCTTTTAAAAGAACCGAAAAATGTTAAATATGAAGATAGGATTTATTACGCCCTTTCTCTTGTTGCTAAGAATTTAAAAGACAAAGATCAACAGCTATATTTTTTAAGTAGATGCATAGGGGCGCCAGCAGTCGAAAGGCCAATTTTAAAGGCGATAGCTCACTCAGAGCGCGGCCAAATATATTTTAACGACAAAAAATACTCACAGGCCCAAATTGACTTAGATTCAGCATTCCTTCTTTTGCCCAATAGACATCAGCTGAAAAAGGTTATTGAAACAAAGAGAAAAGGATTAAACAGTTTAGTGTCTGAGCTAATTAAGATTGAGCGAAACGACTCTCTATTAATGCTTTCTGGAAAGAGCGATGCGGTTCTTAGGTCATACTTTAATAACTATATCGAAGATTTAAAAGAGCAAGAGATAGTTGCTATAAAAAACTCAAAGAGAAACGCACTCAACGCAAAGCTTCAGGCAACAACAAGTTTGCTTTCCATGGGAGCTCCAACGGCTGGAGGAGCAATGGCCGGTGGGTGGATATTTTACAATCCGGTCTCTCGATCAAGCGGAATAGCTACTTTTTCCGAAAAATGGGGACAGCGCCCAAATGTTGATAATTGGAGACTTCAAAGTGCTTCAGGTAACTGGTCTATTGTTATTGAAAATGGCCCAATAGAGAGTAACGAGCAGGGAGAACTCAAGCCATATGTAGATCCGTCATACGATGTGGAGTCTTATTTGTCCGCAATACCGAGATCACAAGAAAAAAAAGATTCTTGCAAAGACATTATTTGTGATGCCTTAGTCTCCAGCGCAGCAATTTATCGAGATCAAATTAGTGACTATGAGATGGCCCTAGCTCAAATAAATAGAATCATTTCAGATTGCCCAGACGACACATTATGTGTTTCATGTGAGCGCGAGCCGTTTGCTTTGTACGCTCTTTATAGACTAAGGCTCCTTAGAGGGGAGGTGGAAATGGCCAAAGGACCTAAAAGCGAAATATTAAAACGCTTCCCGGAATCACGTTATGCAAAAACAATTTTAGGGATTAACCAGGCAGACACGGCAGTCGAAAAAACATCAAAAGATTTTATTCAGCTAACAGAACATTTTAACAAAAAAGAATGGAGAGCATTAATCAAGCTTTCTAAAAAAACCACTTGGAGCCGAATTGAGGCCCCTAGAGCCGGCCTTCTATGGGCACACGCTATCGGAGGACAGGAAGGCATTCAGCCATACCTTCAAGCGCTTACGGCGGTGGAAAAAGGATTTCCGAACTCTGCACAAGCGGTTGCTGCAGGAAATATAAAAATGGCTTTAGAGAGCATGAACGATAAGACCGAAAAAGAGGAGAGTGTTAGTCCATATGCCAGAGCACCAAATTCTCCACATCAGCTGATAATAATTCTAAGCAAAGCCGGTAACCCAAATGATGTGAGGAACGCCTTAGCTCGATTTCACCAAAAATACTTTGCTGGAAACGCAATGAGCATAAGACCATTACCTTTAGGTGATGCTTCTCAAATAATAATGATTGATAGCTTTAAAAACTCTAGCGAAATCAATGGATACAGAACAAAAATAATGAGGGCAGCGGGGGTAACACAATTTTTAAAGCCATACTCTGCTGAGTATTGGCCTATAACAGTGCAAAATTTTTCTCATTTTTACACAAACAAAGACATTGAAGGCTATCGCAGCTTTGTAGAAAAAGAATACGGATTGAAATGATGAATACAAGTAGAAAAAACGAAACATCGGGAGAGCACAATAGGATTGTGGAAAGAACCAATATACAGGGCCATATAAACTCTCCGGGAGACATTAGGGTTGACGGTCAAGTCAAAGGAAACCTAACGGTTGGCGGCAAGCTAGTCGTTGGTCCCTCAGGTACTATTGATGGTCAAGTTAAAGCGGCAGAAGCCGCAATTTCAGGCAGAGTTATAGGGAAGATTGACATAAAAGGCTTAACAACCTTGTTGCAATCAGCAAATGTTCAAGCAGAAATACTGACTGGAAAGCTTGCCGTTGAAACGGGGGCCCAATTTTCAGGTACCTGCACCATGAACAACGGAAAGACAGTTTTAACTTCCGTACCCACAACTGCCGATCAGGAATCTAAAGTCACGGCAGCTTAAGCTTAATTTTTGATGAAAGACGTCATGCGATTTTTAGGAATGGTATATCAAATGGCAGCAATTATATTTTTTGGAACCTACATTGGTTACAAGTGGGATTTTTATGCAGGGAGATGGCAGAGCCCTGATACGCCCTGGGCAACCCTTGTTTTGTCTTTACTATTTACCTCTTTAGCTCTACTTATAATAATTCGTCAGGCTTTAAAAATGAACAAATGAATTTTTGGATATTAAGAATGATCGCGGGATATGTTCTCTTGTTTTTTCTGCATTACCTTTTCCTTCAGGTCATGAAAATTGGTCAACCATTTTGGCTTGGAGATATTTATTGGGCAGGAACAGGAATAAGCCTTTTTGGCGTTGCTCAATCAATGGAAAAATCCACACCCGGAAAGTTTGGAACTGTATATTTTTTTGGTGGACTTATACGAATGCTTTTAGGGGTTGCAATAATTATTGTGCCGACAATTATGTCTGAATCAGAAAACTTCCAGCAGGTCAGCCTTGAATTTGTCGGAGCGTATTTGTATTGCCTACTCTTAGAATCGTGGCTCGCAATTTCATGGGTCAAGAAACAGTAGGTTTTTGAAGGTCGAGCAAGTATCTTTGCACCGCATTTTGAAAAGCACAATGTTGAAAAAGTCGAACCTGTTTTTTTTACTTTTATTGTTCGCGTCGTTCTCGGCCGCATCGTCAACTGTTGACACAAAAGACACCTCTGAGCAGGCTGCGATAGATAATGAAAAAAAGACATATGATCCGACCGAGGACATAATGCATCATATCTCCGATAGCCATGGCTGGCATTTATTTGACTGGAACGGCCATCATGTAGGAGTTCCTCTTCCCGTTATCTTGTTTACTAAAAACGGATTGGTGTTCTTTTCTTCTTCAGCATTTCATCACGACCTAGAGGGCAAGCAAGTTGTTGAATCGAATGGCGAAAAATTCATAAATTTTCATGATAAAATTTATTATGCTTCAGCTGTTTCAAATGCGGAAGGGGCTTTTGCGGACTTTGATCTTGAAACTCATGAGGTTCAAAATGCTAAGCCGTGGGATATTTCAATCACTAAAAACGTAGCGTCATTATTTTTAAGTGCGTTTATAATTTTGTGGCTATTTTTATCAGTAGCAAGGTTTTATAAAAAACAAGAGAAGCACAGCTCCCCCAAAGGAGCAGCAGCATTAATTGAGCCGATAGTTGTTTTTGTTCGCGACGAAATTGCACGCAACAATATTGGCCCTCAGTATAAAAGATTTGTTCCGCTACTTCTAACGTTTTTCTTCTTTATCTGGATTAATAATGTGATGGGGCTAATTCCTCTTTTCCCGGGTGGGGCAAATGTCACAGGAAATATTGCAGTCACAATGGTCTTGGCTTTCATTGTTATGGTTGTAACAAATATTAATGGAAACAAACACTACTGGTCACATATCTTCTGGATGCCAGGTGTACCTGTTGCCGTGAAGCCATTATTGGCTGTCGTTGAATTTATAGGCATTTTTACAAAACCATTTTCATTAATGATTCGTTTGTTTGCTAATATTACAGCGGGACATATTATTGTTTTAAGTCTAATATCATTGATTTTTATATTTGAAACGGCATGGGTTAGCCCAGTGTCTGTTCTGTTAACACTTTTTATTTCTGTTTTAGAAATACTAGTGACGGCTCTGCAAGCTTATATTTTTACTTTGCTCACTGCGCTTTATATTGGAGCAGCACTTCATGAAGAACATCATTAACTATAACTTTAATTTCAAATCCCCAGAATTATGACCGGAAGTATCGCAGCACTTGGTGCAGGACTAGCAGTTATCGGAATCGGAATCGGAATCGGACAAATTGGCGGACATGCCATGGATGCCATTGCTCGAAACCCTGAAGCCTCTAGTAAGATTTCATCTAATATGATCATTACAGCAGCACTTGTAGAAGGAGCTGGTTTGTTTGGTATCGTAGTATCTCTCTTAAAGTAATCCAATTTTTAAGTCACCCGCGGCCGACGTCACGGGATGGCTTTTGATTTGGTTTTATCTATTTAAATATAAACGCAATGGATATTGTAACACCTGGCTTTGGCCTTATTTTTTGGACGACAATAACGTTCATGATTTTGCTTTTTTTATTGACCAAGTTTGCTTGGAAGCCTATTTTAAAGGCTGTACAAGAGCGCGAGGAAGCTATTGATGGAGCGCTGGCTGCAGCAGAGCAAGCAAAAACAGAATTGATGTCTTTGCAGTCAAATAACGAGAGTTTATTAAAAGAGGCGAGGACAGAGCGTGAGCAAATATTAAAAGAAGCTCGAGAGATGCGAGAAAAAACCATATCTGAGGCCAAGGGCGCAGCGTCAGAAGAGGCTGCTAAGGTTTTAGAGTCGGCGCGCGAGCAGATTAACAATGAAAAATTAGCAGCCATGACGGAAGTCAAAAACCAGGCGGCGAAACTGGCTCTTGAGATGGCTGAGCGCGTTTTAAGATCAGAATTAAAAGACCCAGAGGCCCAAGAGGCCATGGTTTCCCGAGCTATGGATGAAGTCAAAATGAACTAACGGGATGAGATCACTACGTGCTTCAACTCGATATGCAAAGGCTCTTTTGGACCTTTCTCGCGAGCGTCAAATGATGAGCGAGATTAAGCATGATAGTGACTTGCTTTTAGCCGTAATAGAAGAAAGCCGTGATTTTAGAAACTTTTTAAAAAGTGCTATTATCAAGCCTGAGCAAAAAATAAAAACATTTGCTGCCGTTTTCAATGATCAGCTTAATGATTTGACGGGCGTGTTTATCAACCTGCTTATTAAGCAGGGTCGCGAAGCGCACCTAGAGGATATTCTTAAAAAATTTATTGTTCAATATTTATCGGAAAAAAACATTGTTATAGCTCAAATTTCTTCCGCCACACCAATAAGCAACCGGCAAAAAGAACGACTTATGTCTCTTTTAAATCCTGATGGCGCCTTGAGCATTTTGCTTGAGGAAACGCTTAACCCCGATTTGATCGGTGGATTCATCCTCCGCGTTGGAGACCAACAAATAAACACTTCTGCTTCTCAGGCATTGAGTCAACTTGAGCGGGAGTTTGAAAAGAACTTATATATCGCTGACTTTTAATTAACAGACACTCATGGCAGACGTAAAACCCGCAGAGATTTCAGCAATCTTACGACAGCAATTATCCGGATTCTCATCCGATGCTAAACTTGAAGAAGTTGGCACAGTACTTCAGGTAGGTGACGGAATCGCCCGCGCCTATGGAATGGAAAATGCACAATCAGGTGAATTGGTTGAGTTTGAAACAGGCCTAAGGGGGATTATTCTTAACCTTGAAGAAGACAATGTTGGTATCGTTCTGCTGGGTCCAGCTCAAGGGATTAAGGAGGGGTCCACAGTGAAAAGAACGGGAGTTATTGCGTCTATAGATGTCGGCGAAGGGATGTTGGGACGAGTCGTTGACACTTTAGGAAACCCAATTGACGGAAAAGGTCCAATTGAAGGCATTAAATACAATATGCCTTTGGAGCGAAAAGCTCCTGGTGTAATTTATCGTCAGCCGGTAAGTGAGCCGCTTCAAACAGGAATTAAAGCCATTGACGCTATGATTCCAATTGGCCGAGGTCAAAGAGAATTAATTATTGGAGATCGACAAACAGGAAAAACAACTGTTGCCATTGACACCATCATAAATCAAAAAGAGTTTTACGACAAGGGTGAGCCTGTTTACTGCATCTATGTTGCCATAGGACAGAAAGGCTCTACGGTTGCAGCATTAGCCAAAAACCTCGAAGAAAAGGGAGCAATGGCCTATACTACAATTGTTGCGTCTAATGCTGCAGATCCAGCGCCACTACAGTTTTACGCACCTTTCGCCGGTGCAGCAATTGGCGAGTATTTCCGAGATACAGGAAGACCAGCACTTATTATTTTTGATGACTTATCAAAGCAGGCTGTGGCTTATCGTGAAGTTTCGTTATTGCTCCGTCGACCGCCAGGCCGTGAGGCCTATCCCGGTGATGTGTTTTATCTGCATTCAAGACTCTTGGAGAGGGCTGCAAAAGTTATAAACGACGACACCATTGCGTCCCAGATGAACGACCTACCAGAATCGTTGAAAGGCTTAGTTAAGGGCGGAGGCTCTTTAACGGCACTTCCAATTATTGAAACCCAAGCAGGAGACGTGTCAGCATACATCCCTACAAATGTTATTTCCATTACCGATGGACAAATATTCTTGGAGGCGGACTTATTTAATTCGGGCGTCAGGCCAGCAATTAATGTAGGAATATCTGTCTCTCGAGTAGGGGGATCCGCACAAATAAAGCCTATGAAAAAGGTGGCGGGGACATTAAAGCTTGATCAAGCACAATATCGTGAATTAGAAGCTTTTGCAAAGTTTGGCTCAGACTTAGACGCTGCGACAATGAACGTTATTGATAAGGGACGTCGAAACGTGGAAATATTGAAGCAATCTGTTAATTCACCCATGAGTGTTGAAAAGCAGGTGGCTATAATTTACATTGGAACAAAGGGAATGTTAAACTCCGTACCTGTGGGTAAAATAAAAGCATTTGAAAATGCATTTTTAGAGTTCTTGGAAAATAAGCATCAAAACGTATTGGATTCATTGCGCTCTGGATCATGGGGTAAAGATGAAATTGCAACGATAGAATCTGCAGCTAACGAACTTATTCCTGCTTACACGGCATAGGGGAAAGTTTTTCGAATAAAAGTAAAGAATCAACAATGGCTAATTTAAAAGACCTTCGCACTCGTATTTCATCTGTATCAAGCACTATGCAGATCACGTCTGCGATGAAGATGGTCTCTGCAGCCAAGCTTAAGCGATCTCAAGACGCCATTGTACAAATGCGACCATACTCTCAAAAATTAACCTTGTTAATGGGAAATATTTCTGCAGTTGTCGACTCTGCAGAAAACCCATTCTTAATCGATCGTAAAGTTGAGCGCGTTCTAATAATAACATTTACGGCAAATCGCGGATTGTGCGGAGCATTTAACTCATCGGTGATAAAGCGATCAAAGCGAGTTTCTGAGAATTATGTTAAAAAAGGGATAGAGGTAGACTTTTTTGCTATTGGTAAAAAATCACGAGACCTTCTGGAAAAGACAGGTAAAGTTGTTGGAAGCAATATTGATGTCGTTAATGGTGTGAAATTTGAAGGCGCCGAGGAGGTTTCTGAGATGGCCATGGAGAAATATATTTCGGGAAAATATGACAAAGTCGTTTTGGTCTATAACCAATTTCGCAATGCAGCTATTCAAATTTTACAAGAAGAGCAGCTACTTCCAATTGTTCCCAGCAGGCCTGATTCAAAGCAAACCGGTGGTGATTATATATATGAGCCAAGCAAATCAAAATTGTTGGATGAACTAATTCCTTTAAGTATAAAAAGCCAGGTATTTAAAGCGCTTTTAGACTCTCAAGCCTCTGAGCATGGGTCAAGGATGACCTCAATGCACAAAGCAACGGATAACGCTACAAATATGCGTGATGAGCTGAAGTTGAAATACAATAAAGCTCGTCAGGCGGCAATTACGAATGAGATTTTAGAAATTGTTGGAGGTGCTGAAGCGCTAAGCAACTAGAGTGTTTCTCATTTTTTATGTGCGATATATTCGTTCTTTGGCGTTATAATTGTCTGTTCAAAGCTGTAATATATAATGCTATTCTCACTAAGACTTCCAGTTCTAAACCTTCGGGCAAAGATATTCGCGGCCATGCTGACTCTTGTTTTGGTCGGGTTTGGAGCCTCTATGAAGGTGCTAGCAGAGTACTTTAAAGATGAAAAAGCCTCTTACCGTATAGAAAGGCTAGAGAGAAAAGAGCGGGCAATTTCAGCGCACCTGTCACGTGAGCTTGAGAGAAACATCAACAATTTAGAAAATCAAAAAAATGCGCTGAGTATTTTTGATTCAGAGCTCTCCGCAATTGCGGATATCCATAAAATGGATGTTGGTTTATACTCAATGTCCGGAGATTTACTCATGGCTTCAAACGAGATTTTGGATGAAGACGGAACGTTCCCTCTTCGATTGCCCGAGGGGTTAAGGTATCAAAGAGACGAGGCCATTGCGATTAATTCAGATGACCAAGGTGAATTGTTAATGTACGCTTCAGAGATCAAAGGCTCAAATCAAGCTCCTCTCGCCATAATGGTCGTACCATATAGAGACGGGCTTACACTCCCGTTAGAAGAAATTAAGTTTTACAGGAAGCTGGCGTATTTAAACTCCCTTCTTTTTCTTGCCGCCGCTCTGCTTGCCTACTTGTTGTCTAGTAGCATAACAAAAGGGCTCAGCGCAGTGTCTGACGCAATGAAGCGATCAGCCAAAGGGACAGAAGCAAAAGTAAAATGGAGTTCAAATGACGAAATAGGTTCTTTAGTTAAGGAATATAACAGGATGATAGACGTAGTGGCAAAAAATGCCAAAGCATTGGCTCAGGCTGAAAAAGAAAGTGCATGGAAAGAAATGGCTCAGCAAGTTGCACATGAAATAAAGAATCCGCTAACTCCAATGAGATTAATGACTCAACTCCACGCATTGAATTCAGAAAAACAAACGAAAGAGTCAATAAAAGAATTTTCAGAAGGAATGCTAGCTCAAATTGATGCGATGGCTCAGGTTGCCGGTGATTTCAGCCAACTTACAAATCTTTCTCCCGAGCGGCGCAGAGAGGTGGACCTAAGGGAGCTGCTTAGAGAATGTGCTGCAGCCTACCCAAACGCAACCCTTTTGCTTCCTCGGTCTGGCGAGTTTGTAGTTCTAGCAAACCCCAAGCAGCTTCTACGTGTTTTGAATAATTTACTAAACAATGCGTTTGAGTCAGTCCCTAGAAAAAGAAAGACATTAATTTCTTTTGGTTTGAGAGAAGAAGATGGGCGCGTAAACCTGTTTGTTCGTGATAATGGAATGGGTATAGACTCAGACCTGCTGGGTCAAGTTTTTGTCCCACAGTTCACTACTAAGTCAAAAGGAACAGGCTTAGGGCTCGCTATCGTGAAGACGATCATCGAGTCTTTCCAAGGGCGAATATGGGTGGAAAACACCAGTCAAGAAGGAACAGAGTTCATCTTCTCCCTCCCGCTGGTTAAAGATTGACTACATAGGTTCGATTATCAAATACTGCTGCGTGCCCCCAAAACTGGAGGAGTCATCAATTTTATATTTAAAACGGCTCCCGCGGCTATGTGAATACAGGCAGTATTCAAAGAAGTCCTTCGAACAATAAACTGAACCGTAATTAGAGTCATCAAGGGCATCTTCCAGATGGCTCATAGCTGACTCTTCTGTGTAGGAATAGAATAAAAACTCTTGATCAACAAATTGGTGCATCGTTAAAATTAGAAGCCCCCCTTTCTCAAGGCGGTTCATCAACCCATGGAGGGTCTTTTTAAAAATGCTTTTCGGCAAATGGGTAAAGACGCTTCCTGCAAAAATAAGATCTACGATTTTCTCGTCGTCTGCGATCGCTCCAAGACGTTCTGTCTGATATTTTAGAGCACTTTTTTTTGGATCAGAGACTAGTATTTGAGCATCAGGAAAAACATGAAATAAAAACCGCCCCACCCGTCCAAAACCAGCTCCAAAATCTAAGACTCTTTTGGCTTTTGGTTTATGTTTTTCGATAAGTTCGGCGGCATGTAATCCTGTTGTAAAATATTCCAGTAACACTTTTGTGGTGTCGGGCCCATGAACCTGAAGGGGATATCGGAACATCGGGTCACTGCGGTGGATATCCAGATTTATAGATTTATACTTTGGCGGGAGCATGCTAATAATAGGGTTCAACAAGACTTTTGGGATGTTAAGAACAGAGGGCATGGACCACTCCTGGATGCTAGATAGTGCAGCTAGCTTATTTTCCAGGATTCTTATCCTGTCTCTATTTTTGCCGATTCCTATTTTATCTTGAATCCATCGTTGAAGTTGTTTTTTCACAAGCGTTTATCGTTCGGTATATTTGGTCATATTATTTCCTAAAGAAGGAAAGCGAAAGACTAAAGTACGAATATGAATTTTACTCATTTAATATTATCGATAGAAGAGCGGATTGCAATATTAAAATTGAATCGGCCAAAAGCGTTAAATGCCTTGAATCGAGAAATGATAAAAGAACTTAATGAGGCCATAGAATGGCTTGATGAAAACAAAGACGTCAGGGTAGTCATTATTACTGGGCAGGGTGAAAAGAGTTTCGTTGCTGGTGCTGACATTTCTGAATTTATGAATTTTAATAAAGATCAAGGGAGGCGCCTTTCTTTGGATGGACATAATTTGCTTTTTAATAAGATAGCGAGTTCAAAAAAGCCGTATATCGCTGCGATCAATGGCTTTGCCCTCGGCGGCGGCCTGGAGTTGGCTATGGCCTGCCACGTTAGAATAGGCTCTAGCAGTGCAAGGATGGGCCTTCCGGAGTCTTCCTTGGGCGTTATTCCTGGATATGGAGGAACGCAGCGACTCATTCAGCTAATTGGAAAAGGGAGGGCTCTTGAGATGATGTTCTCCGCAAAAATGATCGATTCAGAGACGGCAGAAAAGTATGGCTTTTTGAATTCTGTTTGTGGCCCTGAGTCACTTATGGAAGAAGCCATAAAAATGGCGAAGAGCTTCATCAAGAATTCAGGCGATGCTCAAGCGGCGATTATTCGAGTTGTAAACACCACTACAGAAGGAGGAACGGGCTTTAATGCCGAGATCAAAGAGTTTGGTGATAGATTTGGATCAGCAGAATTTGCAGAAGGCACTTCGGCTTTTATGGAAAAACGCAAACCGACCTTTTAGTTCCGATTACTTTCTTAAATTCACGGCACTTAAGTCTTTTTAACATATGAATTTCTTACAAACCAATCACGCAGTCTACTCTCTTTTTTCAACGGAATGGTCCATTGGTATTGGGATTTTCGTCATGTATTCTTTGTTGGTGATTGCTGCCACTAAGCTTCTAAGACCAGAACAGCTTAGAGCGTTTGAAAAAATATGGGGACTTGCGTTAATTGCTTTATTGGTTGGAAAGCATTTTCATCTTGCAGAACAGAACCTATGGAGCGTTGAGGACAACCTAGAGCTGCACCTGTGTGGTTTTAGTCGGATGCTTAGTATTTTGTTGTTGGCCTTTGGTGTTCAATGGGCATTTTACCCCCTGTTTTTTTGGGGTATTGTAGGCGGGTTTTACTCTCTAATCACGCCGGAGCTTACCGGCGGGGATTCAACCTATATGTTTATCGAATATTACATTGTTCATGGAGGCATCATCATCATACCCCTTTATTATTTCTTCGTTCGAGGAATGAGGATTGGTAGACGGACTTGGCTGAAAGTTATAATTCTAAACTTGATTTTAATGGTTCCTATTGGATTGGTAAACCACCTTACTGGAGGGAATTACATGTTTCTGTGTCAAGCTCCGGAGGTCGATAATCCGCTTATAATTGGCAAATGGCCTTACTATGTTTTTTGGTTTATCCTTCTTGGCTCCGCCCACTATGTTCTACTTACAGGCATTTTTTGGAAGAGCATTAAAAAAGCAGAAAAGAATTTAAGGCGATAAAAAGTTGTGGATACGATTAACTCTGGCCCTATTGAAGTAGGAAGCGCGATCTGGTATATAGGCTTTGTCGTACTAGCAACAATGGCCTTGGTCTTGTTTTTTATTGCTCCCCGTGTCGGTTCTAAAAACTGGGATCATTGGAAAAAATATCTTGGATGGGCCATTTTTTTAAATCAATCATTTTATTGGGCGATGGCCATATCCGAAGGGACTTTTAATATTGAAAAGAGCTTGCCTCTTCATATGTGTGGCATTAGCCAGCTTATGCTCTTTTCTTTTTTGGTGTTTGATGTTCGTAGAATATTTCCTATTCTCGTCTTTTGGGGCCCTCTTGGTGGGGTCCAAGCATTTTTTACTCCTGGATTAGAGTCGGCACATACGTGGACCTATGTAATGCAGTTTTATATAGCCCACAGCTTTGTTGTTTTGGTGCCTATATATTTATTGGTAAAAGGTGGAGAAAAACTTCCAAGAGGCACGTTTTGGCGAACCGTCATTATCACCAATGCTGCCGGCCTTTTAATTATGGCAATTAACGCTGTCCTGGGCTCAAACTACTGGTATGTCAATCAACCCCCTCCGGTAAACCACCTTTTGGTTCAGGGGCCTTGGCCTTTTTATCTTATCGGCATGGAGGGTGCGGTGCTAGTTTTATTTTTTATTTTTTCTTTGGCCTTTAGAAGATTTCGGGAATAGTTACGCCCATATAAATGGGCTTTGCATAAGCTGCAAATTTAAAATATAGTCTTATTAAACCGTTTGCCAGCAAACATTAACCGACAAATTAGAGTTGCATTTATTTTTTACTCAGTACCTTTGCGCGGTCTAAATAAAATTAAGATTGATTTTCAGTAAATTACATAATTTAAAAAAAAAACTTACCCTTATTTAAGACAGAATTAACTTTTCAAGACACCCAAATTTTAAAAAACACATCACTATGAGGAAGTTTTACTCCTTTATTATCATTCTCGCTGTAACATCAGGCTCTTTATTTTCTCAAACTTTCACAGGAAGTATAAGTCTACTCGACGCTTCAGGTGTGCCAGCATCTAACTACACAACGAGTGATACTTTAAGGGTTAGTGTTGCTGATGCAGATCGCAATGTGTCGATCACATCATTGGATACGCTAACGGTTCAGGTGAGCAG
>MDTF01001636.1_pt1 | contig 20516 bp, 19 predicted proteins | sample 811191 | NCBI WGS metagenome assembly MDTF01 (sample SAMN05326649, study PRJNA326480) | marine metagenome | isolation source: seawater | place: Southern Ocean | collected 2011
TAATGATTTTATTGATTTTTTTTTCTTCGTAATGAGGGATATTTTTAACCTTATAAACTACTTGAGGTTGAGGTTGAGGTTGAGGTTGATGAACTGCCTGGATATTTATGTCAGTAAGTTGAACAGTTTTAATTGAAACTGGCTTTATTTTATCTAATTGTTTAACATTTTTTTGAACTAATAATTGATTTGGATTTGTATTAATAATATTTTCTTTTTTTGTTAAAAGGGTAAATATTATAAAGCCAATCATAACAGCGAAACCCGATGCTCCCCAAACCTTCCAAATTGATTTGTTGCTTTTTGAGATAGTTTGGTGCTTTTGCAAAACTTCACCAAAGTCCTTATATTTCAGAAGATCTATGTCTTGTACGACTTTTTTTGTTTTAAATTTAAAACCTTTCATATTATTTTTTTTTAAATAATTTTTTCAGTTTAGTCAATGCGCGGTGTGTTTTAACGCGCGCATTATCTGTCGTTATTTCTAGTATTTCTCCAATCTCCTTAAATGATCTTTGTTCAAAAAATCTAAGTTCTATGAATTCAATATCATTCGGTTTTAGTAGACCTAATGCAGTTTTCATTTTAGCCATTGAAATAAAATCCTCTTCATGATCTGGTGATTCTTTGAAGTCAGGTAGGGATTCTATTGGTATGTTAACTGTTCTGACTGTTTTGTTATACCTGTGTCTATTAGCTATCTCGTTATAAGCTACTCTATATAGCCACGCACTAAAAGGATACCCTTTAAATTTGTATTTCGGTAAGTTGTAAATTGCTTTTGCAAAAACATCACTTACGATTTCAGAAGCTGCTTGCTCATTATTTACACGCTGTAATGTGTATTTAAAAATTTGCAAATAATATTTATCATAAATAGGTGCAAACTCACTTGGGGTTTTCATTGCTTTTTTTAAGATGAATTCCTCTTTGCTTATTTGCGATTTTGATTGATGATAATTACTAGTCGTAGCTTCCAAAATTAGTTTCGTTTTTTTTATAACGCCATAATATATAAACGTAACACTTTTTTATTAAAATTCTTAAGAGGAGCTTGAAATTTATATTCATGGAAATTTGTCTATCTTATTGATTTTAAAAGACATTGAAAAAATAAAATAAGAGTTTATTGAGACTATTTTTACTTACTAAGTATTAATTAGTTTTCAACAATAGTTTTATTTAGTACTTGGTTTTTAAAAAAAATTATAAATTTACCTTTATCAATTAATTACTATGGGAAAATTATTACTTCTTTCTTTGGGATGTATGTTTGTTTTTATTTCTTGCAGAAGCACTGATCATCCAAGTCAAATTGGAAACAGAAATAAGTTAGATATTTATCACAGACAAAAACAAGTGCGATAATCTTTTTTTAAAATATTAAACAAAGAAAAAGGTCACCAATTTCGTGACCTTTTTTTTAGCACCCCTGCTAAAAAACACCCCTACTTTTTATTATACTTTCAAGACTCTAAGGAATCATAAAAAACTAAACATTTTGATTCTAATAGAATTCCACTCCTTTAATACAATGAATTGGAATCAATACACCACCTTTAAGAGAAACAAATTTTTCAGTGGCTGCCCAAACAGTTGTTTCTACTCGGAATATACCTTCAATACTTTTGAATGCAATTTTTGCTTTCGACTTGTAGATATTTCCTAATCTTTCGGCTCTCTTTAATTTCCTAGATCTTATTTTTATTAATTTTTGATCCTGTAGCACTTCTTCATTGCCAAATTTGAGCGCCATGATTTTTTCTTTTTCTATGTAAGATTTTTTCATTTTGTAGGGGGGGTTGGTTTGTTTGTATAATTACGGTAATTCCCGTAGTAAGGTTTCTTTTTTTTATAGAAAAAATAATACTTTAAACTTTATTTTAGTCTTATATGTTCTGATCTTAAGTTTGTTATGCTGTTTTTGGTTTTTAGTAATTTAACGTATTTTTTTTCGGGTGTAATGGTGTGGTAAGTGCTTGTGAATTCTTTGCAGATTTACTTTGTTAAGTATACAGTGTTATTATTTTCAGGTCGATAATCAATGAAATCGTAGTAAGTAATGAGGAGTTTTATTTGAGTGTTGTCTGTTTTTCATGTACAAACATCCATTGTCTGTAGTATTTAGGCTGTTATTTCTAGTTCTTTTTTAGTAATTCCCTTGTTTGTTTTCCCTTTTTTAATAATTCCTTGATTTTAACACTTGATTTGTTTGGGTAATTTAAAACTTGCATCTTTTTTTTATGAAGGAATTTCTTTAGAAGAAATATTGATTTTGAATTTATTTTGTATTTTTCATCAGAATTTCATGCCTGCATATGCCTAGTTTGACCTGATGAATATCAAACCACTATTACCTTTAATTCATACTCAGTTAATTATTTATAAAAATAAGTTGATTTTGTATTTCTGAAAATTTAAGAGTGTCTGTTTTAGTTTAAAAAAAACACTCACAGATGCGGTACTTGAAGAAACCTTCAAAAAAAATGTTTAGAGGTGCTGCTGGATTTTGTATATCCCAGTTGACTGAAGTCCCCGAAGGTCTGGGCTCGCCATAGGCCTGCATAAGCTTTCCTCTAAGTTAAATACTTATAAGTTTCTCAAGTTTGATCTGTGAGTAAAATAAAGTTAATAAAATAAAGGAAATCTACTTGTATTGAATTGATGATTTATTTAAATTAGTATCATGATTTATTATGAAGAGTTAATAGAAACAAGGGAGAAAGTAGTTTTACAAGAACAAAAAGTAGAGTTAAAAGACTTAATTATCTATAATGATGATGTTAACACTTTTGAGTTTGTAATTGAATCACTAGTAGAAATATGCGAGCATAATTCTATCCAAGCTGAACAGTGTACTTTTTTAATTCATCACAAGGGAAAGTGTAGTGTTAAAAGAGGTGAATTTGAAACATTGGAACCAATGGCAGTTGCTTTTTTGGATAGAGGTATTAGTGCTAAGATTGAAGGTTGATTTATTTTAATTTTTTATCTTCTTTCTTTTTTGGAATATAGTTATATGTAAATGTTATTGGATCAATAGTAGAAGTATCTACTTCTTTTTTTTGTTCTGCTAAACGTTGTTTCTCCGTTTTCCAATAATCTGGTCCATATAGTGTTTCATTTATAAAGTTTTCGTCGGAGACATAAGTAACCGTGTTTTTAGGACCTCTTTTTCTAAAATAAACGGCTAGTACAATACCAATTGCTAATCCAGATAAATGTCCTTCCCAACTTATTTTTGGGTCTGTAGGGAATATTCCCCAAATCATACTTCCATAAAGAAATACTGTAAGCATCGTAATTGAAAGTAGTTGTTTGTTTTTTCTTAAAAAGCCACTTACTGTAATAAATCCAAAAAGCGCATAAACTATTCCAGATGCACCAATGTGATTTGCTGACCGACCAAAACTCCACAACCAAACTCCGGTTCCTATAAATAACCAAATAAAAATTTGATAAGATAAATCTTTAAAAAAATAAAACAAAACAGTTCCAAGTAGAAGCAATGGAATACTATTGTTTAATATATGTGAAATATCAATTCCCCCATCAGTATGATGCGTGCTATGGAAAAATGGTGCTGTAATTATCCCTAGTAAACCTTCTATTTTCCTAGGATATACACCTAATTTGGGTATGGATTCAACTTGGGTGTCGTACAACCAAACTGCCCAGCAGATTGCTAAAAAAATCAGCGGCCAAAAGGCGTAAACCCAAATCCCTATTTCTTTCTTTTTTTCGATTCTCTAAAAATAGTAGTTTTTTTTAGAATGAGTATAAGTTTATCTATCAAGTGTTGTCTTCTTAATTTCAATTTTAATATTTTTGTACTCCAATGCAGATTATCATGGACGTTCAGAAATTAAAGGAATTACAAGCGAAATTAGAAGGAGAATTGCATTACGACAAAGTAATGCGAACACTTTATGCTACAGATGCCTCGGCTTATCGTGAAATGCCGTTGGCTGTTTCTATCCCTAAATCAGAAGAGGATTTATTTACTTTGGTGAATTTTGCACGAGAAAATAAAGTTTCAATTATTCCCCGTACAGCAGGTACTTCTCTAGCGGGACAAGTTGTAGGAGCAGGAATTATTGTAGATGTATCCGTTAATTTTAGAGAGATATTAGAAGTTAATAAAGAGGAGTGTTGGGTACGTTTACAGCCTGGAGTTATTCGTGATGATTTAAATAGAATTTTAAGTAAGTATGGTTTGTTTTTTGGTCCAGAAACATCTACAAGTAGTAGGTGTATGATTGGAGGGATGGTAGGGAACAACGCTTGTGGAGCGAGATCGGTTATTTATGGAAGCACTAGAGATCACCTTTTAGAAGTTCATGCTATTTTATCAGATGGAACAAAAGCTGTTTTTAAAGATGTTTCCGCAAAAGAGTTATTAGATAAAGCAAATGGAATTGGAGTAGTTGGCGAGATTGAGAATCAAATTTATTTTGATATTCGAGAAATGCTTTCAAATGAAGAGAATAGAGCCGAGATTGCCCGTGAGTTTCCTAAGAAATCAATTCCTAGAAGAAACACGGGGTATGCAATTGATTTACTTTCAGATTCTAAGCCGTTTGATGAGAATGGTGAGGATTTTAACTTTTGTAAATTAATAGCAGGTTCTGAAGGGACATTGTGTTTGATCACAGAAATAAAAATAAATTGTGTGCCTGTCTTGCCTAAAGATTCGGCAATGATGTGTCCGCATTTCACAACAATAAATGAATCATTAAAAGCTACTTTAGTAGCTCTTAAACATAACCCTTCTCAAGTTGAGTTGATGGATGACATTGTTTTGGAATGTACAAAGTCTAATCCTGAGCAGAGAGAAAATAGGGTTTTTGTTAATGGAGATCCAAAAGCCTTACTAATGATTGAATTGCATAGAAACTCTCCTGAAGAGTTGGCACAGGCATTAAAGGAATTGGAAGTAGATTTGAAGGCGAGTGGTTTAGGGTATGATTATCCAGTATTACAAGGTGCTGATGTAAATAAAGCTTTAACGCTGAGAAAAGCAGGTTTAGGTTTGTTGGCAAATATACCAGGAGATGATAATGCGCAACCAGTAATTGAAGATACTGCTGTAGATGTCCAGGATTTGCCAGATTTCATAGCTGAGTTTAATGTGATCATGGATGGATACGGTCAGAAATGTGTGCACTACGCACATGCCGGTACTGGTGAAATTCACCTTCGTCCGGTTTTAAATATGAAAACAGAAGAGGGGCATAAGTTATTCAGGAAATCTGCAGAGGATATTGCAAAACTTGTTAAAAAATATAGAGGGTCGCTAAGTGGTGAACATGGTGATGGAAGATTGAGAGGGGAGTTTATTCAGAAAATGATTGGAGATAAAAATTACAAGCTTTTAAAAAGGGTGAAAAGAAGTTGGGATCCGTACAATATTTTTAATCCAAATAAAATTGTAGATACACCTCCGATGGATACCTTTTTAAGGTATAAAGTAGGACAGGATACACCACAGTTCGAAACAGCCTTCTCATTTGAAAAAAATGAAGGGATACTGAGAGCTACTGAAATGTGCAATGGTTCAGGAGATTGTAGGAAAAGTGAATTGAGTGGAGGGACTATGTGCCCCAGTTTTATGGCAACAAAAAACGAAAAACATACTACACGAGCGCGTGCGAATATAATGCGTGAAGTTCTTACAAATTCAACTGAATTAAATAAGTTTGATAGTGAGGAAATTAAAGAGGTAATGGACCTTTGTTTAAGTTGTAAAGGCTGTAAGAAGGAATGTCCTTCTAATGTTGATGTGGCTAAGTTAAAAGCGGAGTTTTACGAACAGTATTATAAGTCTAATTCAGTTCCGCTTAGAACTAAAATGATTGGTAATGTTAATGCAACGAATAAATTAGGTGCTGCAATACCTGCTATTTACAATTTTATCTCATCAAATAAGTTGACAGGTAATATAATTAAGGGGGTGATGGGATTCGCTAAAGAACGTCCTATTCCTCCAGTAGCTTCTGAGACTGTAGCTAAATGGTATCGAAAAAATAAAGCGAATAACTTCGGGTATAAAACAGATGCGAAACGTGGTAAGATAATTTTCTTTAATGACGAGTTTACGAACTACTTGGATGAACATGAAGGGAAAATAGCGATTAAGGTATTGTCTAAATTAGGATTCGAGGTAATTGTTCCAAAAGTAAAAGAGAGTGGAAGGACTTGGTTGAGTAAAGGTTTGGTTTCTCAAGCTAAAAAGCCGATTTTGGAAAATATAGCCATCTTAAAAGATCTTGTTAAAGAAGGTGTTCCAATGGTCGGTATAGAGCCAAGTTCTATCTTGATTTTCAGAGATGAATATTTAGATTTGACAACGGGTGTTGATCATGAAATTGCAAAAGGTATTGCCAAAAACACTTTTTTAATTGATGAATTTATTAGTCAGCTTATGCAAGATGGAACGATTACAACGGATATGTTTACAGAGAATGAGCAGCTAATTAAGCTTCATGGACATTGTCACCAAAAGTCATTATCTAGTATAGTACACACAAAGCGAATGTTATCCTTGCCTAAAAACTACACTGTACAGAACATTCCAAGCGGTTGCTGTGGAATGGCAGGAAGTTTCGGATATGAAAAGGAACATTACAAAGTGAGTATGGATATTGGCGAATTGGTGTTGTTTCCAACTGTTAGAAAACAACCTAAGGAGGTTATTATTGCAGCTCCAGGAACAAGTTGTCGCCATCAGATTAAAGATGGAACGGGTAGAAAAGCAATGCATAGTATTGAGATTTTTCACAATGCAATGAAATAATTATGAATACTTCAATTATTCTGTTTAGTGATTATTCAACCTTACTAATGTTTGATTGGAAACAATACTGAAAATAAACAATAACAAATGAATTCAATCATAATATCAATAGGAGACGAGTTACTCATTGGTCAAACAGTTAATACTAATGCAACTTGGATGGGTGAGCAACTCAATAGTATTGGTGTTGAAGTTTTAGAAGTGCTTACGATCTCTGATACTGAAACAGCTATTCTTGATGCTTTAGAATATGCAGAAAGAAAAGCGTCATTGGTTTTATTAACAGGTGGATTAGGACCAACTAAAGATGATATTACGAAGAAAGTACTCGCGAATTATTTTAATGCGCCACTTGTAGAAAACAAAGAAGCACTTGAAAATGTAGAAAACTTTTTTTTAGATTATGATAGAGAAATACTTCCGATTAACAGATTGCAGGCATTAGTGCCATCATGTTGTGATATGCTTTTAAATAAAGTAGGTACAGCACCTGGAATGTGGATAGAAAACAGCAAGGCAATATTTGTAAGTATGCCGGGAGTTCCATATGAGATGAAATATTTAATGAAGGAAGAGGTGTTAAAGCGCGTTTTAGCTAAGTTTAAGTTACCTTTTATTGTGCATCGTACGATTTTAGTTCAAGGATTAGGTGAGTCATATATCGCTGAGGAAATATCGGATATCGAAGATGGTCTTCCTGGGTATTTAAAGTTGGCTTATTTACCGAGTGCAGGAATTGTTAAACTAAGATTAACTGGAAGGGGGAAGGATAAAGTATTATTGGAAGATGAAATAAAAAAAACATTTACTAAAATAATATCGAGGGTACCTGAATATGTTTTTTCTGAATCTGATATTTCGTTAGAAGAATTAGTTGGTAAGGTTTTAATTGATAAAAATCAAACGATAGCTACTGCGGAAAGTTGTACAAGTGGTTTGTTAGCTGCAAGAATAACAAATGTGCCAGGTGCTTCTGCATATTTTATGGGAAGTATAATTGCATATTCTAATCAAATTAAAAAAAAATTATTAGATGTTTCTGATGCTGATTTAAACAATCATGGAGCAGTAAGTGAGGAGGTTGCGAAGCAAATGGCACTTGGTGTTAAAGGAGTGATGAAAACGGATTACGCCATTTCAACTTCTGGTATAGCGGGGCCTTCTGGAGGTTCTGAGGAAAAGCCAGTTGGGACAGTTTGGATTGGAATTGCTACACCACAAGGAGTTACGGCGCATAAATTTAAAATGGGAGCAGGAAGAAATAGAGTAGTGGGTAAAACTATTTTAACTGCCTTGAAGCTAGTGTTAATCGAGTTAAAATCTTCTTTTTAAGTTTTTAATTTAAAAAGTGTGATTTTTTTTCGTAAAAAGCTTTCTATACCGGATTAAAACGCTTAGTTTTGCACTCTTGAATTTTTTATAAAAGATAATAGTATGTCGAAGGTTTGTCAAATTACTGGAAAAAAGGTTATAACAGGAAACAACGTTTCTCACGCATTGAATAGAACTAAAAGAACTTTTGAGCCGAATTTATTCGACAAAAGATTTTTCATTCCAACTACTGGAGAGTGGATTAAACTAAGAGTTTCAAAAGCTGGTTTAAGAATGATTGATATGAAAGGGATTGAAGTTGCAATGAAAGAAGCAACGGTAAAGGGCTTTTTAACGAAATAAAAAATAAGTTATTTATAACTATAATTACGTTACCTTTCTGGGTAACGTTTTTTTTTGTCTATGAATTTAAGAATACTACTAATTCTCCTTGTTGTTTTTCAAAATTCTTATGGGCAAGTAAGTTTGAGTGCTGATTCTATTAGAGGGGCACTGCGAGCTGAGCGAACATGTTTTGATGTTACATATTATGATTTAAGCATTGATCTCAATCCCGATTCACAATATATTTCGGGTTCCAATAAAATTCATTTTATTGCCAAAGAAGTAAGTAGTAAGATTCAAATTGATTTATTTAAGCAGTTCAATATTTCAAAATTAACGTTGCAAATTCCATTAGATAATGATGGAGATATTTTTGAAGAAGTTAATCTAAAGTATGAAAAAGTAGAAGATGCCCTTTTTGTCTATTTATCTGAAGCTTTAAAAATTGGATCAAATTACATTTTGAATATTGATTATAATGGAAAGCCAAATATTGCTAAGAGAGCACCATGGGATGGAGGGTTTGTGTGGAGTAAAGATTCTTTGGGTCGTCATTTTGCTGGGGTAGCATGTGAAGGCCACGGTGCAAGTAGCTGGTGGCCTTGTAAAGATCACCTTACTGATGAGCCAGATTCAATGAAAATGACATTTACAGTTCCTGGTGGTTATAAATGTATCTCCAATGGAATAAATTCAAGTACCGACACGGTCATAAAACGGAATGAACCACTTCAGCTTTTTAATGTTTTTGAGTGGAAAGTTTCATATCCTATTAATACATACAATGTTACTTTTTATCTAGGTATGTTTGAGGAAATAGCGGGAACTTATATTTCAAATAATGATACTTTGAACACTTCTTTTTATGCTTTAGATTATAATGTTGAAAAAGCCAGAAAACAATTTGAGCAAGTCAATCCAATGCTTAAGATTTACGAAGATTTATTTGGTAAATTTCCTTTTTGGAATGATGGATATAAATTAGTTGAGGCTCCTTATCTGGGTATGGAACATCAAACAGCAATTGCTTATGGAAATGGGTATCAAAACGGTTATGGCGGAATTCAGCCAGAAGGCGTAGATTTTGATTATATAATTATCCATGAAACCGGTCATGAATACTGGGGGAATAGCGTAAGTATGGAGGATATTGCAGATATGTGGATTCACGAGAGTTTTTGCACATATACTGAGGTATTATATACCGAGAGAATGTATGGTAAAGCAGTGGCGTTAAATTATTTAAGAAGTCAAAGAAGTAGAATAAGTAATGATGTTCCAATTATAGGGCAATACGGTGTGAATAAAGAAGGGAGTAGTGATATGTATAATAAAGGATCATGGATTTTACATACAATAAGAAATTTGGTAGATAATGATTCTATTTGGTTTGCTACGCTAAAACAATTTCATGAGGATTTCAGACTTAAAAACACAAATGGACAAGAAGTATTTATCTGGTTTGAAAAAAAATTAGGGACAGATATTAGAAATATCATGGAAAGGTTTTTTATAAACGCAGATATTCCTGTTTTGGAATATCAAGTAAAACGTATTTTTTGGATGAAAAAAGTTGAATATAGATGGAAGAAAGAACGAGCAAGTTTTAACATGCCAATAGAAATTATTGAAGGGGACAAGAATTATAGAGTTATTCCGTCATTAAAATGGCAAAAAATAAAAGTCTCCAATTTTGATGAGATGAGATTGCGTTTTTCTTGGGAATCATTTTTATATGATCTTGTCGAAATAAAGAAATAGTACTATCTTTGCACCATTAGTTGGGATGCTTGTGAATTATTTAAAACTACTACAGATGAAAAAAATATTAATTGCTACTATTGTTATATTAAGTGTTGTTGGAACGACTCAAGCTCAAAACCTTTACAGACAAGCTATTGGGTTGAGAGTTAACAATGGTTATGCTGGTTTGACTTACAAGTATTTTACAGGAGCTAATAAAGCTTTAGATTTTACTTTAAATATAGATTTTGATGCAGGTATTGGTTTAACGGGATTATATGAAATTCATAAACCAACCAACTTTGCGCCAAGATTAAATTGGTACTATGGATTTGGAGCGCATGGATCTTTGTCTAGTAATGAATCTTCTACAAGTTTAGGTTTAGGTGTTGATGGTGTAATCGGACTAGAGTATGCGGCTTCTGAAATACCATTTGCTTTTTCTCTAGATTATATCCCTTCTTTTTCTGTTATGAATACTTCAAAACCAGATGCTTGGAATGATAATGTAGATTGGGATGGAACTTCATCAGGTTTTAATTTTGGAAACTGGACAATAGGAATTAAGTACACTTTTATCAAGAGTGATCTAGAGAATAAAAGAAAAGAATCTCTTAAGAGAGAATCGTCTCCAAATTAAATTAAAATAAACAACAGGAAAGTATTGTACTCCGCTAAATAAGTTGTACTTTTGCAGTCCGTAATTTTTAAGATTATAATAGAATGGCAAAGAAAGGAAATAGAGTTCAAGTGATTTTAGAGTGTACAGAACACAAAGAATCAGGAAAGCCGGGTACATCTAGATATATCTCTACAAAGAATAGAAAGAATACTCCAGATAGATTAGAGTTGAAAAAATTCAACCCTATTTTGAGAAAATATACAGTCCATAAAGAAATAAAATAAGAAGTCATGGCTAAGAAGACAATTGCAACTTTACAAAAAGGAGGAAAGAGTTATACAAAGGTTATCAAAACTGTAAAATCTCCAACATCTGGAGCTTATACTTTTAAAGAAGAAATGGTGCCTAACGAAGGTGTACAAGCTTTTTTAGAGAAGTAAAACTACCTTTTTACAATATTAAAGGCTTTCACATATGTGAAGGCTTTTTGTGTTTATATACGATTATATTTACTTATGGCATTATTCGGTTTATTCTCTAAGGAGAAAAAGGAAAAGTTAGATAGTGGTTTAGAAAAAACTAAAGAAAGTATTTTTTCTAAGTTAGCAAAAACTGTTGTTGGGAAAAGTAAGGTTGATGACGAGGTCTTAGATAACTTGGAAGAGGTTTTAATTACTTCTGATGTTGGAGTGGATACAACCTTAAAGATTATCGAAAGAATTGAATCGAGAGTTTCTAAAGATAAATATATAGGAACTGATCAACTCAACACAATTCTTAAAGAAGAGATAGCTGAATTACTTGATGAAAACAATTTAGGAAGTAATCATGGTTATGATCTTCCAGCTGACAAGAAGCCATATGTAATAATGATTGTTGGTGTAAACGGTGTGGGAAAAACGACAACTATTGGTAAATTAGCACATCAATTTAAAAAATCAGGTAAATCTGTTATTCTTGGAGCTGCAGATACCTTTAGGGCTGCAGCAGTAGAACAATTAATTATTTGGAGTAAACGAGTAGGTGTTCCTATTGTTGAACAAGGGATGGAGGCAGATCCTGCTTCTGTTGCGTTTGATACTTTACAATCTGCAGTTTCTAAAAATGCAGATGTGGTACTAATAGACACTGCGGGAAGATTACACAATAAAGCACATTTGATGGAGGAATTATCCAAGATTAAGCGTGTAATGAATAAAATAATCCCTAATGCACCTCATGAAGTATTGTTAGTTTTGGACGGTTCAACTGGGCAGAATGCTTTTGAGCAAGCAAAGGAGTTTACCAAAGCGACCGATATTACATCCTTGGCGTTAACCAAATTAGATGGTTCTGCTAAAGGTGGTGTTGTTATAGGAATATCAGATCAATTTAAAATACCAGTTCGATTTATCGGAGTTGGTGAAGGAATGGAGGATTTGCAGGTATTTAATAGAAAAGAATTTGTAGACTCACTTTTTAATTAATTCAACTCAATTTTATGAAAACTAAGACTTTAAAGACTAATAAAGTAAATGTAATTACGCTTGGGTGTTCTAAAAATGTTTTCGACTCGGAAGTATTAATGGGGCAATTAAAAGCAAATAACTTTGAAGTTGAGCATGACTCTAATTCGATGGAATCTAAAATTGTTATTATTAACACTTGCGGTTTTATTGAAAATGCAAAGCAAGAATCTATTGATACAATTTTGGATGCTGTTAATGCAAAAGAACAGGGTTTAATTGAACAGGTTTACGTAACGGGTTGCTTAAGTGAACGTTATAAGGAGGATTTAGAGAAGGATATTCCTGATGTTGACCAGTACTTTGGTACCCGTGATCTAGGTAAATTACTTAAAACACTTAAAGCAGATTATAAACATGAGTTAGTTGGTGAACGGATGTTAACAACTCCTTCTCATTATGCTTATTTTAAAATTGCAGAAGGATGTGATCGTCCTTGTTCTTTTTGTGCAATTCCTTTAATGAGAGGAAAGCATAAAAGTACGCCTATTGAGGAATTGGTGAAAAATGCAGAGAAATTAGCTGCTAAAGGAACAAAAGAACTTTTATTAATTGCTCAGGATTTAACATATTACGGTCTAGATCTATATAAAAAACGTAATTTGGCAGAGCTAGTTAGAAGCTTATCTGATGTTAAAGGAATCGAAGGAATTAGATTACATTATGCTTTTCCTACTGGTTTTCCAATGGACGTTTTAGATGTGATGAATGAGCGTGATAACGTTTGTAATTATCTTGATATGCCACTTCAACATATCTCAGACTCAGTTTTGAAGTCAATGAGAAGGGGTACAACAAAAGCTAAAACAACTAAACTACTTGAAGATATTAGGGCTACGGTTCCTGGTATCGCCTTAAGAACGACATTGATAGTTGGGTATCCTGGGGAAACAGAAGAAGATTTTAAAGAGTTATACGACTGGGTTGCTGAAATGAAGTTTGATAGGATGGGAGCTTTCGCATATTCCCATGAAGATAATACGCATGCATTTAAATTGGAGGACGATGTTCCTGAAGAAGTTAAATTGGAGCGTGCTGAAATGTTGATGGAATTACAGGCAGGCATTTCATTAGAAGCAAATGAAGCCAAAATTGGAAAAACTTATAAGGTTTTATTCGATAGAATAGAAGGTGATTACTTAATCGGAAGAACTGAATTTGATTCTCCTGAAGTTGACAACGAAGTATTGGTTAAAAAAATGGAAGGATATACAAGAATTGGTGATTATGCAAATGTTGAAATTACAGGAGCTGAGTATTTTGATTTGTATGGTAAGTTAGTATAGTTTTTTTCGGTATATCTTACAGTCCTAAAATATAAGTAATATTGCACGATACTTATTTTTTTCTAAAAAGTAGTATCATTAAATTTTTCCTTTTAAAAGATCAATGAATAGTTTGATTTTTAGCTGGAAACAGACTAAATAAAAGAAGTGTGAAATTTATATAAAACTATCTATATTAGGGTTTTATAAAAGCATTTTTAATGCTTAAAATACAAAAATATTAATTTTACTTTACTAAGGATCAGCAGATGCTTCTTTCTAGCCATAATGATGGAATATTAGGTAGGCGGATTTAAGTTTATGTACAATATTATTATCTGTTATAACATTTACTAAAAATCTAATCTAAATTTGCTTAATTAAAATGCATGTTTTTTTTGTTCAATTTTTTTTATTGAAGAGTCTGTTTTGTGAATAAAAAACTAAGCGAATCGTTGACCTATAATCGTAAGGATTAAAGTAAGCCCCATGAAAACCCCGATTGAGGGAACTGTTGGTATATCGAAATAGACCGCTATCATATGGCCAACTACACTACTGATTACTCCAAAAGATAAAGCAATGGTTAGGAATTGAGGTAGCTTCCTGGTTAAGATATTTGCAAATGATGCTGGAATAACAATAAATCCAATTACCATGATAGCACCAACTGAATCGAAACTGTAAACTGTTGTTATACTAGATAATCCAAACAAGAGATATGTCCAAAATGGAATTGAAAGTCCTAATGTTTTAGCATAATTACTATCAAAACTCGTTATTTTAAAGCCCTTTATTCCGAGACCAATCACCAATAAATTAATTATTCCAATAATAATTAAATTGAACGTTGGTGTCGGGATTCCTACTGTTTGTTCTAATAATGGTATCGTGTTGATGTCTCCAAATAAAACACAATCAACATCGATGTCTGCGTTTCTAGCTTTTGAGGTAATTAATATAATTCCTATAGCGAATAGTAGTGTGTAGATAATTCCTATTGAACTGTCCTTGCCAAATCCACCAACTCTACTTAACCAGTCGATTAGTAGCATCGCGATAATTCCGAAAGAACTAGCCCCTAGTAACATCCAAAACGAGTTTATTTCCCCAGAGATTAAAAATGCTATTACAATTCCAGGAAGTACAGCATGTGACAAAGCATCACCAATTAAGCTCATTTTTTTGAGTACTAAAAAGCTTCCTAATAGACTGCAATTAATTGCAATAATTGCCGCGGTTAATATGATGTAAAAGTCGAACATTAATCTTCGTAAGGTATATTTTTCTGATGTGGATCTAAAGTCGGTTTCCCTAGTCTTTTCAATAATTCTTTCTCTAATTCTGGTGTCATAATATGTTCTATTGTTTCTGCACTTTCATGAACGTGATCGCTCTGGATCAACATAAATTTTTGCATATATAATTCCCATAACCTGTGAATCCTTATAATCCTTTTTGCTTCTGTTGTCCCTTTTTCGCTCAGCATCCAAAGGTCTCCAGCTTTGATTACTAAATTATTTTTATTTAGAATTTTCAGTCCAGTTTTTAATTCTTTGCTATAGATAGTACGAAAGTTTTTAATTTCGTTGAATGTCCTTCCTCGTGTAGTTGTATTGTCATTTTCACCGATTCGGTAAAGGTACTTGAGCACATTGTCGGAAATCATTTTCTTCTTATTCTTAATCACTTTAATACGCTTGGTAATCATTCCTTTTGGGGAGAAACAAGCAGAGAAAAAAGCGATTGCTGATAACGCAACTATGATCCAGGGACCAGTTGGCATTAGCGGAGATAAGTAAGAAATGAATACACCGACGATACTACTTATTACTGCAAATATTCCAGAAATAAAAATTGAGTTTCTAAAACTATTGGTCCAGAAGAAAGCAGAAGAAGCTGGTGTTATGATTAAAGCAGACATTAATACAATTCCTACAGTTTGAATTCCGATCGCTGTGCTTATGATTATTAATGTAGAAATTAGGATTTGAATGTGTTCCTTTTTCAGGCCAATTGTATGTGCGAAATTTGGATCAAACAAGGCAATTTTAAAGTGTCGATAAAACACAGGAATGATTGTAATTACTAAAAAGCTCATAAAACTAAAAACATACAAATCGTTTTTAACAATTGTCGCGGCTTTACCAAATAAGAAATCAGATAAACCACTTTGGTTGGAGTTTCCAGAATCTTGAATGACTGAAAGTAAGATTACACCAATTGAAAACATAAAGGATAGTACGACAGCTATTGACGCATCTTTTTTAATTCTAGAAACTGTTGTAATCCAGTCTATTAAAAAAACAGATATTCCTCCCGCAATCATTCCACCCAATATTAAATAAATGGGATTTTTAACCCCACTCAACATAAACCCGATGCATATTCCTGGCAGGATAGAGTGTGATATTGCATCAACAATTAATGCTTTCTTATTAAGTACCACGAGCACTCCTACAATACCACAAGTGAATCCAAGTAGTATTGTGCCGAGCAATACGCTATTGATATTGGCATCCGTAAATGAAAAAAAGTATATGAAGTCGTTCCAGAAATTCATTAATTAGTTTCTCGTATTGGAAATTGTTTTTCTTTATATATTTGACCGATTTGTTCTAGTATAGCCAGGTTTCCTCCGTAAGTTTTCTGTAAAGTTTCTGTTGAAAACACCTCGTTTGTTGGTCCGCTAGCAACTATACGTGTATTGAGGAATACCATCCAATCGAAATAATCCATAGCGGACTGTAAATCATGGTGCACTACAAATATGGTTTTACCCTCTTTTTGCATTTCGTACAAAATTTCTACAATTGCTTTTTCACTCGCCATATCAACACCAGCAAATGGCTCATCCATAAAATAAATATCTGCTTCTTGAGCCAAAGCGCGTGCAATAAAAACACGCTGTTGCTGTCCGCCTGAAAGTTCTGAAATATGTCTGTCCGCAAAATCTAGCATTTTCACTTTTTTTAAAGATTCAATCGCAATCAGTTTATCAGATTTTCTCAAACGTTTAAAAAGACTTATTTTACCATATCGTCCCATTTCTACAACATCTAAAACAGTAGCGGGGAAATCCCAATCCACTGTTTCTTTTTGCGGAACATAAGCCACTTTATGTCGGATGTTTTTTAATTGTTTTTTTAATATTTTAGTAAAACCGCTAGCTACAGGAATTAGCCCCATAATTGCCTTTAATAGCGTAGATTTCCCAGCACCATTAGGTCCTACAATACCAACCATTTTTCCTTTAGGGATACTGAAATCGGCATTCCAAAGTACAGGTTTGTTGTTGTACGCAACAGTTAAGTCATGTACTTCTAAAATCGGATTCTCAACTTGTTTTATCATTGTTTTAATGCTTCAACAATAGTATTAGTATTCTGTTTAATCATCTTGATGTAAGTGTCCGCTCCGCTTTTTTCATCACCAAGTCCATCGCTGAACAATGTTCCACCTTGTTTTAAAATATGTCCTTTAGCAGCACAACCTTCTGAAACAGATTTGATATTTTTTTCTGAAACAGAATTTTCAACAAAGATTGCAGGGATTTTTCGAGCAACGATAAAGTCAGTTAAATCTGTAATCCCTCGAATAGAAATATCCGAAGCCGTATTTATTCCTTGAACCCCTCTTACTTCTATATCAAAAGCTTTTCCGTAATAACCAAAAGCATCATGAGCCGTAACTATTATTCTTAAGGAATCAGGAATTCTACTAATTTCATTTTTAACATACGCCTCAGTTTCTGCCAGTTTCTTTAAATAAACTATTGCTGAAGAATTTATGTAGTTAGAATCTTGAGGGAATTGTTTGGCAAACAATTTACTTGCTAATTTTATAGATGTAGCAAATAAGTTTACATCGTGCCAGTAGTGAGGGTCATAAGCTGTTCCGAAATCAGTTGTACCTCTTAATTTCTCTTGAGGTAGAATATTACCTAAACCCACAACAAATTTCTTTTTACTTAAATTATGAATCGCATCGTTTAAGTTGGCTTCGAAGTGAATACCATTGTAAACAATTGCATCAGCAGATAGCATGCTTTTTAAATCAGAGCTTTTACTTTTATAAGTATGTGGGTCAACTCCTGGTCCCATTAAGTTTTTAATTTTAAAGGATTTTGGTAAAATATTTTTCATTGCATCAGCAATAGTACCAGTTGTACATACAATTGTTTTTTGATTCGATGATTTTATAGATGTTTCGCCACACGAAATTGTTATTAATGTAATTGCAATAATAGAGGTATATTGAATTAAATTTTTCATTATTTTTCTTTTAAAACATTAAATTTAGTCGTGTTGATGTCATAATTTTTCACGACTGTATTGTGATTTATTTTAATTGATTTGTTACAAGTGAAAAAATATTCTACCTGCATAAATGAGCCAAGTTGTACTCCAATAGCGTATAAATATCTCAGGAAGTGTTTATTACATTCATAAATACCTATCAAAGTAGATTTTTCACTTATATTGAGTCTCGTTAATAGTGTAGTTTTTTGCTGCGAAAATTCACCTTTTTTATCAGCAGGTGAAACTTTAATTTTAACTTCTTTAGAAAGAAAATTTTTAGGAAAAATTTCTTTTCCGACCATTTTTAATTTATGAATAGCTTTCAGATAATTCTGATCAGTATTTGATTGCATTCATTATTTTTAACACAAATATAAAACTTTTTTATACGAATCTAAACTACCTTTTTAAGGGTAGTCCAAATCTAGTGAAATTTAATTAGCTTGAAGCTGAATTGTTGTTCACCTTTTTGAATCACCCCTACATAAATTCCTTTAGAAATATTAGCAATTGAAATCGTATTATTGTTATTAGTAACTGATTTAATTAGCTTTCCGGATATAGAATAAACCGATATTTTGTCAAATTGGAGATTAATTAATTCCAGCTGATTGTTGTGAATTGTAAATTTTACCTCAGGAATGTCTATCATTGATTCGATTGCAACAGGTGCAATTCCCTGATGATAAGCCAACCCCCCTGAGAGGTTTCCGATGAATAAATCCATGTAATTATCTTTATTTAAATCATGAGTAATAATCGCACTTCTATCTCCATCCTTAGTGTTTTCAAAATTTACAGAAGTTAACTTAATATTTCCCATTTGTAGACTATCCATATTTTGATAATAGTAAATCCCACCGTTTTCACTCCCTACTAAAATTCTTGTTGTATCACGATCTTTGAAAAAGTGCGGGGTTGAATATCCGTAAAACGCACCGATACTAAAATCTTGAGTAGTAATCCCTCCAAAATTATCTTCTTTGAAACTGAAATCAGCTATACTTGAAGTTCCACCGTTAGGGTAGTAAGTTAACGTACCGTTTTGTTCTCCTATAATTAGATCTAGTAAATTATCATTATTAATATCAAACAACTGAGGTGCTGAAAAACTTCCAACATCAATAGCATTATAAAAACCATTAGCTAGAACAAAAATGCATGGATTTGCCATATTTGCTGTATTGTTGTAATAAGCAATTTTACCGTTTTGTAGACCTACAAACAAATCATCATCACCATCACCGTCTATATCTCCCACGGCCGGGTAGAGATAAGCTTCTTGTATAGCGCTTAGGTTTAAGTAATCATAAGTAATTATCTTATAAGAGGGATTTGCATTTGTTCCAATATTGCGCAGTAAGGCTATTTTACCAATTTTATTTCCGTTGCTATTTTCTCCAGAATTACCAATTAATATATCTAATAACCCGTCTTGGTCTTCATCAATTAATACCGGGTATGCGCCAGCTCCAAAATCAAGCATTTCATCAATTAAAAATTGGCTAGATTCGAATGAAAATGTATCTTGTTGTACACCTACATTTTTATGAAGTACAACTTTTTTATTGTCTCCGATACTTTCATTATTACTTACAGTTATTAAGTCGGGTTTACCATCAAAATCAACATCGGCGTAGCTTGCGTATGGGAATGTGTTTATATCAATACTTTTACTGTAGCTAGGGAAATTACTACTAATTGTATCAATAACAGCATGACTAGTTGTTCCGCCGTTATTTAAATAAATTAAATTATTAAAAGCAATATCTCCAATTATAATTTCGATATCTCCATCCTTATTTTGATCAAGCGTAGTTATTGTAGAACCCGCATGTAGTAAGTCGTGATATTGGCCTTTTTTGTAGGGTATTGCACAAGGTTGATTTAGATATATATCATTGGTAGACGGGTTTTCAGTGAATTCTCCCCAACACTTACTATTTAATTTAAAACTGAGTTGGTTACAATTGTTAAATTGTTCCATCGAAAGGTTTTTATGAAGTTCTATTCGAGCACCATTTATTTCAAAAGTTAAAATATCTAAGTCCCCATGCCCATCAATATCAACAATTCCTGGTATGTCGGTATTAGAAACGTACAAATTAGAATTTAAATTAATATAGTCCGATTTAAGGATAGATTTTTCTAAAACAAAGTTTAAATCACCTGTATTTTTATAAACCCTAATGCCACCAGCTGTTCCTGTGAAAATATCAGCCAATCCATCGCAATTAAAATCTCTAAATAATACCCACCGATTAAAAACTAAATTTTTATTAAAGGGCTGGAATTTCAAATTGTAATGATCAAATAAAAGTAATCTTTCTCCACTTTTATCAAATGCAACCAAGTCCATTTTATCATCATTATTAAAATCAATATTGGAAAAAATAGGGTAGTTTAATCCACCCTCCCAAGCTCTATCTAAGTAATTAGCGCCATCGGTTACATCAATGTTATATGATCTTGAGAAAGAATATTGTGCAAATGAAATCCTGGTAAAACTTAAGGTTATGATTATCAGCACTATACGAGTCATAAGGCTAAAGCTAATGATATTTCACCAATAATACCAAATAACTCTTTGTCATATTCATACGATGGATTATATTTGTCGGTCATTAA
>MDTF01013813.1_pt1 | contig 20496 bp, 17 predicted proteins | sample 811191 | NCBI WGS metagenome assembly MDTF01 (sample SAMN05326649, study PRJNA326480) | marine metagenome | isolation source: seawater | place: Southern Ocean | collected 2011
AGTCTTCATGGTATTAACATAATTATGGAGTTAAACCAATTCTTCCCGCTCCACCCAGTCTCCATGCAGACGGATGAGTTCTATGAGTTCATCTACGGCCTCAGCCTCAGGAACATTTTTCTTCACTACATCTTGTTCCTTGTAGAGCGTGATTTTACCTTTTCCAGTTCCTACATAGCCATAATCAGCATCGGCCATTTCTCCGGGGCCGTTTACGATACAGCCCATAATTCCTATTTTAATTCCTTTTAGGTGGTCTGTTCTTACTCTAATTTTAGCCGTAGTTTCTTGCAAATCAAAGAGTGTTCTTCCGCAGGATGGGCAGGAGATATATTCTGTTTTGGAGATTCTAGTTCTAGTGGCTTGAAGGATTCCAAAAGCTGTTCTGTTTAGGTTCTCCGCTGGTTGGTCTTGAGCTGTAATCAGTACTCCGTCTCCTAAACCATCCAACAAAAGGGCTCCGTTATCTGCCGCGGCATGCAGTTGAAATGTGCTTTCATCTAATCCAGAATAGCTGAACCAGTTAATCACCGGAGTGCTTAGTCCAGCATTAATTAGAGCGAAATAGGCGGCTCTTAATTCTGCCATTCCGTGCTCATTTTCAGTGTGTAGAATTAATACGGTGTTTTCGTTTTTTCGCAGCAATGTTAAAAATGCCTTATCCAACTCTGCATAAGCAGCCGTGACGAAATGCAAGTGATTAAGCTCAGAAACCTCTGTGTATTGCACCGCGGATAACATTGGGAAATGCCGGTCTTTCTGTTCCCAATTTTCAAAATCTTGGAGGATTCCAAATGTTCCGGGGATTTCGAAATCAATAGAATTTTCCCCGATGTACGCATAGTCTGAAGCCATGTCTGTTAAGCTCCATTTATCCAAGGGAATTGAGTAGTGTAATCCAAAGCTGAACAAAGAAGCAGCAGTGACTTTCTCTCTATGGCTCAAGTCATGAATGACTCTGGGAACTTCGTGGTCTCCTATGTTTTCTATTTGTGCGCTTTTTCTTCGAGAATAAGAAAATGGATCTAACGGATAGTGCTGAGGTTTGATTTCAGTGCCTTTTCTATTCTTATATCTCTCAGCTAAAGCCTGTGCTACGGGGATTTCAAATTCAGGTTCTTCAGTTAACGAAACACGAATAGTGTCACCTATGCCGTCTTCTAATAGCGCGCCTATTCCCACAGCAGATTTGATTCTACCGTCTTCTCCTTCTCCAGCTTCTGTTACGCCTAAATGCAGCGGGTAATTTCTGCCTGTCTCCATCATGTCATGCATGAGCATTCTGTAAGCCTGCACCATCACCTGAGTGTTACTCGCTTTCATAGAAATGATGATGTCATAGAACTCTAAATCTTCACAGATACGAATGAACTCTAAGGCAGATTCCACCATCCCTTTTGGAGTATCTCCGTAATGAGAGAGGATTCTGTCTGAAAGAGAACCATGGTTGGTTCCTATTCTTACAGCTACTTTATTGGCTTTGCAAAGCTCTACCAAAGGAGTGAATTTCACTCTGATTCTTTTTAGCTCAGCTTCATAAGCCTCTGGAGTATATTCTAGCTCCTCGAATTTCTTTTTGTCAGCATAATTTCCAGGGTTGACTCTTACTTTTTCTACTATTCCTGCGGCCACTTCGGCTGCATTAGGCGTAAAATGAATGTCTGCTACCAGTGGGGTGTCATATCCTTTTTCTTTCAGGGCTTGTTTGATAGGCTCTAGATTAAAGGCCTCTTTTTTAGATGGAGCAGTTATTCTGACTAGTTCACAGCCCGCGTCTATCATGCGAATACTCTGAGCTACTGTGCCTTCCGTGTCCATAGTGTCTGTGGTGGTCATAGACTGTATTCGGATAGGATTATTTCCTCCGAAGCCTACTTCTCCTACGAGTACTTCTCTGGTGCGAAACCTCTCATAACTGAATAGGGATGGAGCGTATTTTTTACCGTCTGACATGCACACAAATTAACGATGATTCTAAAAGAAAATGATAACTAAATGGTGTTAATTTTCACTAGAGTGAAACGTTATTTCTATTCTTCTGTTGGCGTCACTTTCTGCTTGAGTTTCTGGTTTAGGAAACAATAGCTCTTCTCCGCCTTTGCCTAGGGAGTTTATCCGATTAGTGCTAATTCCTTTTTCCATCAAGAATACCTTAACGGCATCTGCTCTGGCCAGAGACAATTCATAAACATCTTGGAAATCACTGTTTTTTCTGAGCTGTCTTGAGCTATTTTTCCCTCCGTTTACATGTCCGGAAATAGTTATGGTATAAGATTCATCAGAAATTAAAAACTCGGCTAGTTGTTCTAATTCTGGAAGCGCACTTTTATAATACCTGTCGCTGTTTCCGTAAAACAGAATGTCATTTAAGCGAACCACCTCTCTCTTATAGCTCGCTATTTTTGTTTGAAATTTATTGTCTTCTAAGGACAGAACAAGGTCTTCTTTTGGTTCTATTTTTAATTCGGTAAGCTCTTCCGATGTTATACCAACTGCTGAAAACTCTTCGGGAAATAATTCTTTACACCTGTCTAGTGAAACTGCCTGCTCTTTCTCTTTGAGGAAAAGAGTCAGTTTAACACACCTGTTCATTTTGGAATTACAGTCGTAGGCGGGTTGGTCTTCTCCTATGTTTACGGTTTTAAATTCGGTATTAGAAAGGTGGTTTTCAGCGATGAATTTTTGTACGGATTGGATTCTTTTTTCAGCCAATATTTTGTTGTACGCGACACTTCCAGAGTTGTCGGTAAATCCCATTAAAGAAACGGATTCGGGGTAAAAATTGGCCTCCCAAGGGAATAAGGCGCTAATCATTTCTTCTGCAGCTGTCGATAGTTTGGATTGATTGAAATCAAAAAACACACTGGTTTCTATTCGTTTGGTACATAGTTCTTGCGCTAAGGAATGAATTCCAAGGATAGAAAAACAGAGAACTAAACAGGCATTTTTAGAAAATGCAGACATGATTAAGGTTATTAGCTTGTGCTAAAGATAGTTTAAAATGTATAAACACTCGTTTATTTTATGGAGATGGTGGCTCCTAGAAACTTAGGCTTAGTTCGAAGTAAGAAAAGGTCTAATACTGTTTTTACTCGAGCAAACTTTTCTCTGAATTGGGTTTTAAATCCGTATCTTTTTCCTACATCCTGAGCGTTATAGGCTCTAGCGTTGATGTTTTTATGTTTGGCTATGAAAAGAGCTCTCTCATTATGAAAAGGCTGAGATATAATAATGAAGTTGTCTTCTTGGAATACGAATTTAGCTCTCACTACAGAGTCTAACGTTCTAAATCCTGCGTAGTCTAGAAATATTTTGTTTTCAGGAATCCCCATTTTTACGAGGTCCTGCTTGAAGGTGGATGGCTCATCATATTCTTTAGTTGAATTGTCCCCACTCACGAGTACGTACTTTATTTTTCCTGCTGTATACAATTCTAAGGTAGCGTTTAACCGGTTTTGATAGTATTGATTTATATTTCCAGAATGCACGTATTTGGAGGTTCCTAAAACCACCCCGACTTTTGAAGGGATTACTTCTGAAATGGTAGAGGAACAGTTTTCAGACTGTTTAGAAATTATGAAGTCTGAGAATAAGAGGAGTAGAACGCAGGCTATAACACCTAATATGAGAGCTTTAAATAGTTTTTTAATCATGATTGTGCTTGAGGGATTAGGGCGTGTTAGGATAACTTTATATATGCTAAAACATTGTGCTATAATATTTTGATTTGAGCGTTTGACTGCTAATCTTTGCAACGCAATAAAACCTGGAGCAGATGACCAATGAATACCGAGCTTTAATAATTTCTGAAAAAGAGAATGGTCAGTTTGATCAACGCGTAAAAAGCATCTCTTTTGATTTTTTGCCAAAGAATGAAGTGGTGATAAAAGTTCATTATGCAGGGCTCAACTATAAAGACGCTCTTTCTGCAACAGGGCACAAGGGAATCACGAGGAATTATCCACATACTCCAGGGGTGGATGCTGCGGGTATAATAGTATCTGATTCTACTGGAAAATTCTCAGAAGGGGATAAAGTGATTTGTACCAGTTATGATTTAGGGATGAATACTCCTGGTGGTTGTGCGGAGTATATTTCTGTTCCTGCTAGTTGGGTGGTTCCATTACCAGCGGGAATTTCTTTAAAAGACAGCATGGTTATGGGCACGGCAGCTTATACCGCAGGGTTAGCGCTGTATAAAATGGAATTGTCTGGTCAAACTCCAGAGATGGGTGAAATAGTGGTGACTGGAGCTACTGGTGGCGTTGGTTCTATGGCGGTGGCTATATTGGCTAAAGCGGGTTATAATGTGGTGGCTTCTACGGGTAAAAAAGACAAGTATTTCTACCTTTTAGAGATAGGAGCTAAAAAATGTATAAGGAGAGAGGAGGTGGATGACAAGAGTGATAAACCGCTTCTAGCATCAAAGTGGGCTGGCGCCATAGATAATGTAGGAGGAAATACATTGGCGACTCTTCTTAAAACATGCGGAAGAAACGGAAATGTGGCTTCTATAGGATTAGTGGATTCGGCAGAGTTAACCACTACAGTTTACCCATTCATTCTGAATGGAGTTAATCTTCTAGGAATAGATTCGGCTCAAACTCCTGCGGATATTAGGCTGAAAATATGGGAAAAATTAGCTACTGATTGGAAATTGGATAATATTAAGGACATGCAAACTATCATAGGCTTGGATGATGCGTCACACTACTTAAATAAAATCCTAAAAGGAAAGACTATAGGGAGAGTTATAGTTGACCTTAACATCTAATTTCTCGAAGCGTAGGATTTGTCTTACATTATTATGAGCGCTAAGGGGACTGAGAAAAGTAATCCCGTGATGTATTTTTATCGTCCAAAATCACCTATTTAAATAAATGCTCATGGACGTAGCTGAACCTTTAAATCCAGACGAAAATTTTATTGATGCTTTAAGTCATGATTTAAGAGAACCGGCCCGAATGGTTAGTCAACTTCTAAAGCTAGTAAAGGTTAAGTCTGAAAAGCAGTTGGACCGAGATACTACTGAGTATTTGGACTATGCCATCAATGCGTCTGATAAAATGGATGATATGATAAGGTCTCTTTATAAGCTGAATAAGGCGAAGTTATATAAAGAGGAAGAATCGTTATTCTCACCTTCAGTTCTATTAGAAAAAGTTAGGTGTAAGCTAAGAAATGAATTAAAACTCTCAAATGCTCGCTTGAAGTTAGATTTGGACGAGACGTGTTATGGAAAGGCTGATTTTTCTCAATCAGTGCTGATAGAATTGATTTCTAATAGCATTAAACACGCTAAGTCTGAAGCAAGGTTAGCGCTGCATGTTTCGGTCAAACAGCAGGGTTCTGAAGTTCAAATAAGAGTAGAAGATAATGGAAAAGGCGTGCCTGACTTTTGGCTCAAAAGGGCTTTCGATCCTTTCAAAAAGGCAAGCAAAGATTCTTTGAATTCCGGGATTGGTTTGACAAGGCTTAAAATAATAACAGAAAAATTTGGTGGAAAAATAGCTATGAATAGAACCAAAGAGTTCCATACTTGCGTAACTTGTACTTTAAGCTAAATAATTAGAGGCCATTTTGATGAAGACTATTAATATACTAGTCATAGAGGATAGTATTCAGGATTATTTAATTCTGAGGGAATACATAAACAGAATTGATAGCTTTAACGTTGAGCTAGTTCACTGTGAAAGTGTGTCTGCTGCTGAGAGCTTACTAAAAGCTAACAAGTATGATTTAATTTTTCTCGATTTATTTCTTTCAGATACTTTTGGTAGAGAGTCTTTTCTTAAACTTAAACAATTAGAGCGTTACACCCCTATAGTCGTACTGTCAGGATTAACAGATAAGAGTACAGCGCTAGAAATAGTTCAACTAGGTGCACAGGAATATATTGTAAAAGGGGACTTCGATGAGTTGCTTATAGAGAAGGCTATAATTTATAGCATCGAAAGGCATCGATTCCAACAAAGGGTACAGATTTCTGAAGAAAGGCACCGACTTACGTTTAAGAACGCAGGTGTAGCTCTTGGAGAATATGACGCCAGAGAACTCTATGATTTCATTCAGGATCTTAAGCAAGGTGGAATGAAACATGCTTCTGACTATCCGATAGATAACATGCAAAAAGCGATGGAGATTAGGAAGAAAATCTCTATGGTTATGGTGAATGACGAGGCGCTGCGTTTGTTCGAGATGAATGATAAGCAGGACTTTTCAGAAAACTACATTGATGTTCATACTTTGGATTCAGTAGTTATTTTACAAAATTTATTTAGTGCTATCTGGTATGAAAATGACTCTTTTGAAGTTATTGCGAAATACAAAAGAAGAAGATCAGATCAGGATTTAGTTCTGCTGTCTAGGGTATCTATTTTCGGTTTTGAAGAAAAAAAGTGTAAGGTTATTAAATCGGGGACTGACATTAGCGAGCTAGTCCTAAAGGAAAAACAAATAGCTCGTCAGAATAACTTGGCTGAGGCTTTATCTAACTCTACGATGGCTCTCCTTGAAGAAGGGGTTTCTAGTAATCAATTGGTAAAGGCCTTAGGTTTGCAGGCAGAAGCTTTGGGAGTAGATTATGTTTCTATTGTTAAAATTGAACGAAAACATGGGAAGGAATATCTTTTCCCCCATGAGAAATGGGCAGGTAGAGATGAATATATTTCAGCCTCTAATAATTGGATTTATGAGACTTCTATAGAGGAGCTAGGTATTTCTGATGAAACCAATAAACTATTTACTGAAGGCGCTATTAGGGTGAAAACAGGAGACGCCTTGCCTGAAGGTGCCTTTAAAGAGCTGCTAAAAACCCTTAAAGTAAAGTCTATATATATATCCCCAGTTTTTGTAAAAAGTAGTTTCTGGGCTGCTGTGTTTTATGTGAATTATGAAAATGAGCGCGAGTGGAAAGATGAAGAACACATAAATATAAAATCATTCTCTTATAGCATTGGTTCGTTTATAGCCAGAAATAATGTGGAGATGGAGCTCTTAGAGCTTAATGAGCAGCTAGAGTCTAGAATAGAAAACAGAACAGAAGATTTAACAGAAGCTATGGAAGAATTAGAATCTTTCAGTTACTCGGTGTCTCACGATTTAAGAGCACCACTCAGAAAAGTAGGAGGGTTCTCACAAATACTAGAAAAAGAGTACTCTGGAGAACTGCCAGAAAGAGCTAAACACTTACTGAACAACATAAAAGAGGGAGCCCACGAAATGTCGCAGTTGATTCATGATTTATTAGAGTTTAGTAAACTTGGCAGGCAGAAGTTGTCTTTCTCTGATATCGATATGAATGATCTATGTCAGGAGATTATCAATGATACTGCCACCCTATATCCTAGCCTTAAAATTAGCATGAGCTTGAACTCTTTAGATAATGCTAAAGGAGACAGAAATTTAGTGAAACAGGCCATTTCAAATTTGGTGTGGAATGCAGTGAAATTTTCGTCAAAGAATGAACGCATCGAAATACAGGTCGACTCCAAACGACAGGGGTCTATGCATACCTATTCGATCACAGATAATGGAATAGGAATAGACATGAAATATGCTGATAAAATCTTTAGTGTCTTCCAAAGATTACATACCAAGGAACAATACGAAGGCACAGGAGTTGGATTAGCTATAGTAAAAAGAGTTATAAAGAAACATAACGGTACAGTCAGTGTTCAGGGAGAATTAGGCAAAGGAGCTACTTTTTCTTTTAGTCTTCCCGCTTCCTCTAAAAATGCTGTAAATCCACCTGCTAAAAATCCAGTATCAATCGAGTAGCCTCATTTTTTTTCTGATTTCACCGATTTCGCGCTTAGCGATCTCCAACATCTTCTCTACGTCTTTCTTTAGAGCCTCAGCTCCCTTAGAATGCCCGAAGAATCCGATGTTGTTTTCATACTGATTCACTTTTTGCTGAAGTCTCTCTAGCTTATCTTTAAGTAGATGCTTATCTTTTCTCATTTGGTTTTCACCATCTGCAGTTCCCTTAAGCCTATCTACTCTTGTACCATAGTTGGCTACAGAAGCATCTTCTCTAGCTACTTTTAATACGGTGTACTTTTCGTCTAAGGCCGCTTTATAAGCCCCACTAATTTCATCCACATTTTTTCTAGGGACGTAACCTATGTTATTCCACTTAGCAGATAACTCCTTAAGAATTTTCACATCCTCTCCCTGCTTATCCGTTAGCTTGTATGCTTGAATATCTGCCAGAACTTTTTTCTTCTCTATCAGGTTTTCATCTTGAGCAGCATCTTGTTCTTTGAAGTGATCCTTCTTCGTATTGAAGTAAGTGTCACAAGCAGCTCTAAACTTCTGCCATAGTTTTTGTTCTTCTTTTTGGAAAGTCGCCCCAGCGGTTTTCCACTTGTTTTGAAGGTCTATATAAGCAGCCGTAGTTTTTTTCCACTCAGTGCTTTCCTGAAGCTCCTTAGCTTTCTCTATAAGCTCCTCTTTCTTCACCAGATTCTCCTTTAAAGAGATGTTTCTAGTCTCGTAGTAAGCTTTCTTCTTATCGAAGAATAAATCACAGAGCCCTCTAAATTGCTGCCACACCTCCTCGTTCTCTTTCTTTTGAGCATATCCTATGGTTTTCCATTTGGTCTGGACAGCTTTTATCTCCTCAGTCTTTTTTACCCAAGTAGCGTGATGGGTAATTTCCATTTCTAGTAAACGCTTCACCTCCTCTACTACAGCTTGTTTTTTGGCTAAATTTTCAGCCATTTCGCCTTTTATAGAATCATAATGCGCTTGGATCTTATCATAATTTTTTCTGAGCTCTCCGAAGAAGGCATCACCCATTTCCTGGTAAGTCTCCTTAGGCGAAGGACCTATATCACCCCATTCTCTCTGCAGCTGTCTTAAGCTTAACTCTAAGTTTCTAATAGTCGTTTCGCTTTCTAGTTCTTTGGCTTTAGCGATTAATTCTTCCTTCTTTTTCAGGTTGATCTTTAAATCATTATCCTGAAGTTCTTTATAGATGTTTATATTATAAAAGAACTGTTCTTTTAAAGAAGTAAACTCGCTATTCACCTTTTCATACTGATCTCCTGGGACATCTCCAGTACTTTTCCATTCCTCTAGAATGGTATTGAAATCATGAAAGGCTTTTCCTATATTTTCTTCATTCTGCACGAGATCTTTCATGCGAATCATAAGCATTTTCTTGGTAGATAAATTGGCTTTTTGCTCTTCGGCTATTTTCTGTCCATGTGCTTTCACACGCTCAGTATACTGACCTATGAGCTCACCGAATCCTTCATCTAACTCAGAATCTACAGGAATAAATTCTTCTCCTTCTTCGTGCTCCGCTTCATTCCACTTTTCTAACTGAAGTTGACGCTCTTTCGCAGATTCTGCTTTGTAGTTTGCGCGCACTTGTCTTACCTCTTGTTTAATAGCTGTAATGTCCTCGTTCTGAAGTAGCGTCTTAAATTTCTCTATTAATTCGTTTTTCATGTCGTATTCTGATAATCTATCCTGTACCGTTAAAATGCGTTGCAAAGTTAATGATTTCGATACTTTCAACAGTTCTTAATATTTCAACTAGTACATTTACTGTTTATAGGAAAAATAGTTGCTTTGCAATATGACTAATTCAGAGAGAGAACTCCTTTATAAAATGAAACTCTGGTGCGATAGACAGGAAAGATGTCATTCCGAGTTACGCACTAAGCTGTATGGAGAAAGCCTTTATGGTTCTGAAGTAGAAGGATTTATAGCAGAGCTAATTAGTCAGAACTATATTAATGAAACCCGTTTTGCTCAAGCTTACGTTTCGGGTAAGTTCAGAATCAAACGATGGGGAAGGGTTAAAATTATTCAGAATTTAAAGTTAAAACAGGTTTCTCCCTATTGCATTAAGGAAGGATTGAAGGAAATCGATGAAGAGGAATATGCAAAAACCATTGCAACACTTATAGAAAAAAAGCAACATGACTACCGAAAAGAGAAGAATCCATACCTCCTGAAAAACAAAATAGCAAAGTATGTTATGAGCAGAGGATTTGAGGGAGATTTGGTGTGGAACCAAGTAAATGAATTTCTTAAAACCTAAACGTGTTTTGCACCGCTAAAAAAAATGGCATCTTCTCGATAATTAGCCGAGTAATTTCTAGATTCTAAAACGGTAAATCATACATTTGTTCCCATGATAGCATTGGATAAACTCACCAGCCTCGCAGCGCGATTAACCGCACTGAGAGGGTATCTTTGACATAGATGTCAAGCTCCTTCAAATAACTGAGGACGAAAAGCACACCCAAGATCCTGATTTCTGGAACGATTCTAAAAAGGCTGAAATAGTCATGAAACAGATTCGTAATAAAAAAGTATGGACAGACGCTTATGCCGATACAGAAACGGCCATAGAGGATGTTAATGTGCTTTATGAATTCAATAAGGAAGGAGAAGCTACCGATAAAGAGGTGACTGCGGCTTATAATAAAGCGTTTAAGTTTATAGAGGAACTCGAGTTTAAAAACATGCTCTCTGCAGAAGAAGATAACCTAGATGCAGTGGTGCAGATTACGGCTGGAGCTGGAGGAACAGAAAGTTGTGACTGGGCTGCCATGCTGCTGCGTATGTATAAAATGTATGCAGAAAAGAGCGGTTTTAAAGTGGATACGCTTGATTACCAAGAGGGAGATGTAGCTGGTGTTAAACAGGTAACCATAGAGATTTCTGGTGAATTCGCTTTCGGGATGTTGAAAGGGGAAAATGGAGTGCACCGATTAGTGAGAATTAGTCCATTTGACTCCAATGCCAAACGCCATACCTCATTCGCTTCGGTATATGTGTACCCATTGGTAGATGATACTATAGAGATAGAGGTAAGTCCAGCAGATATTACGTGGGATACGTTTAGGTCTGGTGGAGCGGGTGGACAGAATGTAAACAAGGTAGAGACAGGAGTGAGAATTCGTCATAAACCTTCTGGAATAGTCATAGAAAACACTGAAACTAGATCACAGTTGGGTAACCGTGAAAAGGCTATGCAGCTCTTAAAATCTCAATTGTACGAGTTGGAGATAGCGAGTAGAAATGAGTCTAGAGCTGAGATAGAAGCGGGAAAGAAGAAAATAGAATGGGGTTCTCAGATTAGAAGTTACGTGATGCAGCCGTATAAAATGGTGAAAGACGTGAGAACTCAGCATGAGACTTCTAATGTAGATGCTGTGATGAACGGTGAGATAGAAGGATTTTTAAAAGCATTTTTAATGGGCTCTGGAAAAGGAGCTGCTACAGATTAACTCCATGAGCGAAATTACTATTTACCATAATCCGCGCTGCTCTAAGAGCAGAGAAACTCTGGCGCTCATAAGAGAAAATGGAGTAGAACCAGAGATTAGAGAATACCTAAAAGAGATTCCTTCTAAAGATGAACTGAAATTGGTTTTGGCCAAACTAGACTTGAACATAAAAGACATTCTTAGAAAAGGAGAGAAGGTCTACAAAGATAAATTCAAGGGCATGAATTTCACGGATGAGGAATGGATTACTATCGTTTTAGAAAACCCAAAACTCATAGAAAGGCCTATCGTCATTAAAGGAAACAAAGCCGTTCTAGGCCGTCCCCCAGAAAATGTGTTGGAGTTACTTTAATGTTTAAGGATGAATGGCTAATTCGGGATTCCAATACTAGTTTATCCAAGAGTTTAGTGGTTTAGGAATTCGTGAATTTGAGATGCCATAAAAAAAGTGAGCTGATTACTCAGCCCACTTTTTCACTTATCAATTTATACTCTTATAAACCTACTGCCCTAGCATCTTAGCAGGATCTACCCATTCGTTATATTCCTCTTCAGTAACATAAGCGAGTGCTAGTGCTGCTGCTTTTAGTGTAGTTCCTTCGGTGTGCGCTTTGTTGGCTATTTCTGCCGCTTTATAGTACCCTATCTTCGTGTTTAGAGCAGTTACCAGCATGAGTGAATTATTTACCAATTCATTTATCCTAGAAGTATTTGGCTCTATTCCCTGAGCACAGTGCTCATCAAAACTTCTGCATGAATCTCCCAGTAATTGAGCACTCTGCAGTAGGTTGTAAGCCATCATAGGCTTGAATACGTTTAGTTCATAGTGCCCCTGCATTCCACCTACAGTGATGGCGACATCATTACCCATTACTTGCGCACAAACCATAGTAATGGCTTCACACTGCGTAGGGTTTACTTTCCCAGGCATGATGGAAGAACCTGGCTCGTTAGCAGGAATAATAAGCTCACCTATTCCTGATCTAGGACCAGAAGCCATCATTCTAATGTCATTAGTTATTTTAGAAATAGAAACAGCCAGTAGTTTTAACGCTCCATGGGTTTCTACTATAGCGTCATGTGCAGCCAGCGCCTCGAATTTGTTCTCTGCAGTAATAAATGGATGCCTAGAAAATTCTGCTATTTTTTCTGCTACCAACTCCGAATATCCTTTAGGAGTGTTTAATCCAGTTCCCACTGCAGTTCCTCCTAAAGCGAGCTCAGAGAGGTGGTCTAAAGTGTATTGCACCGCTTTTAATCCATGATCTAGCTGAGAAACATAGCCAGAAAACTCCTGTCCTAAACTCAGCGGAGTAGCATCCATAAGGTGTGTTCTGCCTATTTTAATTACATCTTTAAAAGCATCAGACTTCGCTTTTAGCGTATCACGTAAAGCTTTTACGCCAGGAATAGTATTTTCCACCACCATTTTATAACACGCTATGTGCATTCCCGTAGGAAAAGTGTCATTACTACTCTGAGACTTATTTACATCATCATTAGCCTTTACGGGCATTTCACCACCATCACCGAGCGTTCCGCCATTGAGCACATGTGCTCTATTGGCCACAACTTCATTCACGTTCATGTTAGACTGAGTTCCAGAGCCCGTCTGCCATATAACCAATGGAAACTGATCATCATGCATCCCACTCAAAATCTCATCACAGACCTTAGAAATCAAGTCTTTCTTCTTGTCGTCTAACACTCCCAACTCGTTATTGGTATGGGCTGCAGCTTTTTTCAAATATGCAAACGCATAAACTATTTCCAAAGGCATACTGGCAGAAGGTCCTATCTTAAAGTTGTTTCTAGAACGCTCCGTCTGCGCTCCCCAATACTTGTCTGCAGGGACCTTTACGTCTCCTATCGTATCTTTTTCTATTCTATAATCCATGGTGTGAGTGGTGTTTGAAATTCGAGGTTTGAGGTTCGAGGTTCACGTTTCTAATTTTGCATTGCAAAGATAGTAGGGGAATTTGGAATTACGTTTGATTCGATTGACGAATTGTTGCAGGCGACACTTCAATAGTACAACAGGAAGAGTTTGGTTTTTTTCTGGAATCTGAATGGTGTATCTCCTAGATGTAAGATGGCTGAGTTAAGGGGGGAAGTTAAAAACTTGAGGCAGCCATCGCCACATTTGGACTAGCAGAGGGTGAAGTGGTCATGTTTGGGTGTAGTTTTAATCCTTAAACCCAGGTAATTGTAAGGCTCTCGTTAGCGTCCTGTTGAATGTGAAAGCTTTATTATGTCTCTGCAGTAAATTCTTCCGTTACATCAGAATCTAAGCCTTCTGCTACTTCTTCTATCTGCTTCTCTTCTTTTGGGAAATATTTTCTTTGGAATAGAATAATCCATATAACGCCTACAGAAATAGCTGCATCAGCGATGTTAAATATAGGAGGGAAGATGCTGAAGGAAATCATGTCTACCACATTACCCTGGAGAAATGAAGCGTACCCTGAACCGAATTCTGTAATCTGTGCCAAGCCTGAATAGCCTACTCCGTTAGCCAATCCTTTATCGAACATGAGCCCGAAGAACATGCTGTCTAAAATGTTTCCTACTGCACCCGCGAGTATGAAAGCCACACAAGTAATAAGCCCTTTTGGCGCTTTTGTTTTTACCAGTTTCCATAACGCATATACGATGGCTCCAGAAGCCAATAATCTAAATACGCTGAGGGCTAGTTTTCCCGCTATGCCGCCAAATTCAAAACCGAAAGCCATACCAGGGTTTTCTATGAATCTGATGACCAGAAAGTCGGAATCACCAAAAAGGTAAATCCCCTCACCATAGCGCATAGATGTTTTTACCCATAGCTTAGACGCTTGGTCTATAACCAGAATGAATAAAGTAACGAATACGGCTCTAAATGCTAGCTTGTTGATGGCGGGCGGGGTTTATAAATTCTTATTGCATTCTTTTAGCTTCTATGCTCAGTGTAGCATGGGGAACTAGTTTCAAACGTTCTTTTTGAATCAGTTTTCCAGTTACTCTGCATAGACCATAAGTCTTATTCCTAATTCTCAATAGAGCATTCTCTAAACTCTCTACGAACTTCTCTTGACGAGTAGCTAACTTAGCTGTCTCTTCCTTGCTCATAGTTTCCGAACCGTCTTCCATCAGTTTGAAGGATGCAGCTGTATCATTGGTGTTGTTACTATCTATGTTAGATAATGAACGTGTAAGTTGGTCTAGATCTTCTCTAGCCATCTCTAATTTTTGTTCTATTAACGCTTTAAATTCTTTCAAATCAGCGTCTCCGTATCTAGCTTGTGCCATGGATTTATATTCTGTTTATTGCTATCTCTGTGCTCGTTTCAGCGTCTATTTCTACAGCAGTTCCGCCTGTGGCGATTTCTACTAGTTCTAAAGAGTCTGCTAATACTTCTGCGCAAATATAAATTTTGTTTGCTTCTACTGCACTGCTAATAGCGGGTGTATTTTTTATTTTTATTTCAATTCTATCGGTTACCTCAAAACCGGAGTCTTTTCTCATGTTCTGAATCCTGTTTACTAATTCTCTAGCTACACCTTCACCTTTTAATTCTTCTGTGAGTGTAATGTCCAGAGCTACGGTAAGTCCTCCTTCTGAGGCTACTAACCATCCTGGGATGTCATCTGTGGTTATTTCCACATCTTCCATCGAAATAGTCAGTTTTTCTTCTCCTAGGTCTAGCTCCATTTCCTGGTTTTTCTCAAGTGTAGCTATTTCTTCTTCCCCAAATCCATTCACGGCTGCCGCTATGGATTTCATGTGTTTACCGAATTTAGGCCCTAAGGTTTTAAAATTTGGCTTAATTCTTTTCACTAATATATTAGAAGACTCATCTAGGTACTCTATTTCTTTAATATTTACCTCTGATAAAATCAAGTCCTTCACTGCAGAAATCTGACGCTTAAATGTTTCGCTAAGCACAGGAACCATTATTCGCTGTAGCGGTTGTCTTACTTTTATTTTCTCTTTAGCTCTTAGGCTGAGTACCATAGAAGAAACTTTTTGAGCTATTTCCATTCTAGCCTCTAAGTCTGTATCTATTTCAGAAGTGTTGGCTATAGGGAATTCCGCTAAGTGAACACTTTCCACATTGCACCGCCCAGAAACTGCATCTAAATCTTGGAACAACCTATCTGAGAAGAAAGGCGCTATAGGGCTCATCATAATACTAAGTGTTTCCAAACATTTATAAAGCGTCTGGTACGCGCTAATTTTATCGGTAGAATACTCCCCTTTCCAGAAACGTCTTCTGCATAAACGCACATACCAATTACTCAACTGGTCTGCCGTAAAGTCATAAATCAATCTTCCAGCTAGTGTAGGTTCAAACTCCTCATAAGCCTTGTCTACCGAAGAAATAAGTGTGTTCAGTTTAGAAAGAATCCAACGGTCTATCTCAGGTCTATCTGCGAAAGGCACATCTTCTTCAGCGTAACTAAAGTTGTCTATATTGGCATAAAGCCCAAAGAACGAGTATGTATTATATAACGTCCCGAAGAACTTACGCTGTACTTCTGTGATTCCATCTAAATCGAATTTCAGATTGTCCCACGGCTGAGCATTGGTAATCATGTACCATCTAGTAGCATCTGCTCCGTACTTACTAAGCGTTGCAAAAGGGTCTGCTGCATTTCCCAGACGCTTGCTCATCTTCTGGCCTTTCTTATCCAGAACCAGTCCGTTTGAGATTACAGCTTTGTAAGCTACAGAATCAAAAACCATAGTTCCTATAGCATGCAGTGTATAGAACCAACCTCTAGTTTGGTCTACACCTTCTGCTATAAAATCTGCAGGGTACGCCTTGTTATCGTCTATTAATTCTTTGTTTTCAAAAGGATAATGCCACTGCGCATAAGGCATAGAACCAGAATCGAACCACACATCTATGAGATCTGCCTCACGCTCCATCGGTTTCCCTTTGGAAGAAACCAGAGTGATGGCATCTACATAATTCTTATGCAGGTCGAAAGTATCGTAATTGTCTTTGGACATATCTCCAGGAGAGAAGTCAGCCAAGGGATTGGTCTCCATAACTCCAGCGGCCACTGCTTTTTCGCATTCTGCTTTTAATTCTTCTGCAGAACCGATGCATATTTCTTCATCTCCTTCTTCTGTTCTCCAGATAGGAATAGGAATTCCCCAAAACCGCGAACGAGATAAATTCCAGTCGTTAGCATTAGACAGCCAGTTCCCAAACCTTCCTGTTCCCGTAGATTTTGGTTTCCAGTTGATAGTCTTGTTCAGTTCCACCATACGCTCTCTAGCCTTGGTTACTTTAATGAACCAAGAATCTAGTGGATAGTAGAGCACAGGCTTATCAGTTCTCCAACAGTGCGGGTAACTGTGCACGTATTTTTCTACGTGAAAGGCCTTGTCTTGTTCTTTTAATTTTATAGAGATTTCTACATCAGCAGAACGGTCTGGGCGCTCTTCATCTGAGTAGTATTCGTTTTTCACATACTTGCCAGCCATGTCTCCCATCTCAGCCACGAACTTTCCTTGGAGATCTACCAGAGGAACAGCGTTTCCGTTGTCATCGGCTATAAGCATTGGAGGTATTCCCGCTTCTTTAGCTACCATGGCATCATCCTGCCCGAAGGTAGGAGCTATGTGTACTATTCCCGTTCCATCTTCTATGGTTACGAAATCGGCAGCTATTACTCTAAATGCTTCTTCAGGAGAATCCATCGGAAGGCAGTAATCAAATAATTGGTGGTACTTGATGCCTACGAGGTCTGCCCCTTTGCAACGCCCTATTACTTCAAACTCTACATCCTTTTTTACTGGAAAATGCTTTCCGATAAGCGCTTCTGCCACCAGTACGGTGATAGGAGAGTTTGTGTACTTGTTTATAGAATTAACGATGAGGTAATCTACCTTAGGTCCCACAGCCAGTGCGGTATTGGAAGGCAGTGTCCAGGGAGTAGTGGTCCAAGCGATAAACGCTGGAATAGCCACCGCAGATTTCCCTGCTTCTATGAATTTTTCTATCTGTGCTAGGCTCTCTTGTTTTACAGAAAACTGTGCTATGGCAGAAGTATCAGTTACATCTTTATAGCAGCCCGGCTGGTTGATTTCATGAGATGAAAGTCCTGTCCCTGCGGCTGGAGAATACGGCTGAATGGTGTACCCTTTGTACATCATTTCCTTTTTGTGCAGTTGGCTTATAATCCACCACACAGATTCCATATACTTGTTCTCATAGGTGATGTATGGGTCTTCCATATCTACCCAATAGCCCATTTTCTCCGTGAGGTCATTCCAGACATCGGTGTACTTCATTACTGCTTTTCTGCAGGCTTGATTGTACTCCTCTATGGAAATTTTAGTGCCTATGTCCTCTTTGGTAATTCCCAGTTCTTTTTCTACACCTAATTCTACTGGCAGACCGTGTGTATCCCACCCAGCTTTACGTTTTACTTGGAACCCTTTTAAGGTTTTATAACGGCAGAAAATATCTTTAATAGAACGGGCCATCACATGGTGAATCCCAGGCATACCATTGGCACTAGGCGGTCCTTCGAAAAACACGAATGGTTTTTTTCCTTCTCGCGTAGCAATTGATTTTTCAAACGTCCCTCTATCATTCCACTCCTTTAGAACTTCATCAGCTATAGCTGGAAGGTCTAGTCCTTTGTATTCTTTGTATTTCTGTGCCATTGTTTGCCTTTAAAAAAAGATGGACGAAGATAAAAAATAAAGTGGTGCGGTAGTGAAGGGAATTAAAGTGTTTAAAGTAGCGGTTTATCTATGTTTTTTTTGGAATTAGAAATGGTGTGAGTTGAAGTTAAATCACCTTTCCTCTATTCAATAAATCCTGTGGATCTAAAGTTGATTTCAGCAGTTTCATTAAGGTGATTTCTTCTTCTGTTCTGCACAGCTTTAAGTAATCTTTTTTATGAAGCCCTATTCCGTGCTCTGCAGAAACAGAGCCGCCAAGCGCTTTTAGTGGAGCGTAAACGATGTGGTCTATTTTCTTTTTCAGTTCTACAGATTCATTTTGTTTGCCTATCATAAAATGAATGTTCCCGTCTGCCACATGACCGAATGGATAAATCAAATCGACCTCTGGGATTTCTGCCAGTTTTTCTGAAATAGAAGTGATGGTAGCTCCTATATCTGAGATAGGCAAACTGATATCGAAATGCTGGTCGTGTTTCATTCTAGACACCAGAGCGTGCACATCTTCTCTTATTCTAAAGAACAATTCTATGTCTGCAGAACTGCCTGCTAGTGCAGCATCTTCTACTATTCCGTTTTCCATGGCTGCAGCCAGTAAATTCTCTAGTGTAGTTAAGTCGGCTTCATGGTTTCCACCCATGGATTCTACGAGCACGTAATAATCATAATCATAAGGCAGTGGGGGAGTTACTTCGGTAGGCGGAGAAGTCATTCCTACAAAAGTATTTTTCCAAATTAGCTCAAAAGCACTCATGGTTCCAGCCAGGCCTTTGTCCATGTGTTTTAGCAGTTTTACTACGTTTTCATAGCCGTTCACGCCTATGAATGCACAGTTTCTGCTTACTGGTTTCTCTGAGAGGCGCAGTACGGCTTTAGTGACTATTCCCAGCGTTCCTTCTGAGCCTATAAAGTTATGCTTGATGTCATAAGCCGAGTTGTCCTTAATAATTTTCTTTAGGGAAGAAATAATAGTTCCATCTGCGAGAACGACTTCTAATCCCAAAACTAGATTTCTAGTCATGCCATAGCGCACTACTCTCATTCCTCCAGCATTGGTAGAAATAATCCCTCCTATCTGAGCAGACCCTTTGGCTCCAAAATTCATGGGGAAAAGAAGGTCGTTTTCTTCGGCTAGTTTTTGAACATTCTCTAGGATTACTCCTGCCTGTGCGGTTACTGTTCTGCTGCTCGTGTCTAGCTCTTCTATGGTTCTCATTCTTTCCATAGAAATCACTACTTCCTGCGGGGTAGTTTCAGTGCTTCCTACTAAATTGGTAAGTCCACCATGAACGACTACAGGCTGGTTATGAGCGGTGCAAATTTTCATTATCTCAGACACTTCTTCTGTAGACTCAGGAAGCAGAAGCGCTTTAGCTGTGAGCCCATCATTCATACGCCAGATATGCACATAGCGGCTAGCTAGCTGTTCTCCAGTTAATACGTTATGTTCACCTAATAGCGATTTGAATGCTGAAATCATGGATTCAAATGTAGGGTCAAAATTGACTGAAATCAACACTGATATCTATGAGTATCCACTTACCTTTGCTCATTAGTATGAGCAAGTCAGGAAGATATATAATAGGAATAGCTGGAGGAAGTGCCTCAGGAAAGACAAGTATTTTAAACGACTTGCTGTCCTCCCCGTGGAAGGATTCACTGGCATTGGTTTCTCAGGATAACTACTACATAGATAGGGAGAACCAGTTTGTGGATGAAAATGGAATCATCAATTTTGACCTTCCTACAGCCATAGACAATGACCACTTTTATGCAGATGTGCAAGCATTAGAAAGAGGAGAGTCCATTACTAAAACGGAGTATACGTTTAATAATGATGCTGTAAAGCCTAAGGAAATCACTATTCATTCTGCTCCTATTATCATAGTAGAAGGATTGTTTATTTTCCATTTCGAGAGAATAAAATCTAGAATGGATTATAAGGTTTTTGTGGATGCTGAGTCTGAGGTAAGATTGCAACGCAGAATAGACCGAGACTTAACCGAAAGAGGTTACCCTGAAAGCGATGTGCGTTACAGATGGAAGAATCACGTGCAGCCAGCAGATGAGTTATACCTGCAGCCATATAAAGCGGAATGCGATTTAATCATAGACAGTACGGAGTCTTACCACCGAGATTTTTTAGCGTTAGAGAACCATATTAAAGCCTTATTAGAGAATGAAAAAAGTATTTCACCTAGGTAACTGCAGTACGTGCCAGAGAATTATTGGCGATTTGAGTCCTGAGTCTAAAGGATTCGAAATGAGAGAGATTAAATCTGCTCCGATGACTAAAGAGGAAGTGGAAGCTATGCGCGAGTTGGCAGGTTCTTACGAGTCACTTTTTAGTAAAAGAGCTATGAAATACCGTTCTATGGGGTTGAATGAAATGACCCTTTCTGAAGAAGAATTTAAAAAACATATTCTAGAGGAATACACATTTTTAAAGAGGCCTGTGATTATAGCGGATGATCAGATTTTTATAGGTTCTGCTATTAAAACGGTAGACGCTGCTAAAGCCTATTTAAGTGAACTCTAAAAAACTCGGGCACTTAGCTC
>MDTF01018918.1_pt1 | contig 20486 bp, 18 predicted proteins | sample 811191 | NCBI WGS metagenome assembly MDTF01 (sample SAMN05326649, study PRJNA326480) | marine metagenome | isolation source: seawater | place: Southern Ocean | collected 2011
CAAACCAGATCCAGTTCCAATATCTAAAATTTCAGTTGGATCATTAGATTCGGTCCAAGCTCCAATTAAAACGCCATCAACACCAATTTTCATCGCACATTTATGATGTGCTACAGAAAACTCTTTAAACTTAAAAGGGTGTAATAGTTTACTCATTCAAATCAATTAAACCTTCAGGTAAATTGGTTTGAATGATTTTCGTAGTTTTATTTATATCAGTTACAAATTGATCAATTAAAGGAACAATTGTTTCGTCATTTTCTTCACCAATCATTAATAATCGTTGAGCGGTTTGTATGTTTACTTCTCTAACAATTCCAATCTCACCCAATTTATTATCAATTACAGTACAACCAACTAAATCATGAATGTAGTAATCACTTTCATCTAACTCTGGCAAATATTTGTTAGAAAGATACACCTCAAAATTCTTGATCCTATCCACGTCTTCTTTAGAATCAAAACCAGTAAACTTAATAATCCCTTGCCCATTATTTTTTAAGTTAATATGATCAACTTTATAAGGAATTAATTTTTTACCAACTAATACCAATAGTTCCTCCATATCTACATACAACTGAGGAGTATCATTGTCAAAAATAAAATTAACTTCTCCTCTAAAACTTCTTGGTCGTCCAATTTTCCCTAAATAAAAACAGTCTTCTAAATCCATAGTTTACCTTTGTTACTGTAAAGGTAAACTATGGAACGCACTGTTGTAAATTTTTCTTCTGAATTTGATAAAATATCTCCATCAGATTCGATCTTATTAATGGGGTCATGTTTTTCAACTAATATTGGACAGGCTTTAAAATCGCATAAATTTGATTCAGAATCTAATCCTTTTGGTATCGTATTTCATCCATTCTCAATTTATTCACTTTTAAAAAGAGCTATGGAGGAGCGATTGTTTATTGGGGATGATTTTTTTGAACGTGATAAATATTGGTTTTCTTTTGAATTAGGAGCTAACACAGGAAAGAGTTCTTTGGAGGAAGCTGTTTTTTGGAGTAATAGTCAGCTATTTATACTTCAGAAGTATTTAAAAAAATCGACTAGATTAATCTTAACTTTTGGTACTGCCTTCGGATTTTTAAGAGGGGGAAAGATCGTAGGAAATTGTCATAAAATGAATAATGATCTTTTCACGAAAGAAATGACAAGTCCTGCTGATTTATTAAATGAATCTACTAGGGTTATTAATCAACTATCAGCATACAATCCAAATTTAAAAATTCATATTACTGTTAGCCCAATTAGACATACAAAAGAGGGGTTACGTGAGAATAACTTGAGCAAGGGCACATTATTACTTTTAACTAAAAAACTAGAATTGAATTTCAAACATATTGAGTACATTCCAACTTATGAATTGGTAATTGATGAGCTTAGAGACTATTCCTTTTTTAATACGGACTTAATTCATTTAAATAGTCGGGGGATTGATATAATTTGGTCGCGAATAATTAGTTGGTTCATGAATGAAGATAGCGTAGTGTATATCAATAATATATCAATAATATTAAAACAACTTAAGCATAAAACATTATATCCTAAATCAACATCTAATGTAAAGTTCAAAAAAGCTTTAGTTGAGAAAATGAAGGGGGATTGTAATTTATGGATCGATGAAATTCAAGTTATTGAGAATGAATTATTAAACCTTTAGTTCATTTACTTTAGTCATTCCTATCAAACAATACACATTTACACTTATCATTAAATTTTGTTTTAAAAATACTTCTTTATTCGATAAATGATTTAGTTTCAATCATATTTAAATCAATCATTAAATGGAACAAGTTATCTGTAAAATATGGTTTATTTTAAATATAGCTTTTTAAGCTAGAGTGTTTATTATAAACCACAATGTTAATGCATACCACGAAAGTTAAATCAAATCATTTTATCGATTTTAAATAGTTTAAAAATCTATTATAATCTAAAAAAAAGGTCTTTAAACCTCATGAAATATGTCGTTTCTTTAGCAAAATTTATTAATTTTACAGCCGTATTTTAATAGACTGAAGAACAGACAATTTACAGGAGCAATTTTTGTTCTTATGTGAAAGGAAAATTATTGATATTAATTATGAAAAAAATATACTTTCTCTTTGTTTTGTTATGTTTGGTACTCAGCAAGCAAAATTTCGCGCAGTCTTCAGGCGCAGCTCTAGAAATTGTAGGATACACCAAAGAAAAAGGGAAAGATTTAAAAGGTGTTACAGTAATAGTTTACGATGGAACTACTGTTCTGGAAACTAAAAAAACAGTAGTAGGTGGTCGTTTTGTATTTCATTTACCGTTTGGTAAAAAATACAAAATTGTCATCGAAAAAGAAGGCTTTATTGATATGTTTTTTAATGTAGATGGAGTGGTAGCTGATGGTGAATCATTAGAAAACATGACAACAGATTTAGATATAAAAATGGTTAAACAACCAATGGATGGTACTACTCATACTTATACTAAACCAGTAGCTAAAGTTTTCTACCAAGATAAAATAGGAGAATTTGATTATGACTGGGACCACGATGATTTGATATCAAATGAATTAAGAGTGCTTCAAAAAGAAATTGATGAAAAGGACAAAATATTTCAAAAAGGAAATAAAGATAAGTTAGACGAGCTTGCAAAAGCAGAATACGATAAAGAGAAAGCTATTGAGGAAGAAAGAAGATTAGTTGCGGAGGAAGAAAAAAACCTTGCTTCAGCAGCTTTAGCAGCAGAGAATAAAAAAGCAGAAGAAGCCAAAAGGCTAGCGGCCGAAGCAAAAGCAAAAAGTGAAGCACAAACGGTAGCTGCAGAATTGGAAAAAAGAAAAAAAGAAGAAGAGCTAAAAGCAATAAAGGCAGATGAAGAAGCTGCTAAAGCTGATGCAAATAGAGCTAAAAAAGAAGCGGAAGCTGAACGAAACAAGAGAGAAGAAGAAGTGAGGAAATTAGCTGCTGAGCGCTTAAAAGCTGAAGAAGCAGCTAGAAAAGTGGAAGACGAAAAGAAAAAATTAGAAGAAGAGAAAAAATTAACTGAACAGGCCGCGGAAGCAGCAAAAATTGCAAAAGAAGAAGCAGCTAGAAAAAAAGAGGATGCAATAAGGTTAGCAGAGGAAACCAAAAGAAAGGAAACGGAAGAAGCAGCTAGGATTATTGCTGAGGAAAAAGCACTAGTAGAGGCAGAAGCAGCGAAAATTGCTGAAGAAAAAAGATTGGAAGAGGAAGCGAATAAGAAAAAAGCAGAAGAGTTAGCTAAAGCTAAAGCAGATGCTGATGCTAAGCAAAAAGAAGAAGCAGAAGCAGCGAAAAGAATTGAAGATGAACGAATAGCTAAAGAGGAAACTTTAAAACGTGAGGCAGAAGAATTAGAAAGAAAAAGGATTGCAGACGAAGCAAGAAAAAAAGAAGAGGATCAAGCAAGAGCTAAGGCAGAAGGAGAAAAGTTGTTAGAAATGGAAGCGCAGAAAAAAGCAAGAGCAGCAAGAGCGCTATTGGTAAAAAAGAGAAAAGACCTGGAAGCTGCCGCAAGATTGTTAGCTGAAGAAGCGAGAATAAAAAAAGAAGCTCTTGATAAAAGATCAGCTGCAGTTCAAGACTCAATACGTAGAGATGAAATTGAAAAAATAAAAGAAGCTACTGAATTGGCTAAGCAAAATGCTGCATCTGAAAAAGTAAAGGTCTTAGAAGCAGCTAAGCTAGCTCTTGCAGAAAAAGCTAAAGAAGATGATGCTAATAGAATTGCCGCTGAAGAAGAAAGAAAACTTAGGGATGAGGCTATGATGTTAACAAAACAGAAAGCAGAAGCAAGGGCAAAAGCAAATATTGAAAAAAAGAAAGCTGCTAAAGAAAAACGTTTAGCAATTCTCGAAAAAGAGAAAGAAAAAGCTATGACAGATAGTTTAATTCAAGTTAAACTAAAAGAGGAGCAAAAAAGGATAGCGTCAGAGTTAGAAATTAAAGAAAAACAGGCTAGTATTGCAAAGTATAAAGTGGAACAGGCAAAGCAAATAAAGGTAATTGGACAATCTAGCGAACCTAGTGTTAAGGATATTACAAAAATGCAAGATTCTGAAAAGTCCTCCTACTTAGGTAAGTTAGCATCCGAATTTGGTGATGGAATTCATCTTAAAACGATTAAAGAACCGAAAAGAATTGTTACAATTGTAATTGTTGTAAAGGAAGGGAAAGCAACTGAATACAAATGGATGAAATACAACTGGGGCGGTAATTATTTCTTTAAAAATGGGGTTTCAATCACTAAAGGTCAATATGGAATGGGAACAACTTAGTGATAATATAATTTCATTTTATTGTTGCAAGCCCATTACTTTATCCCCCGCCTGGACAAACACTAAAGTCAAACTTTTTCCTTTTCCATTTTGGATAAATAGCAATTTTTATTTGAATTTTATTTGGACTAAAAGTACCACTTCCACTTGTGATTACAGTGCCGTTAGATACGAACGCAGAAAATTCTCCCATTGAACTTATTGGTACAAAAGTAAAGTCGATCCCAATACGCACATAAGCTTTCTTACTTTTTTCTTCTAAAAAATCAATTCCTAAAATAATTTCTGGATATACAGGCCAAGTAGTTTGAAATTCAGCAATATAACTGTTAGGTCCTAACGACCCCAGATTGGGGGCAACTAAGTTTAAACTACTTAATGCAAAACCTCCTTTTAAAAAAATATAAGGATAATTCCTAAAAGGAAAGTGCATTGTAATAGGGGAACTAATATGTACAAATCTAAAATACCCGTCAAATTGATCTGATCCATAATGAAAGTGGTACTGCTGATATTTAGCTTCAAGCCCAATGTGGAAATCGTAAATTTGTTGATACCTTTTCCAATAATCTATTCCTCCCGAAAGTCCAAATTCTCCATGAGGTCTATCGTTACCTTCATCAAACAAATGGCCACCTCCTCCAAATGGACGGGACGCCTGAAATGAAAAACCAATCATTCCGTATTTTGGATTTTTATTTCCAGACTTTAAAAACGAAAAGTTTACTCCAGCGCTTAACTGAAAACATGATATAATTAATATGTAAAATAATCCTTTACTCAAAGTAATTAATTATTTGATCTATAAGGCCACATTATATCTTCTTGGGTGCTTTACCTCAAACTCAAAAGAGGTTCTTTTTAATGTTACTGGATCTATTTCAAAATCCCATTCTAATGCACCTGTTTCTTTATTATGTTTTGCGCCTCCAGTATTAGTTATTTCAACTTCAATTTTTTCGTTACTGGAAACAGGAATTTGATCCATAATTCTAATTTTCACGATATTATTTCTATTATTTTTAATTTCAATTCTGTAAGCTCTAGTGTGTTTTTTACTAAAGCCAATTGTTTTAGATTTACACTGATTAGCAATTTTTTCTCTTTTTACTGCAATTCGTTGATCTTGTCCTAAAGAAATCTCTAAGGTATCATTACTTGTTCCTGGATTAATATATGACTTTCCAACGTAGGTATTATTGAAGTAAATATTTGCTTTCCCAGGAATTAATGACAGCTTTTCCCAACCTGATATGTTGGCGATAAGATATACACTGCTACTTATTTTTGGTGCACAGTAATATTCGAAGCTAGCTGGAAGATTATTTCTATCTATTACCATTCGAGTTGATTCAGCACCGCTTTCAATAGTGTGCTTTTGAAGGATCTTGAATTCGGAAAATGTTAAATTGGATATTCTTGTATCGCTTTTGTATTCAGAAACGGATAATCTTGTGTTTGCTTTTGACATTTTCAATCTTTTTCTTTTGTCAAACTCTAGATCTTTATTAATATTAATTCTATTGTTATTTCTCTCGTATTGTTTGTTGTTAATAAACCAAGTATTTAGCTCAGGGTGATTTCCTGTTAATACAGGATTTCCAGTTACCAATATGATAGGAGCGTTCTCCCATAAAACGCCTGTATTTTGATAAACATTCCCAGCATACTCAAAATTAATGGGTGAATCAAGATCTGTTGCTCGTAAACTATAGATGGGCGTCCAGCCACAATTTGAGGTGTGATAGTTTAAAGTTGCAGTAGTTTTAAAACTCTTATCTGAAATAACTTTAATTAAAATTACTCCAGATGTTTCTTTTTGTGTTTTCTGAGAAGTTGAAAGTTGTTTATCTAGCTTAGATTTCACCAATAAGAATTTATTAATTTGATTTTCTGTGTCTGTTATCTTACTTTTTAAACCTGGAATTATAGACTTATAATAAGCTATAAATTCTTTCAAGTCTTCAACAATTAGAGTTTCCTGCCCTTTTAAATCTTGATTATTTAAAATCAAATCCAACTCAAGCATTAATGAGGATTTGTTATTGCGCTCTTTTTGAATTTCAAATTTAATTTTTTTTATAGACTCCTTTAAAGTCTTGATTTTCGTATTATCATTTTCAACTTCTAAGTAATTGATATTATAATTAATGTCCAAAATTTTAACACCTTTAATAGTAGCTTGAATCGTATTTGGATTTACAAAAGAGGAAAGTTGATTGATTATAATTTTATGTGTTCCCTTTTTAATATTTAAATTAAAACTTCTGTAGATTTGAGCTCCATTTTGAAATACTTTAACTTTTTTGAGTTCCGAAGAAACTTGCGCATTAACAGTTGAAAATAAGATAACTAGGCACGCTAAAAATATATTTTTTGACATAATAGTAAATTGATAGTCTAAAAATAAGAATCGTGCTTTATGAATACCCCTTTGTTAGCTGAAAGTTATCCCTTTGTTGAAAACTTTTAAAACGAAGAATTACTTTTACATATATTCACGAAACATGGAAAATAAACGGCCTTTAATATTAGTAGTAAACGATGATGGAATTACAGCTCCAGGAATTCAATCCCTAATATTAATTATGAAAGATTTTGGAGAAGTTGTAGTTGTTGCTCCTGATAAAAGTATGAGTGGGATGGGACATGCAATTACAATTAATTCTACTTTACGTTTAAACCGCCATGAAAACAACTGGGGTGTTGAAGCTTTTAGTTGCTCAGGAACTCCAGTTGATTGTGTTAAATTTGGAACGAAGATAGTTGCTGATGGAAGAAAATTTGATTTAGTAGTTTCAGGAATTAATCATGGTTCAAACTCTTCTATAAATGTAATTTATTCAGGGACTATGTCGGCTGCTGTTGAAGGCTCAATCGAAGGAATTCCAAGTATCGGTTTTTCTTTAGATGACCATGCTCTAGATGCTGATTTTTCGGGATGTGAAAATGTTATTAGAAGAATAGTAGACAATGTTTTAAGCAACAAAATGGAAAAAGGGTATTCATTAAATGTTAATATACCTAATATTCCAAAAGAGGAAATTAAAGGAATTAGAGTATGCCGACAAGCTAAGGCTTATTGGGATGAAGATTTTGAAAAGAGAGAAGATCCTTTTGGAGGAAGTTATTACTGGTTAACAGGTAAGTTTGTATATCAAGATGAGGGAGAAGATACTGATATTTGGGCATTGAGAAATAACTATGTTTCAGTAGTTCCTACTCAGTTTGACTTAACGAATTATGAAGCAATAGAAATTTTAAAGAACTGGAATGGATTTTAAATCACAGAATAGAAAAAAAGTAATGATAGGTTTTATAATAGGAGTTATTGCTCCAATTTTGGCATCACCAATTGTAAATGCTATTCTATTTATACAACATCCAATGACGCATAACCAACAAGGTATGGTAACTGCAACAAGTAGTTTTTGGGCTTATTACGGGCACAATATTACACACCCATATAAACTTCCAATATTTTTAAGTTTTTGTGTTTTAGCAGATGCTTTGGTTGTGTTTTTTATGGTACAAAAACAAAAAGATTTCATGATGAAGGGAATGTTATTTCCTATTATACTTTACGCACTTCTAGTGTTTGTTTTAAAATTGGGATTATGAAATATTACATCATTGCAGGAGAAGCTTCCGGAGATTTGCACGGAAGTAATTTGATGAAAGCTATAAAACAAAAAGACTTGAACGCTGAGTTTAGGTTTTTTGGTGGTGATAAAATGTTAGATGTTGATGGCTTTTTAGTTAAACACTACAAGGAAATGGCCTTCATGGGATTTGTAGAAGTTGTTAAAAATTTGTCTTCAATTATCAAAAATTTAAAAAAAGCGAAAGAGGATATTGGTTTTTATAATCCTGATGTTTTAATATTAATTGATTATCCTGGTTTCAATCTTAAAATGGCTCGATTTGCTAAAGAAAATGGGATTAAAGTACACTATTATATTTCTCCTAAAGCATGGGCTTGGAAAGAAGGAAGGGTAAAGTTAATTAAGAAATATGTAGATAAAATGATTACCATTTTACCTTTTGAAACTGAATTTTATGAGAAACATAAATATCAAGTAGATTATGTTGGAAATCCTTTAATGGATGAAGTCGTTAACTACAGAAAAACAGCGCATAAAATACAAAGTTCAAAACCGATTTTAGCATTACTACCAGGGAGCAGAAAACAAGAGTTAGAAAATATATTACCAGTAATGATAGCTGCTGCAAAGTCTTTTGAGGGTGAATTCTCAATTTATATTGCTTGTACTCCCAATTTCGATTTGTCGTTTTATAAAAAATTAGTTGGCGATTTAAAGGTTGAGTATTTGTTTGACAAAACATATGATATTCTTAATTCAGCAAAGCTTGGAATGGTAACTAGTGGTACTGCCACTTTGGAGGCTGCAATTTTTAATGTGCCTCAGGTAGTTTGCTACAAGGGAAATAAATTAACTATTATGATTGCTAGAAGATTAGTGAAACTTAAATACATTAGTTTGGTTAATTTAATCATGGATACTATGGTTGTTGAAGAGCTTATTCAAGAGGATTTAACATCTGATAAAATTGTTAACGCACTAAACCGATTTCAATCTGAAGAAGGAGCAGCGGAAATAAAATCAAATTATTTAATTCTTAATAAAAAGCTCGGAGGAAGTGGTGCTTCCGAAAGAGCTGCAGCGGTAATTGTAAATGATATCTCTTAATAAAATAGTTTTTATTGTACTGATTCTTGGTTTCCAAATTGGAAATAGCAAAACATTATCTGTATCAATTCTTGGAGGAAGTAATGTTCAGTCTGCTGAAATAGTTGTGGAGCGCGGTTTATATACTTTAAAGACTCAAGGAAAAGTTTATAGTTTTAAGAAAGGGGATAGATTTAGTATTTCAGCTGGATTGAAAGTGAATATTGGAGATTCTATTGAATTAAGAATAGATAAGTTTTTTTTGAAAGGGCATCATTACGTGAATCATTTTACAATTCGCTACAAAAGTTATATTCATAAGTACGATGATGATTTACGAATATTAAATGCTTCACCATTTATTGTTTTTATTAACGATGTTGATTTAGATCATTATGTTGCGGGTGTTGTAGAAGGTGAGGCTGGGTATAATCTGCCACTCGAGTATTATAAATTACAAGCGATACTATGTAGGACTTATGCACTTAATAATTTCAGTAGGCATTCAGAGGATGGTTATAATTTATGTGATAAAGTTCATTGTCAGGTTTACCATAAAAAATGCACTAAAAACGATATAATTCAGGCTACTTCGGCAACGAGTGGATTAGTTGTGGTAGATGATGATTTAGAGTTGATAAATACTACTTTCCATTCAAATTGCGGTGGGCAAACGTGTAATTCTGAAGATGTTTGGGTTAGTGAAATGGATTATTTAAAATCGGTAAAGGATCCTTTTTGTACAAATCAATCTCATGCAAGATGGAGAAAAAGTTTCACGGTTGAAAATTTTAAATCTATTTTTTTAGAAAATGGCCATATTGACTCATTAGAACTTCTAAGTGTGTATAATTTCTGTCAAGACACCGTTCGGTATCCTCATAAAAAATTAATTTTCTCGAAGCTAACAAAAATTAGAAGTGACTTTGGTTTAAATTCAACCTATTTTTCAATTGAAAAAGAAGGTGAAAATATTGTGTTTTACGGGAAGGGATTTGGGCATGGTGTAGGACTATGTCAGGAAGGAGGGATAGCAATGACTAAACTAGAATATAGTTATGTTGATGTTTTAAAGTACTATTACAGGGCGATTCATATTGTAAACCAACAAGCACTTCTGTTTTTTAAAGAAGACTAAATTGTTCAATGCTCTTCCTTCGTTAAGGATATTATTGTTTTTTATTACTGGTTTCTTTCTAAGAGAGTATTTTACTTTTTGGTTGCTAATTCCATTAGTATTTACTGCTGTTTTAGTTTTATTAATTAACAGATATTATCTGTTTTTATTAATTTATACTACAGCTATAGTAGGAGTAGGTATCTTCAAAACAGAAAGTTTATCGTTACCCGAAAATGTTTATCGAATTAATAAAGTACTTATTAATTCAGAATCAAAATTTAAGTTCATTACGGCAACTTTTCCTAAGAAGATTTTCGAAATTGAAAAGTCAAAGTATCAAGAAGGAAATTTATTCGAAGGAGACTTAATATTTTGGAGTAAAGGATTTGATTTAGTTCAAATTCCTATAAAATTGGAAGGATTCATTTATGCCGATTATTTAAATGATATTGGTGTAGATGGAGTTGTTAAATTAAAAAATTTCCCTACTAAAGTAGGAGTAGAAAGATGGTCTGTTTTTAGATTCGCTACTAAATTTAAAAATATTATTATCGATGAATTATTAAATATTGATCAATTATCTGAAAATTCGAAAGGTATGCTCATCGCCTTACTAACTGGAGATCGTTCCTTTTTAAACCGTTCAGTAAAAAATACATTTAGAGAAGCAGGAGTAATTCATGTCTTAGCAATATCAGGAATGCATGTTGGTGTTTTTTACTTATTATTAGTTTTTATTTTCAAGAAAATATTCCACTTAAAGGCTAAAACAGCATTGTTATTTATAGGGGGAAGCATAGTTTTTTATGCATTTTTATCAGGTTTAAGTCCATCTGTTATTAGAGCCACCATCATGTTGCTTTTAATCCAGATAGGAACAATAATCAACTCAAAAGTTAATACCCTTAATTTGGTGATTACTGCCTGCTGGATGATGTTGGTTTATGAACCAATTTGGATTAATGATATTGGATTTCAACTTTCTTTTTCAGCAGTAATTGGAATTATAGTTTTTTTGAATTGCTTTAAAAAATTAAGTTTTAAGGGCTCTTTAAGTGTTTTTAGTGATTTACTAAAAGTTAGTTTTGGAGCATTTTTGTTTACCGCACCTATTCTGTCTTACCATTTTAATATTGTTAACTTAACAAGTTTGTGGGCAAGTTTAATAATAGTTCCTTTCATTTCTATTTTAATGTATGGAGGTATTTTGGGGTTATTTTCATTAATAATTACTCAGTTAAAAAACTGTGTTTTCTTGGGCTTAAATTATTTCATAAAAGTTATTGAAAACTTAGTTTTTATACTTGTAGATTATTCCAATATTTCCTTTTATTTTAAGTGTACTTTTTCTGAATTATTATTCTATTACATGTTTTTATTTAGTGTTCTTTTTTCTAAAAAAAATATATTCTACATTTCTGGAATACTATTAATTATTTCTGTTTTTTTTAACCCTTCAGAAGAAGTGAAATTACTTAATTGTAAAAAGTACATAGAAATAAAGGTTGAAAACAAATGTTATAAATTAAAAGGAGGGGATTTATTGCAAAGAGATAAATATTTTTTTTCCATTAATAAATTTGATAAAAAAGAGTTTAAAGTACTGTTATATAATGGTTATAATGGTTTTTTAGATAAACATTTATTAATTGATTCAATTATTGTTAATAATTATCATAAACTCAAATTGAATTATTAGCTAAAGAATTCATAGTTTTATACTGTGCTCAAAAACTTAGGAAATATAATCGTATTTATTTGTTTAGTCTTAGTTTCTTGTAAAGAAGATTCTAAAGAATCAGTTCATATAAATGAAAATAATAATTCAGAACCTGTTTTAATAGGTTTCGATTCGGATATGTCCGACGATATTGCGGCTTATAAAACAGTTGTTAATGTTATAAGAGAAACAGGTTTATCTCAAAACTTTGTGATTTTACCAGGAGATGTGTCAAATGTTAAAGCCTACATGGATAATAACGAACGAATTTTAGAATATAATCCTGATTTTATGGCTAATCTTCAAAGTAGAACAGACTGGTATGGAATAAGTGTTTTAGCACGTCAGATTGGTCATCATTTATCGAATGCAAAATTTGAAGGTGGAATGCCTAGTATTAAAGAGGAAATTAAAGCTGACAAATATGCAGGGTTTGTACTTTATAAAATGGGGGCATCTCTTAATGAAGCTATTAAAGCAATGGAGTTAGTGATTTTAGAAGATAGTTTAGAAAAAGGGATTTCGAAAAACAGCAGATTAGTTTCCTTAACTAAAGGTTGGAAAAAAGCAAAGGTGTTAATGTCTGATACAATTTTGATGACTGAACTTGACTCTAAGCTTCCTTTAGGAACAAATTCAATAGATAGATCTTCTGCTAAATATAAACCTGAGTATTTATATAGAGTTTTCTTAGCGATCGAAAAAACAATGTATTTCGTGGATGATCAAGATCAAGTTTTTACTGAAGTTGATGGTGATATTAAAAATGTTGGTTTGAAGAAAAAAAGTAATAAACTAGGTTTCGATTGGATCTTTGTAAAAGATGGAGATTCATACGGAGTTGATAAAAAAGGTAAACTTTGGGCGTTCTCCACAGACGGAAATTTCCACGTTGTAGGTCAATCTATTAGATTATAGTTTGTAGGTTTACAACTTTATTTTGAGCTTACTTCAAAAATAACAATTGCAGTATATTAGAATTTAATTCATTATAGTAGCTTTTCCCTTCTGACAAAAACTTCTTTTGTTGTTTTATTTTCCATTGCATGATGCCTTTTTTTGTATTTACATCTGGAGCTTTTAATGTGATAATTATACAAAAATGCTGTATTTATAATGATGGCTAAATATTATTTGCAATCGTTTGATAATCCATATTTAAAATACCTTTTAAACAAATGTCTTTAAAGAAAAAGAGATTTAGTATCTTTTATACCATGTAAGTTACTTTAGCAAAGTATTATTGTTGGAACATTTTTGTGACCATTAAAAAAATAGAAATGAGAATAGAACAAATATATACAGGATGTTTGAATCAAGTGACTTACTATATTGAATCGGATGGAGAAGTAGCTATTATTGATCCATTAAGTAAAACTAAAACCTACACGGATAAAGCCAAAAAAAACAAAGAAAATATTAAGTATATTTTTGAAACTCATTTTAATGAATATTTTTTTTCTAGTCACGTTTCTTTGTCAGAGTTAACTGGAGCTAGTATCGTATTTGGACCTATTACTAAGAAGAGTTTCGGTGTTGTTTCGGCTAAAGATAAACAAGAGTTTCCCTTAGGGAGTATTAAAATTAAAGTCCTGCATACACCCGGGTTCAATAAAGAATCTACTTCTTATCTTTTGGTAGATGAAAACGGAAAAGATCATGCGCTTTTCTCTGGAAAGACTTTGCTTATAGAAAATTTTGGTCGACAACACATAGCAGTTGAACCTGATTACACGTTAGACGGTCTAGCATCAAATTTATTTAACACTCTGAGAAATAAGATAATGACTCTAGCAGATGATGTTATAATTTATCCAGCCCATTTTTCAGGATCGGCTTGTTGTAAAAAGATAAGTAAGAAGTCATTCAATATATTAGGTGATCAAAAGAGAGAAAATTATGCTTTACGTTCTGACATAACTAGAGAAGAATTTATTAAAGAGGTAACATATAATTTAATGCAGATATCTCAAGATGTCCCTGTAAATGTTAAGAATATAAAAGGAAAACACGAGGATACGCTTACTGTTTTAGGAAAAGTAACTAACGTGTTATCTGCTAAGGATTTTGAAACTTTAGTAAATTCTGATGGGGCTTTAATGTTGGATACTAGGTCTCCTCAAACTTTTAAAGATTCCTTTATTCCAAATAGTATTAATATTGGAATTGATGGAAGTTTTGATTTATGGGTTGGTACGTTAGTACCCGATTTGAAACAACCAATTGTTTTAATTGTTGATGAGGAAAAAGTAAAAGAGGTTTTAACAAAATTGTATAAATTAGGATACGATAAAATATTGGGCATTCTAAAAGGTGGAATAGAGGCTTGGAAGGCTTCAGGAAAGGAAATTGATGTTATTATTTCTATTTCACCATCACAATTGGCACCCTTGTTAAGCAAAGACGTTAATATACTAGACGTTCGCAAAGAAAATGAATACAATTCACAGCATATTGATAGCAATAAAGTTGTATTATCTCCACTCGCTTCAATTAATGAAAATATAATAAATTTAGATAAAAATAAAGCATATCACATTCACTGTGGGGGAGGTTATCGAAGTATGATTTATACTTCAATATTAAAATCAAGAGGTTTTGATAAGGTTACAGAGGTTGCTGGAGGTTTTGCAGCAATTAAAAAAACGGATATGAAACTTACAGAGTTTGTTTTTCCATCAACTTTATAATTATAACTATGAAAAATATATTATTACTTACTGATTTTTCTGATTTATCCGAATATGCTAAAATTTTGTCTGATAAGGTTGGGGTTAACTTAGGTGCGACGCTTCATGTGCTAAAAATAATTGATGTACCATCTATTGTTAATGTTAGATCTGATTATGAAATATTTTCAAATGAATATGATACTAAATTTTATCAATTGGAGCATGAATTATCTTTAAAAAGAATGCCTGATTTAATAAAAAATTTGGAGTCAAAAGTGAAATTCTCTGTTGTATATGGCGAGATGTTAAATAGAATAACGAGTTATATTGAAGATAATAATATTGAATTAGTCGTAATGGGAACTAATGAGATTTCTAGCGCGAAAGAGATGATATCTGGTTCACTTACGCAACAAATAATTTTAAACAATAAAGTTCCAGTTTTATCTTTAAAATGCGCCTTAGGAGATGTTTGTTTTACTAATTTTTTAGTAACTGGAGATTTTGAAAGTAAAGAAGAAATGAATTTTGACGTTATTAAGGGATTGCAAAAAGTTTTTAATTCTAAAATTCATTTATTAACTGTAAACACAAGATTAAATTTGGGTGCTACTTCGGATTCTTTAAAAAAGATGGAAAAATTCGTTGAAATAAATAATTTATTTAATGTAGAGTATCATATTCATTCTGATGAAACTACTGAAGAAGGGATTGTGAATTTCGCTAATAATTATGATGAAAATCATGATTTAGATATTGATCTGATTGCAGTAGAGAAAAAAAACACATCCACAGTTAAGTATTGGTTTACAGGATCTGACGCAATAAATTATGTTAATCACATATACAGACCAATGATTACGTATTTAAATAAAAATTAATGATAGAATTAATTAAGCAACCATGGCCATGGTATTTTGCTGGTCCTTTTATTTCAATAATAATGATTTCACTAGTTTACTTTGGTGAAAATTTTGGTGTTTCATCAAATCTAAAAACACTTTGCGCAATTGGAGGAGCAGGCAGATTTTCGGATTTTTTCAAGTTGGATTGGAAAGAAAAAATATGGAATTTGATATTCGTATTAGGTTCAGTAATTGGTGGATTTATTTCGAATGAATTTCTAAATAATGGCGAACCTATCTTACTTTCGGCAGAAGTATTGGAGGATTTTAAATTAATGGGAATCGCAAATCCTGGCCTTTCGATATTGCCTGATGAATTATTTGGAATGGAAGCATTATTGTCTGTAAAAGGTTTACTAATACTTATTGTGGGAGGATTTTTAATAGGTTTTGGAACTAGATATGCGGGAGGTTGTACATCTGGTCATGCTATTAGTGGACTAAGTAATTTACAATCTTCATCTTTAGTTGCAGTTATTGGTTTCTTTATAGGAGGATTAATTATGACTTATTTAATATTTCCATTTATTTTTTAAGCTATTTTAATATGAAACATATAAAGTTTTTATTGGTTGGTATTTTATTTGGAATAGTAATGACTAAATCTGAAGTGATTTCATGGTATCGAATTTATGAAATGTTTACATTTAAGTCTTTTCACATGTATGGAATTATTGGATCTGCTATCGTCTTAGGAGTAATATTCACCCAAATTATTCGAATAACAGGTATGAAATCTATTACAGGTAAAGAAATTAAGTTAGTTTCAAAAACTAAAACGCACTTAAAATCTTTAATAGGAGGTGTTATTTTCGGTCTTGGTTGGGCTCTAACAGGAGCTTGCCCAGGTCCCATGTTTGTGCTACTTGGAAATGGATTCGGAGCGATTTTAATTGTAATATTTAGTGCTCTTATAGGGACATTTATATATGGAATTTTCAAAAACAAATTACCTCATTAACATTAGGTTTTTAATATTTCAAAAACAAGTAATGAAATAAAACCTCATTGTATTCGTAGTTTTGAATACAATGAGGTTATTATATATATTTTTAGTTTTATCACAACTTTCATTTGCTCAGAAATGGGTGAGTATAAAAGCTAAAAGTGGTGATACAAGAATTTTATTACTTAAAAAGTATAATCTGACTGATCAATGCAGTAAAGACAAGTTTTTGCTCTTAAATAAGATGAAATCTGATGATTATTTGGTGCAAGGTAAAAAATATAAACTTCCTGTTCAGACTTATAAATATAATGAAACAAGTATTCGAACAACAATAGGCATTACCAATTTAGATAAAGCAAAGGCAATTCAATCTTGGAACAAGAAATTACAGGATGATAAGGTTAAGAAAAAGTTGTATTCGGATGGAGGTGTATTATGGGTTCCACATTATCTAAAATCATGCTTTGATAAGTATAGTAAAGCTACAATTGCCCAATCAAGTAATATAAAAATGACTTTAGGTAGTGTAGCAACTTATGAAATTTTTGGAGAACTTAATAAGCAGGTGAAGATAGTTTCTAATAAATTAAAAGGTAGAGTTTATTATTTAGTAAGTGGGCATGGAGGACCAGATCCTGGAGCTGTTGGGAAACGAAGCGGCCATAATTTATGCGAGGATGAGTATGCTTATGATGTTACTTTGAGATTGGCTAAAACGTTAATTGAGCAAGGGGCTACTGTTTATATGATTACGAAGGATAAAAATGATGGAATAAGAGATGCCGCTTATTTAAAGTGCGACAAAGATGAAATTTGTCATCCTAATTTAAAGATACCAATTAATCAGGTAAAAAGATTAAACCAAAGAGTAAAGGCAATTAATATATTGTACAATAAGCATCGTTCAGCTGGTGTGAAATACCAGCGAATGATTGTAATTCATGTAGATTCTCGTGGGAGTAGAGATAGAGTTGATATGTTTTTTTATCACAGTAAAAGAAGTAAAGCAGGTAAGAAACTAGCCAAAGAAATGTATGGAACGGTTAAAAGTAAATATGCGAAACATCAAAAAGGCAGAGGTTACAAGGGGACAGTAAAATCTAGGAATTTACACATGTTAAGAAAGTCAAAACCTGTTGGAGTATATATTGAGTTAGGGAATATACAAAATGACAAAGATCAGAAACGATTTACAGTTGTTGGGAATAGAGAGGCAATTGCAAATTGGTTTGCAGAAGCATTAACTAAATGATATTCTAAAATAAAAAGGCTGCCAATTGACAACCTTTTTGTTTTTATAATAATTCGTTCGCTAGATTTGCTAACTCGGATCGTTCACCTTTTTCTAAGGCAATGTGCGCATAGAGCGGATGCTCTTTTGCTCGTTCGATTAAATAGGATAATCCATTTGATAAAGTATCAAGGTATGGAGAATCAATTTGATAAACATCACCAGTGAAAATTACCTTGGTGTTTTCTCCAGCTCTACTAATAATTGTTTTTACTTCGTGAGGGGTTAAGTTTTGTGCTTCATCAACAATAAAGAAAACATTTGATAAACTTCTACCTCTTATAAATGCAAGTGGGCAAACAACTATCTTTTCAGTTTTTTGTAGTTCTTCAATTTCTAAATATTCTCTATTATCAAATGAGTACTGATTTTTAATATAACTTAAGTTATCCCATAAAGGCTCCATATAAGGATTGAGCTTTGTAGCAGCATCGCCAGGTAAATACCCAATATCTTTATTACTTAATGGAACAATTGGACGGGCTAAGAAGATATGGTGGTAATCATAATGTTGGCCTAAAGCAGCAGCTAATGAGAGTAGTGTCTTTCCAGTTCCTGCAACACCTTGGATAGTAACTAACTTTATATCCGGATTAGTTAGGGCGTGCATCGCAAAAGTTTGCTCTGCATTTTTAGGAGAAATACCGTAACAATTCTGTTTTTCAATACGAGTAAAAACTTGTGCTTTAGCATTAAAGTAGGAGAGTATTGATTTTTTTCCATTTTTTAATATAAAGTATTGATTACTGTTTAATTTTCTTTTTGTGACATCTACTGCAGGAACTGATTTTTTTTCATACAATTCGTCTATAACATTAATTGGAACATCATCTATAGACGATCTTCCGGATGGAATAGTATCAGCTTTAAGTTTACTGTTGTTTAATTTCCCTGTCTCATAATCTTCCGCAATTAAATTAAGTGATTTAGCCTTTATCCTTAAGTTAATATCTTTGGAAACCATAATAACCTGTCGCTTAGGGAATTTAGATTTCATATGGAGCGCAGCATTCAGTATTCTGTGATCACCTTTATCTTCTCCGAATATTTTAATTGCATCAATTTCTGAGTTTGCCTCATTCATCACAATCGAAAATTCCCCTCTATTTTTTGCTATAGGAATCCATTCTTGTAGTGATTTCTGTCCTGAAGCTTTGTCTATAAATCTTGAAAATTCTCTGGCAGCAAAGTTCTTAGTGTCGTTTCCTTTTTTAAAATTATCCAACTCTTCTAAAACTGTAATCGGAATAGCTATATCATGTTCCGCAAAATTTTTAATCGCGTCGTAATCATAAATGATTACGGAAGTATCGAGTACAAATAACTTTTTCCCCATGAAGTTTTTTATTTTATTACTTAAATTAATGATTAAAGGTTATCATATATGTGAAATATAAATTAACATAATTATGTTAATTTATTGGAGCGCATCATGATATAATACATGGTGACGCTGTGATATAAAGCAAAAAAAAGACCGCCGGTTGGGCGATCTTTTTGTAAACTATTTAGGACTTATTAATAACCTTTTTCAAGTTTGTCCATTTCCTTATCAAAAGTTTCTTTAAATTTTTCGTAATCGTAATCAACTCTTAAAGATTCTTCTTTTGTTAATCTTTCATTTATTGCCTCCAATAAATCTCCAGCTTTCATTTCGATTGCAACATAATAAACATACTTTCCAGAACCATCTGTTTTCTGAGTGAATTTCTCACAAATCCTATGAACATTAGAAAGTTTTTGTTTCACAACTTCTCTTGATAAACTCTCAAATTTCTCTTCAACTTGTTCTTTATTATTAAATTCTCTTGAGTTTGCGTAATTATCAACCGTTGCTTTTATTGTAGTTTGAATTGCAGAAGCCAACTTTGTTTTCGCTTCGTTCATTCCTTTTTTCATTGCAATTGCTCTATCAGTACTTTCTCCTAATGCATTGGATCTGATGTGTTTTTTATTGGAAAAATAATCGGGACCAGAGCAATACATACTAATCTCTATCTCACCTTTAACTGGCTCATTAGCCTTTTCTTTCCCTTTGCATCCTACTATTGCTATTGACCCCAAAATTAGGAAAGCACTTAAAAAATTTTTAGTAATAGTTCTCATATTATTTATATTTTAGTTTCTAATTATTTAACGGTTACAGCTTTTCAACAACTATGCCATAAACCTTATAATTTGTTCAGTAAATTTAATGGTTAAGTTTCGAAAAAAAAAATAGACCAGTAGTAACTAATTACTTTTTATTTTGTTCAAGCTTAAAGTAACAGGAACTAAATACTTTATTTCCGAATTATAAACTCAGATTGTATCTTAAAGATTGCAGGATCTTTTAAAATATATTCTGAGTTTTTTTATTTTACCGTATTATCATTTCTATACTTTACCTTCTTAAGTATTTCACCTTTTTTATTATAGAATTTTGCTTTCCCATTTCTTCGTCCCTTTTTATAAATAATTATACTTTTAGTTTTACCATTACTATAATAGCTAATAAATTTACCGTTATATCGGCCATTTTTGTAAGATATTTTCTGGCTTGGAATATCTGTTCCGTCCCAATAAACAAACCAAGTACCAGCTTTAATTGATTTTCTAGTTTGTGTTCTAAACCTAGCCAAAACATCTGTTCCTTTTAATTTAGCACGAATAGAATCAACTTGAACAGGCACAACTTCATACGCGCCTTTCTCTCTGATAAAAATTCCTTTGTCGTGATACACTTCATATTCACCAACAAGTAGTCCTATGTTGTAGTTACATTTTATTCCTGGATTTCCATTGCTATAGTATTTAGAATACTGTCCATGCTTAACCCCATCTTTATAGGTCGCAATATACTCTTCGTTTCCAGTA
>MDTF01009610.1_pt1 | contig 20468 bp, 5 predicted proteins | sample 811191 | NCBI WGS metagenome assembly MDTF01 (sample SAMN05326649, study PRJNA326480) | marine metagenome | isolation source: seawater | place: Southern Ocean | collected 2011
AATTACAAGATTACTGGTGAAGAAATGAATGCTTTAGCTATTTATCTTCCTTGCGGGATTTAATTATGAACGAAAATAATTAATACCAATTTAACATCAAAACTCTTGAGCTGAATCTATGAACCAGCCCAGCTCTGACCGGTTTAACTCTTTTTTTTTAAATTAACCAAACTGTAAAAGCTAAACCGGATAAACAACCACGGTATGGCGACTGGTTTCAATATGACACCTCGACATCGATGGATGTTTCAGCGATTGGCGGAATCTTTTTCTATTGGAGAAAGTTTTGTTGAACAAAGTTTACGCACAGAAGAAAGTGCAACCCTTCTCAAAGCCTTTCTTTTAAAGCCGAGTTCACCTCCAAGACTCTTTGCATTTTATCAACCAAGACAAGTTCGTGGAGATACAGAAGGTGAATGGAATGTTCCAAAAGTTCCAGGTGAAAAGGTATTATTTCTTACATTAGGTGGTGGTGGCACGGAATCCTTGCAAGGCAAAGCAGCATATTTTCTACGTCTTCAAAAGGATGGTAAGCCTGTTTCGTTGGACGTTGCTGGCTGCAGCCAATCTGTTGTTTTTGGTGAACTTGGTAGTAGTAGTAATAAATCCATGCTTCACGATTTAGAAACAGTATTGGAGACCTTGTATCGCCCTATCATCCATTCCTTGTCGACAACAGCCCCGAAAGAAGAGCAAAAAAGTCTTTGGGGTAGTGCATCCACAGAACAAAGAGACGAGTTTCTAAACGACATGGACAAATTTTCAGTTTCATTAGGAGAAACTATTAAATCTATGGTAGGAGGTGTAGATCTTCGTAAACCAGATCCACGCATTGAACAAATGGCCATGGCGCTGCAATTAAATGGCGTTGATTCGAAGAAATCAACTGGAGATACCAGCGATCCAAGTTCACAAGGAAGTACTGGTACAACAGAAGTCGTAAGTCATTATCATGATTTATTAGCAGAATGGTGTGGAACAATTGAACAATACCTTGCAGAATCACAAAAAAAAGAGAACGGTGGTAGAGGAGACGACGACGATGAGAGTCAAAGTGGCAGTAACCATGATCGCAATGATGGTCCATGGACTGAACTTGAGTACTGGCGTCGACGTATGCAACGTTTGACTAATATTATGGAGCAATTGAAAACAAAAGAATGTAAACAAGTACTCGGTGTCTTAGCATCGTATACCAAAGGTGGTGGAGATCAAGGATCTGTTCAAGGTCATGCTGTGTATGCATTGTTGAGGCGGTGGAAAGCCATTGACGTCTCGATCACGGAAGCTGCCAATGAAGCCAAAGACAATGAAAAATATCTCAAAACATTGGAGAAATTTATTGAACCATTGTACGAAGACGATCCTATGGCAATTATCGATACTTTACCAGCATTAATGAATAGTATTAAAATGATTCATACGATTGCAAGATATTATAATACCACAGAACGCATGACAAATTTATTTGTAAAAATCACCAACCAAATGATTAATAATTGTTGTGCACATATTGTATCCGCAGCTTCACGTTCAAATCCTAATAATGGACAAGCACAAAAAAATGGAGAGTTTGGCGATGAATCGTCTCTTATGACAAAAGAGGAAGCAGCACTTATGGGTGCATCATCGTCACGACGTGGTGGTTCAACAGGAGATAAAAAAACGCAACACACGTCGGTATCAATGTCAACCGCTGCTGCTATGTCGACTGCTACTAGTGGCGCGTCATCTATTGTACTCTGGGAAACAGATGCTGCTAATTTGATTGATGCATTAGAGGCTTGTTTAAAATTAAACGAAGCATATCAAGAACAATATCGTCTGACTAAAGATAAGTTGTTAACTATGCCTAAATCAAAACAATTTGATTTTCGTGAACAAATCATATTTGGCAAATTTGATTTATTTTGCCGTCGTGCAGTCAAATTGATTGACATGTTCAGTACTATTCGTCAATTTGAATCGCTTGCTTCACATAAACTTGAAGGTATGGAAAATCTTATTTCTGATTTTAGACGTATTATTCAAGATTTTAGAACAAAACGTCATCCTTTATTAGCCTATCAAAACAATAAATTTGATCGAGATTATGTTGAATTCAATGTTAAAATATCAGATTTAGAAAGTGCATTGCAACAATTTATTAATCAAAGTTTTGAAAACATTACATCAATAAGTAATTCACTTAATTTACTTCGAAAATTTCAACAAATTCTTCAACGTGACAATTTAAAAAGTGATTTAGACGATAAATTTAATATTATTTTTCAAAATTATGGTTTAGAACTTGAACAAGTACAACATTTGTACGAGAAACACAAGCACAACCCACCGTTTCCAAGAAATTTACCACCAGTATCTGGAAACATTACATGGAGTCGTCATTTACTCAAACGTATTGAAGATCCAATGAAAAAATTTGAATCAAACCAAAATGTTTTATCGACGAAAGATGCAAAAAAAATTATTAAAACATACAATAAAGTAGCACGTACTTTAGTTGCATTTGAATATTTGTGGTACCGTGCCTGGGTGGACTCTGTTGAAACAGCAAAAGCAGGTTTGCAAGCCACGCTCGTTATTCGACATCCAGAAGATGGCCGGTTGTATGTAAATTTTGACCATGAAATTTTACAACTTATACGTGAAGCCAAATGTTTAGATCGCATGGGTATTGAAGTTCCAGAAGGTGCTCGTATTGTTCTTCTTCAAGAAGACAAATTTAAAGCTTATTACAACGATCTTCATTACGCATTGAATGAGTATGAACGTGTAGCGCAACTGGTCATACCGGTTACTAATGCTTTGTTGCGTCCCCATATGAATGACATGGAGTACAAACTTCGACCAGGTATGATTACATTAACATGGACATCCATGAATATTGATGCATACAAACATCACGTCCATACAGGTTTGCAACGATTAGAAGAATTAGTCATTAATATTAATGATCTCATTGAGAATCGTATTGAAAAAAATCTTAAAACTGTATCCAAATCTTTGCTTGTCAGTTTACCCGCCGATGAAGCATTTACATTGGAAGATTTTGTTGCCATGCAAGAAGTTTACATTGCAAGAAAAGCAGAGTTACTTCAAGGTAAAAATGTTCAAGTAGAAAACGCTGTTTATGATTTAATTGGTTTAATAAAATCTTACCCATTAGATCCACATATTTCACCTGTACGACAAGAAGATGCAGATCGACTTATTAGTCATTACAACCATTTCATGTATCAGGCACTTCTTAATTGTACTAAAAATTCGTTGAATGCTATTAAGAAACGTATGGCAAAACGTGGTGGCAATGCATTTATTTACGTCGAACGTCCATTTTTTGAAGTAGATGTTCAACTCAATATTCCAAAAGTTCAACTTTCACCTAGTCTTGACGATGTGCAGCGTTCCATTAATAAAGCAGCATTGGCAGTCTTGCGGTGTACTCAACAATTATACGATTGGGGACAAGGTGCGGCTGGTCCTAATGCTACTGAAGTTGCATTACCTGCTTCACCAGTATCAGATGTTCCAGAAGAAGATCAAATATATACAGAACCAGAAGATATACGTATTACATTTTTTCAAAAAATTGCTCGTGATATTGAAATTGTACGAGTAGTATTATTGTTAACAGGAAGCATTCAAGGACTTCGCAACCTTGTCAGTGATTATTTGGAAACGTTTTCTGATTATTCTTGGTTATGGACTGAAAGTAAAGACAAAGCATATGCTAAATTTATGAAAACAAGACCTGAATTATCGGATTACAATCGTGAGCTACAAAACTTTTCAACTGTTGAAACTCAAGTTGAAAATCTTGGCAGTGTACATAACATTGGTGCTCTTAGTCTATTGACTAAAAATGTAAAAATTCAACTCAAACATATGGCAGAACTTTGGAAAGTTAGTTTCAGTACTAAACTTCACGAAGAAGCACGTGCATGTATGAATGAAATTTTAGATTATATTCGTACTACAGATAATTGGCTCAAAAGAACACAACCTGTTGATCTTTTAACTCTTCGTTCTATTATGGACAAATTGAAAGAGATTCGTGTACGTGAATCTGGGATTGAAGCTGAAATTACACCTGTATTAGATATGTATTCAATGCTTGAACGTTTTCTTCCTCAGGGTTACATGGATAAAGATGAAATGGATCAAATCTCTGTACTTCGTTCATCCTGGCGTAAACTCGTAAACCATGCGGAAGACGTAGCCGATAATTTAATGAATGTTCAAGTTGGTTTTAAAAAATCATTGCTTGGTTCAATTCGTGACTTTGTTGTTAATGTTCGAGAATTTCGTGCAGATTGGATTGCCAAAGGTCCTGGTGTCCCGGGTACGCCACCAAATATTGCAGTAGAAAGATTACGTGCTTTCAAATCTGAGTATGAATTAAGAGATCGTAAATATCAATTATATCATTCTGGTGAAGAATTATTTGCTTTAGCGCATACAGAATATCCTGAACTTCACAAAACCAAATCAGAAATAGATTTAATGGATACTTTGTATGGCTTGTATGTAGAAGTACATGAATATTTAGATATTGAATGGCCACATTTGCCTTGGGAAGATGTTTTCGGTGAAATGCCTGCAATTCGTGAAAGAATGGATCAATTTATGATTCGTCTTGCACGTATGCCAAAAAGTTTAAGACAATGGGATGCTTTTAAAACACTTAAAAAGAAATTAGAAGATTTTCAAATTACAATTCCTCTTTTAGAACAACTCAGTAAGGATTCAATTAAACCACGTCATTGGACAGAACTTATGCGTACGACTGGTCATGAATTTCGTATCGATGGTGGTGATTTTAGACTTCAAACACTACTTGATTGTCATTTGGAAGAAGTTGCCGATGACGTGGTCGAATTATGTGATGGTGCTGAAAAACAACAACAAATCTCTGTTCGAATCTTAGATATTCGTGAACGTTGGGCAGCAGCAAACTTTGATTTCAACGATTGGAAAGAACGTAAAATTCCTGTGCTGCGTGCATGTGGACCAATTATTGAAGAACTTGAAGAGTCGCAACTTCAATGTCAAACTATGTTAACTATGCGTCATGTAACACCTTTCAAACAAGAAGTTGCAGCGTTACTGACACGTCTTTCCGATACTGCAGATACTTTAGAACGTTGGTTAAAAGTACAAATGCTTTGGTGTTCATTGGAATCGGTCTTTACTGGTGGAGACATTGCGAAACAAATGCCTGTTGAAGCTAAGAAATTTGTGAAAATTGATAAAGATTGGGCAAAAGTAATGGCTCGTGCTGCTGATGCGTCTCTTGTAGTAGAATGTTGTGAAAACGAATTGTTAAAAAATAATTTACCAGTCATGTACAGTGAACTTGAAATGTGTCAAAAAGCATTAGATGGCTACCTTGAACAAAAAAGAAGTATGTTTCCAAGATTTTACTTTGTAAGTAATCCAGTATTGCTTCAAATGCTTTCTCAAGGAAGTGATCCAAAAATGATTCAACCGTTTTATCAAACTGTATTTGATGCCATCGATCACGTAGTACATGATTCAAAAAATGCACGTAATATTACTGCAATGGTATCTCTTTTCAAAGGAACAACCGAAAAAATAGAATTCTTACAACCTGTTGTAGCCAAAGGTAATATCGAAGAATGGCTTGCGAAAGTGTTAACCGCACAAAGAGTTGCTATGAAAGATGTATGCCGATCATGTGCTGATGAAGCCTATGATAATTTAATGGAAGATGAAACAACGGGAACTTTAAGACCGTTTGTAGATAGTATGCCACCTCAATATGCTCTTCTTGGTATTCAATTGCTATGGACAGCCACTGCCGAAGAGGCTTTTGCTGCTCTAAAAGCATCTCGTGCAAATAAAAATGCCATTTCAGATTGTTTGAAACGCAACACAGATATTTTGAAGGAACTTAGTTCATGGTGTTTAGAAGAATTACCGTCAAAACTTACACGTACTAAATACGAAGTGTTGATTACTATTCAAGTCCACCAACGTGACGTAATTGCAGACTTAGTACAAATGCACAAAGCCAAACGTCTAGGAGTAGCTGGTCCAGAAGGAGAAGGAGATACTGATTTTGAATGGAACAAACAAGCCAGATTTTATTGGAAAGGTGAAGAAGAAGATTCAGTTGATGACGATGGTGCCATGTGCGTTCAATGCACAGATGTTGAATTTAAATATATGTATGAATACCTTGGATGTAAAGGAAGACTGGTTATTACTCCATTGACGGATCGATGTTACGTCAGTTTAAGTCAAGCCATGGGTATGTGTTACGGTGGTGCTCCCGCAGGACCCGCAGGAACGGGTAAGACCGAAACTGTCAAAGATATGGGACGTACGTTAGGTATCTACGTCATCGTTACTAATTGTACGGATCAAGCAACGTATCAAAGTATGGCAAAGATTGATAAAGGTCTGTGCATGTCTGGATTGTGGGGATGTTTCGATGAATTTAATCGTATTAAACTTCCTGTTCTGAGTGTAGTTGCTCAACAAATTTTAGCTATTCTTGAAGCAAAACGTACTGGTGCAACAAAATTGACTTTCCCAGGTGATGCCGTTGGATCTCAAGTTAATTTTGACGATGCATGTGGATTTTTCATTACTATGAATCCAGGATATGCTGGACGACAAGAACTTCCAGAGAATCTTAAAGCATTGTTTCGTGGTGTTACCATGATGGTACCTGATCGTATGATTATTATTCGGGTTATGTTATGTGCACAAGGATACAACGATTTTACTGTTTTATCACGAAAATTTACAGTTCTTTACAAACTTTGTGAAGAACAATTATCTAAACAACGTCATTATGATTTTGGATTAAGAAATATTTTGAGTGTTCTTCGTACTGCTGGACAAACAAAACGTGAAAATGTAGATGCAGATGAAGCAAAACTATTGTATCAAACATTAAGAGATATGAATTTATCGAAACTGGTTGCGTCTGATGTGCCTCTGTTCCTTAGTCTTCTTGGAGATTTGTTTCCATCCATTCAAGCACCTAAGCCAAAAAGGTATGGTGCAGTTGAAGATGCCATCAAAGAAGTGGTCACAGCGTCGGGATTAATTCATCATCCAACATGGGTCAAAAAAGTAGTACAACTGTATGAGACTATAAATGTCCGTCATGGTATTATGGTGATTGGTCCTACTGGAGGAGGTAAAACACAATGCATGAATGTTCTTCATAAAGCGTTAGCCAAAGTAACGGGTGTAGCACATCGACTTGCTAAAATGAATCCAAAAGCAATTCTTGCCTCGCAAATGTACGGAGAAGTTGATCAATTAAGTGATGAATGGACAACTGGTGTGTTTGCAGCAATGTGGACGAAATACAATCAGCGCAGCAATGCCTTCAACACATGGATTGTGTGCGATGGTCCAGTCGATGCAATATGGATCGAAGATTTGAATACCGTCTTGGACGATAACAGGATTTTAACTTTAGCCAATGGAGATCGTATTCCAATGACAGACAATGTCAAAATTATGTTTGAGAACGAAACGTTGATCAATGCATCTCCAGCAACAGTTTCTCGATGTGGTATTATTTACGTCAGTGCATCTGAACTTGGGTGGACCCCTTTGGTAAATGCATGGACAGCTGCAACGAAGGGCAACAAAGATGGTTCTTCCAATCCTTTGCTCAATGAAAAACAAACTATTATGTCATGCTTTTTCAAATATATGGGTGATGACGAGACCCCAGCAGATCCTGGGAAACTTCTATCCTACTTGCGTCGTGAAACCACACCTGTCATGCCAATTACACCTGCTGGTGCAGTTGCAGCATGCCAACGTCTCATTGACGGAATGTTGAACGACTACCATCGCAGTAGTGGTAACAAAGATCAAACATTGACACCAAGAGTTTTGGAACGAATTTTCTTATATGCTTTGACTTGGACAGTTGGTGGTGTACTCGAAGGAGATGACAGACGCAAGTTTGATGAGTACTTAAGAACACAAGAAACTACTGCTGAAGTTGCAGGAGACGACGACGATGACGAGGGTGTCATGCCCGAAACTGCTACTGACTCCGTTGCCTCCACTATCTATGACTACTTTGTAGATGTTACTAGTGGTGATTGGGTCAAATTTAGCGCACCTGTTTGGGATTATCCAATTCCAGAAGATGATGAAGATACGGTCACAACGACTGCAAAACCAACCTTAAGATTCTCTTCCCTTTTAGTTCCAACTCAAGATTCGGAACGTGCATTGAATCTTATTGGTTTACTTCAATCTCCCCAATCACAAAAAGGTAAACAACCATACCCCGTCTTATTGACTGGACAGTCGGGTACTGCTAAAACAAGTACTACTTTAATGTGGTCACAAACCCGTTTAGATCAAAAACATTCTGGTTTTAAATTTGTTAACTTTTCATCGGCTACAACTGCTCAAAACTTTCAAATATCAGTGGAAGAAAGTCTTGACAAACGTGGAGGTAAGAATTTTGGTCCTGCCAATGGTAAATCATTAACTGTTTTTGTTGATGACATCTCTTTGCCAGAAATTAATGAATGGGGTGATCAACCAACAAATGAAATCGTAAGACAATTAGTTGAATCGAATTGTTTTGCCTTTTTGGATAAAGATAAACGTGGTGATATGAAAATCTGTGAAGATTTAGTCTTTTTAGCAGCCATGACACATCCAGGTGGCGGAAGAAGTGATATTCCATCACGTTTAAAAAGACATTTTATGGTACTTAATATGACACCACCATCAATTGAAAGTATTAATGATATTTATGGACAAATTTTACGGGGACGTTTCCGAAGCCATCCAGCTGGAAAAGGAGAAGGAAGTGTAGTCAGCAAATTAACATCGTCTACCATTGACTTATGGAAATTGACGCGCTCTAAATTGAAATCAACTCCAGCTAAATTTCATTATAATTTTACTATGAGAGATCTTAGTAGAATTTTTCAAGGTGTTGTTCGTATTTCAGACGATGCCACTGTTATTGATACAGGTGATGCCCGTCGTACAATGTTGAAAGCTGGAGTTGTCTTGATTCGAGTACTCCGTCACGAATGCGAACGTGTCTTTTGTGATAAATTAACAAACATCACAGACAAAGATTGGTATTTAGAAGCTTTTCAAAGAGTAGCAGTCGAACATTTTGGACCAGAACTAGCCAATGCTGCTGGTGATCCTGAAAATTACTTTGTTGACTTTTTACAAGAAGATAACATGGATGAAGACGGTGTACTGATCAGTAAAGCACCACAAGTATATGAAGTAGGTGGTACTTTAGCAACAATCAAAAGCAGATGCTTGGCTTACATGGAGCAACACAATGTAGTCAACCCAACTGCAAAACTTGGTCTAGTATTGTTTGACGATGCACTTCGTCATTTAATGCGTATTTCAAGAATTATTCAAATGCCACGCGGTTCTGCTCTTCTTGTCGGTGTCGGTGGTTCTGGTAAACGATCCTTGACAAGACTTGCTACTTTCATGTCTGGACATCGTGAATTTCAAATTCGCATGACTAAAAGTTATAATTTGAGTAATTTTGGTGATGATTTGAAAGAATGTTTTTTTCATGCTGGTGGTGCACAGAATCAAATTGTTCTGGTACTTGCAGATACACAAATCAAATATGAAACATTTTTAGAATATTTAAATTCACTTTTATTGACAGGTGATGTTCCTGGTCTATTCTCCAAAGAAGAACTTGCATTGGCCATGGCAGAAGTTCAAGATTCCTTTGAAAAAGAAATGGCTTTGTTAGGCAAATCAGGTACACCGGAAGATCTGAAACGGTATCTTGTTGATAAAGTTCGAGACCGTTTACATATTGTACTCTGTATGTCACCAGCACATCCAGAATTTTCAACCAGAGCACGACGCTTTCCAGGTATATTTTCTGCATGTTCAATTGATTGGTTTTTATCGTGGCCTCGTGACGCATTGGTGAGTGTAGCTACCGCGTTGATAGGAGATCAAATGGAATCCATTGAATGCACACCGGTTGAAAAGCAAGCGTTGCTTGAACATATGGGTGAAGTACATACACTTGCTGTAGATATGTGTGACGAATACAGAAGAAAAACTCGACGAATGCGTGTTAGTCAAACACCCAAATCATACTTATCTTTCTTAGGTGACTACCGTGCAATGTACACACGTAAACTTGGTGAAGTGAAGCAAAAAGCTTCTAATGTAACACTGGGATTAGAAAAATTGGAGAAAGCTGCTGAAGATGTTGCTAGCATGTCCATTGTTTTAGAAGTTGAACGTGAAAAATTAAAAAAAGCAACAGAAGATACGAATGCTATGTTGGGTAGTCTTGAAATTTCTTCACTTGAAGCAAAAAATGAAAGTGACATGGTTCGTGGAATCAAAGAAGCGTGTGAATCTGATGCAGCCAGAATTGGAAAGGAAAAGGAGCTTTGTTTGGAAGATCTTGCAAAAGCTCAACCTTATGTCGATGATGCTAATACGGCCATTGATTCTATTAAATCCGCTGATATATCTGAAATTAAAAAATTAGCAAAACCAAGCGATATTATTCGTTTGGTGTTTGATTGTGTAATTTTACTTTTTCACAACCCATTGTCACCAGTCGAACCACAAACGTTATCCATCAAAAAACAAGAAATCTCTTTCATCAAACCATCATGGCAACATGCTTTACCAATGATGGCCGATACTCAATTTTTACGTCATTTGCAATGGTTCGGAAAAGGAAGCGAAGCTCGTCCTACAGCTGGAAAAGATTTAATGAATCCAGAAACTATTGAATTCCTTGAAATTTATATGAATCTGGAACATTTCAATGCAAAAGTTGCCAAGAATGCTTCCAATGCTGCTGAAGGTCTTTGTAGATTTGTTACAGCGATGAAGTTTTACTTTGAAGCATCTAAATTGATTAAACCAAAACTAGAAGCATTGACTGTCGCCGAAGCACAACTCAAAGAAGCAGAAGGTAATCTTGCCGGTGCAATGAAACGATTGGATGCCTGCAACGAACATTTAGCAGGTTTAAAAGCACAGTTTGAGGCACAAATGGCAGAAAAGACCAGAGTAGAAGAAGGTGCCAGAAGTCTTGAAAGAAGAATGGATATGGCATCTCAACTTATCGAAGGTCTTGCTGGTGAACGTGTTCGTTGGAACGAAGATTCCAAAACATTTGATGAAACAACGAGACGTTTAGTTGGAGATTGTGCCCTTGCCTGTGCATTTGTATCGTATGCCGGTGCTTTCAATCAAGAATATCGATTGGAAATGATTAATAATCGATTTCGATCGGATCTGGAACAACGTGAAATTCCTGTTTCTCCAGGTGCCGTTGATTTAGTTGGTTTTCTGGCCGATAATGGAATAGTCGGCGAATGGAACATACAAGGTTTACCTACTGATATGTTGAGCACACAAAATGGTATTTTAGTGACTCGTTCTGCGAATGGTGGTTCAAGGTATCCACTTCTTGTAGATCCGCAAGCTCAAGCTATAGGTTGGATTAGAAAATTAGAGGAAGATAGGTTACCAGATTGGAAAGAAACACATATAACATCTCCCCGTTTAAAAGATCACGTTGAATTCTGTATGGGAGAAGGCCGTGCGATGATTATTGTTGGTATTGAAGTAGATAATGTAGATCCAATGTTAGATCCAGTATTGTTGAAAGAAATCGTTAAAAAGGGAAGATCTTTACAAATAACTGTAGCCGATCAAGCTATGGATTATGATCCAAACTTCAGTCTGTATCTTGTTTGTAGAGTTCCAGATCCAGATTTTAGTCCAGAGATGCAAGCAATGACAACCGTCGTTGACTTTGCTGTGACGGCACGTGGTTTAGAAGATCAATTACTTGGTACTGTAATTCATGTGGAACAAAGAGCGTTGCAAGATCAATTGAACGATGTTCTTACTGAATGCAACCAAAACACAAAGACACTCTTGCAATTAGATGCTCTTCTTCTTGAACGTCTTAGTAGTGGTAGCGGTAATTTGTTGGACGATGCTGAACTTATTGGTGTTCTTCGTAACACACAAAAAAAAGCAGCGGATGTCAAAAAAGCTCTTCATACAGCAGTTGAAACAAGAGAATCGATTAATGAAAAACGTGAACAATTTCGTCCTGTCGCAGCCAGAGGTTCTATTCTATATTTTGCCATTATTGATGTAAGTAAAATCAATGTCATGTATCAAACTTCATTAAAACAATTTTTAGAACTATTTTTGAAAGCTATGGAAATTGCAGAACCAGCTCGACTTGCAACTAAAAGAGTAACAAATATTATGGAAGTGTTAACATACAAAGTATACAGATATATTAATCGGGGTTTGTATGAAGAACACAAATTGTTGTTTGTTTTCATTCTTGCAACACGTATTTTAGTCAAAGATGAAGTGATATCACAAGGTGATGTAGATTTATTTCTGCGTGGTGGTGCGGCACTCAGTATGGATAGTCCTGGTGTTAGAAAAAAACCATTCACATGGCTTAGTGATGAAGCATGGTTAAATGTTTCAGAACTTTCAAATAAACATTCTTTTTTTCGTACAATGCAAGAAGATCTTATGCGTAATGAAAATCAATGGTGGCCATGGTATGAACACAATACACCAGAAAAAGCACAAATACCAGATTACGAAGTTCGTTTGACGGAAGATGATGATCTAGGTCCATGGTATCGCTTAATGCTTGTAAGAACATTTCGCAACGATAGAACACAACTGGCTATTAAAGAATTCGTACGTGCAATGGGTCAACTTGGTCCAAAATATGTAGAACCAGTCACAGACAAATTAGAAGAAATTTACGATGAAATGGTAAATTCTGTACCAGTTATTTTTCTTTTGTCTATGGGTGCAGATCCTACCGATTCAATTATGCATTTATGCAGAAAACGAAAATGCGAACTGGTAGCAACTATTTCAATGGGAGAAGGACAAGAAAAACCTGCTATGGCGGCTCTTAATCAAGCAGCGCAGAGCGGTGGTTGGGTACTACTTCAAAACTGTGAGCTTGGTCTTGGTCTAATGGATAAAATGGAAGATTTGTTGATTAAATTACGTGATGGAGATGTAGATCGATTTGATCCAAGCTTTCGTTTATTTATTACAGCTTGTCCACATTCTGATTTTCCGTTAGGTCTATTACAAATGTCTACTAAAGTTACCAACGAACCACCTGCTGGACTTCGTGCTGGTCTCATGCGTAGTTATTCTACCATTATTGATCAAGATCGTCTTGAGCGTATCGATGGTGCCTTATGGAAACGTCTTCTTTTTGGTATGTGCTTTTTACATTCCATCGTACAAGAAAGACGGAAGTTTGGTCCCCTTGGATGGAGTATTCCATATGAATTTAATACTGGTGATATTACAGCCTGTTTAACATTCTTGGAAAAACATTTATTCAGTGGACATGGAATTAGTTGGACAACTGTACAATACATGGTCAGTGAAATTCAATATGGTGGTAAAATTACGGATGATCTCGATCGCCGTTTGTTTAACGTATATGCTTCTAAATGGGTCTCATCCGATATTGAAAAAGATTCGTTTATGTTTAATCCACAAACAATGATAGGTCAAATTGAAAAAAACTTTGTCTACAAAGTACCTTTACAATACGACCACGCAGCATATGCAAGGTACTGTGCCTCTTTCCCCGAAGTTGACAGTCCAGAAATTTCTGGTCTACATCCGAATGCAGATTTAACTTTCCGTGTCAAAGAATCACAAAAAATGATGAAAACATTATTAGCAAATACATCTTCTACCGACAGTGGAAGTACTGCTAAATCTACTAGTGACGAGAATGATGTAGAAGAACCCGCTTCTCAAGACGAAGTTGTACATGGTATGGCTGGTGTAATGTTAACTCAAGTGCCAGAAAGTTATAATCCCGACAAAACAGATATGAAAATTAAAGTTCTTGGTGGTATGGAACAACCACTGAATATCTTTTTATACCAAGAGATTCAAGTCTTACAATTTGTCATTGATCAGATAGGTGGTGATCTGAAAAATGTTCAACAAGCTATTGATGGTGAAATTGTTATGACAGATGAACTTGCCTCGACTACTACTGATATTTTCAATGCAAAAGTGCCACGTCTTTGGATGTATCATGCCACTGGCAACGAACAAGCATGGATTAATAGTACAATGGGATTATGGATGGCTAATTTTTCTGATCGCGATACACAAATTCGTCATTGGTTAAATACAGATCGACCACCTCATTTTTCATTCAAAGGATTTTTCAATCCACAAGGATTTTTAACTGCTATGAAACAAGAAGTAACAAGAAAACATAGAAGTGATGGATGGGCATTGGACGATGTTATTTACCACACTGAAGTTACCGAATATGAAAAGATTGAATCTGTTTCAAAAGGACCAAGAGAAGGCATATATGCCTCTGGTTTATTTATTGACGGTGCAGCTTGGTCCAAACCATTAGGTTCACTTGTTGAATCAGAACCAAAGAAATTATTTGCAGCTCTTCCTGTATTGTATGTAACCGGGACTACTAAACAATTAAGACGGGATCACATTAAATCAGGTGCGTATGGTCCAAATGGTCCATATGAATGTCCATTGTATAAATATCCAGTAAGAACTGATCGATTTTACATCGGCATGGTTTCGTTAGCCAGTCGTGCACAACCAGCAGGAGCAAGCGGTGTAGGAAGTCCAGCTAGAGATGCACCTAAAAAAGAACATTGGATTTTAAGAGGTGTAGCTCTTACCTGTTCGACAGATTTTGAGTAGAATTGTACCTTCTAGAGATGCATTTTTGAAAAAGTTACATGTACGGGAACATTGAGAAAGAACAAAAACAAATGTGTGCACACATTTGTACACAGAAACAGGTAGAAGTATGCTTTGGTTGAGGTACACACTTTTACAAAGGGTACACGCGTGTAGTGTATAAAAAAAATAGCTTAGACTTTAGACAATCGTAATTAACACAAAAAAAAAATCAAATATTATTCTATATTCTATCATCTATCATCTACACGTACCCTGTATCTGGTATCATCTACCATCTACCATGGTACGTAGTAGAGTCGGTTAAATCTGTTACTGTTAACGTGTATACACACATATGACTGTACACACACATTCTTCTCTTTATAGACTTGGCTGACGAGCGAATTGATCATTATAAGGAAAAGGACGTTCATCTTCATCTTCCGTATCTGGATCTTCGGAAGAAGAAGTATCATCGTTATTTTCACTGTCAGTATCATTATTGTTGTTGGTAGTACTATTTCTTCTTCTTGTATTATTCCTAGTAGTGTACATCTCTCTCGTTTGAATAGTTTTGACAAACATATGATACCCTATACTACTATTGAGTTCTACTAATACAAGTGCAACGATCGCTATTAACCAACCTGCCATGATTCCAGTATCCCAAACACAATAATATGTATGTGAATCGAGTGTTCTAAATAAAAAAGCATTGCAATTTGGTTTTAAACATTGATTTGAAGGTGCAAAATAAATTTGTTGACCAATGCATACTGTTTTTTTGCTGCATGATCTAGATGATGCAATTGAATTGAATCTTTTAGAATTTTCTACCATAATCTTGGCATTTTTTGTATTTGATAATGCCATTCTACCATTCGCCATATCTATACCTATGAAGAAGTTTTTCATTACCATACTACCAAATACTATTTTAGACGTTTGTTGAAATGTCAAGCCACTTAGTTGTAGATCTGATCGTTGGGTTGATCTCAACATACATAGCTCAGGTGGCATCCATTTGTTTCTTTGATATATTAACGATTCAAGTGGTACATACATTCTTTCTCTCGGTACTTTTTGATTACTTATTTTTTGTTCCAATGCAAATGACAATGTAGGTAATTTATTACGTTGTGTATTTAATATCCATACATCTTTACCAAACTCTTTGACACTTGAACCCAACCAATTTATCACGGAATCAAATAAATTACTCGGTAACATTAAACATGCTGCACCGCTGTCTAACAATACAGGCCATGCATCACTGACGTTTCGAATTAAAGAGACATTACATACATTTAAATCGTGCATGCGAAAACGATAGTAACTGTTGGGATTTTGATAGGTTGGAATATTATTATTGATCAAGGCCTGCGTTGCATTGATAAACATGTCGTTGTATGTACCCACTAGTAGTGGTGGACGTGCTGGACTGTATTCGGCCCATGTTAGTTTAGAACGGTATGATTTGGGTACACCACCCATCCATAATGTGGGTTGATTGTTTGATACTGAATCACCATCAAAATCTAACGCAAATGCTAATAAATCAGGTGATATCGTTTCTAATAATAATCCAGACCATGTATTGTTTCGAATTTTTCCTGGGTCCTTGCTTTCTATATTTTCTGTAGTTAGATTGGTACTTTTTGTAAATGTATCGGATTGTGTTGGAAAACCAATACCTAGTACACCAGAACTATTTTGCCAACTGGAAGTTAGTACGGTCCAATCATCTTCATCTAAAGAAACTGAATCAGCTAAAACAACAGTATGATTGAGAGGAGTGGTAGCGATGTTGGTGGTGGTGATGGTGGCGGTCGTCGTCGTCGTCGTCGTCGTCGTCGTCCTTGTTGTTTCTATACTGACATCTGCTTTACTAGTGGATAAAAATTTGTACGAGATTACTCTATTGTCTACGTACAAATTATGTTCAACAGTATCTAGTAATTTTTTCGGAAACCAATTTCCAGGTGGATTTTTATCTGTGGTTTGAAACTTGCGTTTACTGTAAGGTGCAAAATCTGTTCGTAAAATCAAATCGGATGATGCTGTATCTAAAAGAAAACGTGGAAAAGAGATGCCACCCACATTTAGTGATATTGTGTAATGAAGACCTTCTTTGTGAAGTGACTTACGATACGGTTGAGGTGCAGAAGGGGATAAAATATTTTGTTGGCCTAACACGCTAGTAAAAAAAAGCAGCAGGTAGCAGGTATACATGTCTTATCAGTTTAATTAAGTAAACAATAGTCCAGGACCAAAATCGGACAAAAGATTTCAGTTGACACTCTTCTTCTTTCCCTACTTTCTCCTTTATTGCAATATCCCCTAATTATGTCAGCAGTAGTAGTAGATACCAGTGCAGCAAGTTTTTTCGCTTGGATGGGATGTGCCAGTGCCTTGGTCTTTGCAAATCTTGGCGCAGCATATGGGACTGCACGTAGTGGTGTTGGTTTGTGTTCGATGGGTGTAATGAGTCCAGGATTGGTTATGAAAAATATTATTCCAATTGTTATGGCTGGTATTCTTGGTATTTATGGTCTTATTGTGGCTGTTATTATCCAAGGAAGTGGTAAGAATTTTTTATTAGTTGCGTTCACTGAAAATACACGTCACATAGTTTTGTGTCAAACATGCAATGTTGGATGTTTTAATTTTTTTCTGACAGTACTACCTTCGTTACCCCTCTTTTTTCCTTTTTTTTTTTGTTGGATATCCTTGTTCTTCTATTTTTTTGTGATTTTTTCTCTATTACACAGCACAATCTATTCCAGAAACATTCAAAAATGATTACAATGGTGCTATGAATCAAGGTTACAAATTATTTGCTGCTGGATTATGTTGTGGTTTGAGTAACCTTGCCGCCGGTTTTGCCATTGGTATTACAGGAGATGCTGGTGTTCGTGCTGTTGGTCAACAGAATCTTATGTATGTTGGTGTTATTCTTGTTTTAATTTTCGGTGAAGCACTTGGACTTTTTGGTCTTATTGTTTCTCTTGTTCTTTCTCAATAAAGAACTTAGCCTTTTACATCTATCAAACAAAACATATAATAAATAGAGAGAAATATAAATAAATAAATATAAGATCATAAAAAAAATCACTATTTTCGAGACAAGGTGTGTGTTGTGTTTGTACACAAATCTTGTACAAATGTACCTTCGGTAGAAGGTACCTGTATACCTGTATATGTGTCATTGTATCTGTTTACAGAAACTGTACACCTTGTTGGTTTTTCTTTACATTGGTATTGAATTTGGTTTTTGACGTGTTGAATCATATCAACAAGTCCTTAAACGTGTGTACACAAAAAATTACCAAGATTGATAAACTACGGGTAGATCTACAAAAAAAATTATAAAATAGCTAGGCTACCGGTTACTGTACATCTGTACAATATAAAGACTCTCTTGCATTGGACTATATACAAGGTACCTTCTACAAACATACAACCAGAACTCAATTAATCATCGTATCATTACTTCCAAAACCATATTCCATGTTCATACTATTTTCTTGTTCACTTGCACCGCCTTCTGCTTCTAACAATGATGTAGCTTCTTCTCTTATTCTATCGTTATCAAAAAAATCAGGTGGAATAGAATTTTCATATTCACTTAATCTCCTTTTTTTTTTATCTCTTTTATATGTTGTAGCACCACCACCTTCTTGTGTTAAACGTAACGGTTGATTCAAAGTGCAATTGTAATAAGTGCCATCCACTAGCAACAAACCAAGACCAAATACAACGCCACTGATGGATAATACAAGAAATAAAGATTCCACTGAATCATAATTACCTGCTTTCACACGTAATGCAGCTACAACGGGTGGTATTGTTGCTAAACCAATATTTTGTAATGCTGTCGTTACACCATATGCAGTACCCACATCATCTTTACGTACAGCTCTACCAATTAATGGCCACAGCGCAGCAGCATACATTGAATACGCAACGCCTTGTAACACAAGTGGGAAAATTGGCACGGAAGATGTATTCATTAATATTATATGTACTAGACACAACACAACTGGTGAGGTCAACGTTAATGTTGATGCACCACCGAAACGATCGGCAAACAAACCAATAAACGGTGTCAGTAAAGCAGACACTAAAAATGGAATGCCCATAACGTAACTGGCTTTTGCTTCCGCATCAACAGCACGTGCACATTGCTGATGCGTGGATGACGACGAAGTTGGAGGTAGTGTGGTTGTAGTTGTGGTTGTAGTAGCGGTCATTGTCATGGTCGTGGTAGGGATGTCGGTACTAGCAGCCGTATTCGCAGCCGTATTCGCAGCCATATTCGCAGCCATATTAGCTGCCGTTTTAGCAGCCGTATTAGCTGCCGTATTAGCTATTGGTAATATGGAGATAGGTATTGGTTTGGTTGATGTGCTTTGAATCTTAGTATAGGCTGTGTTGAATTTTTGTATAACGGCTGCTTCCAATGTTCCAGGAATGCTACCGACAGTATTGGTGTTCCAATCTCTTTCTTCTTTCTCTTTTTCTAAAAACAATGATGGCTTTGTCGATATATGTTCCGGACAACATTTACCGTGACAAATAAATTTTTCAATAAGTAAAGCACTGGCAACATTATTAAATGGCAGTACTGTGCCATACACCACAATGCAACTACCCACCATGAGGTAAAAACGTGATCCAAAACTACAACAACGAAAGACTGATGTTAATGATTTTTGCTCCTTATTTTTTCCTTTGCCTTTGCCTTTGCCTTTAGATGAAGGTGTTCTTAATTTATTTGATGGTTCAAAATCTTCATCTAAATCAACAGCACTACCGACACTTGCATCACTGTTTTCCTCGACGTCAATGGTAGCTATAGATTCCTTTGCGTTGGTCTTTTTGGTTGTTATATTAGAGACCGACATTGGTACAAGGGCAAGTGCCGATAGAAAAGACAAAACACATAATCCTGCACCAAATACAAACGGTGCTACTACACCCCCTGACTTAAATGCTAAATATGGAGATACAACATTGTTTATGACAGAACCTAATCTTGAAACACTGAGATTTAGCCCCATTGCTAAACCAACTTCTGCACCTACAAATGCTTGTTGAAGCAACGCACTAATTGCAACACATAAGGATTCACCACCAATACCAAACAGAACACGACCGAAGACAATTAAACTAACCGATTGGATGGAGACACCTGTCGCAACAACACATTGACCCACCGTAATGCAGCACACGCATAACGTAGCACATCTTGCAGCACCCCAACGGTCTGCTAAGAGACCACCAAAAAAAGGCAGGACAACGTTTGGAACACTGTAAGCTGTGTAAAACATAGAGAAATAATATTCGTAGGATTTGGAAGATATTGCTTGCGGTACAAGTTGATCATGAAGTTGATCGTGCAGCGCAGCAGGATTGTCGTAGCAGTAGTACGATCCAAACAACACAACGCAGCATAGGAAGAGGATGATCCATCGATTTGGATTTGGCATGACCATTGCGTTTTCTTCTTTAATCTACACTCAAACCATAACCTAATTTTTTAACATTTCACTTCCAGATTTTGATTTTTTCAAGCGGTTCAGATTTTGACCATAACAAGCTACGAATTTGTACATATTTATGTACACACGTATAAGACGGAGCGGACATACTTGATGTACGCTCACTTTCGAGTGGCATGTATGACGTTATTGTTTCTCATAAATATCGCCATATTGTAA
>MDTF01008171.1_pt1 | contig 20465 bp, 16 predicted proteins | sample 811191 | NCBI WGS metagenome assembly MDTF01 (sample SAMN05326649, study PRJNA326480) | marine metagenome | isolation source: seawater | place: Southern Ocean | collected 2011
AGAGTGAATGGTGTAGAGTGAAATCCGTTGACTGAGCGGAGTCGAAGGCAATAGGGTTAGGGCAAAGAGGCGCAGAAGCTTAGAGGCGTGGAATAAAAGTTAGTAGGTTTGAAGTTGGGAGTTTGTATTTAATACAGGCTGTGCAAAGTATGAGAGTTGAGATTCTGAATCAAGTTCAGAATGACGCTCAATGGATGTCTCAACTTAATATTTTGTCTTGCTGAACCCCGTTTCAGCATTTCAGCTAAAATTGGTTTGTGTTCCTTGTACTTAATTCCTAATACTTCGTACCACTTTTGTGAAAGTCTTTGTGCTCTTTTGTGTCTTTGTGGTTGAAATTATGTGAGAGGCTTCGATACATTTCTGCTTTCACAGAAACACTCAGCCTGACTGAAAGAGGTTAGGTGGTTTGAGGTTGGGGAGTTTGTGCATTTATTGAAGGTCATACAAAATATAATAGTTGAGATCCTGAAACAAGTTCAGGATGACCAAAAAAATACAGAGCCGAAGTGCCTTAAAAACTAAAATACTTCCTTCCAGCTTCATCAAACAAAATATGTGGTTCAATTCGGAAAGCCTTTTGAATGTTTTCGCTGGTGAAAACCTCATCAGCTGTGCCTGAGGCAAGCAGCTTACCATCGTGAATTAAAACCGCTTGATGGGCGTAACGGTACGCCAAATTCAAATCGTGAACCACACCAACAATCACCAACGGTTGCATCGTCATCATGCGCTGCAAAAGCTTCATGAATTCATATTGGTAATGGATATCCAAATAGGTGAGTGGCTCATCCAAAAGCAGATAGCGTGTTGCTGCGTTTTCTTCTGGCCATATTTGAGCCGAAACTCGAGCAAAATGTACGCGTTGTTTTTCGCCACCACTCAAGGTAAGGTAGTTTCTATCAGCCATGTCTTCAATATCGAAAAACTGCATGTCTTCATTTACAATCGCTTGATCTTTGGGCGTTGCTTTGCTTTCAAAATGCGGATAACGTCCCATCATAACCACTTCGCGAACGGTTAGTGGAAATGCTAATTCTACATTCTGCGAGAGGATGGCTCGGTTCTTAGCCAAATCAGCTTTCGATTGCTTTTTCAAATCCACGCCATCCCAAGTAATAGACCCCGAAGTGCATGGATGTTCTTGACTCAACAACTTGATTAAAGTAGATTTTCCAGCTCCGTTAGGACCAATAATCATCGCAATTTCGTTGGGTTTGAATTCCAGTGAAATGTCTTTCAGCAAGGTTTTTCCCTGAATCGTAAATCCGATATTTTCAACTTGAATCATGCTAAAAGTAGTATTCGTTTTTGCGTAAGATGTAGATGAAAACAGGCACACCAACAATGGTGGTTACAATGCCAATTGGCAATTCGGCTGGTGCTAAAATCAAGCGAGCGAGAATATCGGCAATGCTTAAAATCAAGGCACCCATCAACAAACTTCCGGTGAGTAAATAGCGCGTATCAGAACCTTTGATGATGCGGAGCAGGTGAGGAACAACCAAGCCAATAAAAGCAATAACACCCGTAAAGGCCGTGGCGATTGAAACCAAAATGACATTTACCAAAAGCACTTTGATTTTCAGTGTTTTGATGTTTACACCCAAGTTTCCAGCTTCTTGCTCGCCCAACATCAACGCATTGAGCTGTTTGGCGTATCGGAAACCAAATCCAGTGCAAATCAAGCAGCTTAGTCCAACTAAAATAACCGAGTGCCAATTAGCGCCCGAAAGCGTTCCTAAATTCCAAAAAGTAATGGAACGTGCCTGCGGATCTCTCGCGATGTAAGACAAGAATCCAACGCCACTTAAAAACAAGGCGTTGATGGCAATTCCAATCAGCAATAAGGCAATGGTTGAAGTTTTGCGGTGTCTTTTATTCTCAGCCAAAAAGAACACCAAAAAGGTGGCTAAAATGCCGCCCATGCAAGCCGCAATGGGTAAGGTCCATTCGCCAGCGTTAATATTAAGCGTTGTGCCGAGTGTAAAATACAAAGCAGCTCCAAAAGCCGCTCCGCTGGATGTTCCAACTAAACCAGGTTCTACAATGGGGTTGAGGAATAAGCCTTGCATCAAAACGCCACCAACGGCCAAGCTACCACCAACAATGGCAGTAAGAATGGCTCTTGGTAAACGGATTTCTAAAAAGATACGCTCGGTTAACGTCATGCTATCGGCATCATGAAAGAGTTTAGAAAATGCACTCAGCATCACATCTAAACTGATTTCAACGGCTCCAAACAAAATGGAGCTGATGACAGCCAGCGTAGTTAAAACCGATAATATCAGATAAATGGATTTACGACTCATGAGCTGTGTTTCCTTCACGGTGAATCAATTCTTGTAATTTCAACACATTCTCACCGGTGCGCGGACCGAAATAAATCAAGTCGTGCGCTTCAATGCGGTAGATTCTGCCATTTTTAGCAGCGTTGGTTAAAGCAACTCCTGGTAATTCTAAAATTTGCTCAGGTGAGCCTAAACGATCGTATCCGAAATCAGTTAATAAAATCACATCTGGATTGGCTTGTGCAATCAACTCAGGAGAAGTGATTCTCGCCATTCCGTTTTCATTCACTGGAATAACACCGCCAGCCCATTCAATCATTTGTCCGGCAGTACTGTTTTTACCCATCGCTAAATAGATGTTCATCGCTCTTCCAAAGTGCATCACAACCACTTTTACCGTATCGTCATATTGCTTGGTTTGCTTTAAAGCTGCAGCTAACTCCGTATCCAGTTTGTTGCACAGCGAATCAGCTTCTTCCTCTTTGTTAAAGAAAGTGCCCATTTCGCGTATCAACGCTTTGGTTGATTCAATGTCTTTGGCTTTGTTGTCGAACGTTTTCATCGGAATTTTCAGATCTTCCAATTGCTTTACAACGTGCTCTGGGCCAATGCTGAATTTACCACCGTGATGTAAAATCAAAGTTGGTTTTACCGACATGATTCCCTCAAAGCTCAACTTCATGTGATAACCAACCGTTGGCAAATCTTTCACTTGAGCAGGGTAGGTGCTCGATAAATCAACCGCTACCAAATCAGAATCAGCGTGAAGCGCATATAAAAACTCGGTGTATTGCTTAGATGCACTTACAATGCGCTCTTGGTGTTCCGTTTTCTGATCTTGATTTCCAAATCGACCACAACTGACCATAGCCATTGAACCGATTAGGATTGAAAACAAAATTCTTTTCATCTCTCAAAGTTTAAAAAAGTCGTAGAGAGTGTTTGCTCTCTACGACTGAAATTTAACTAGAAACGGTATTTGAAATTCAAACCACCGTAGAATGTAGCCACATAAGAACCAGGAGTATATAACTTGGCGCTAGATCCTCCAGACAAGTTGAAGAACACCATGTTATAATACAATTGGTTGGTAAGGTTGTTTCCGCCAGCAAATACATCTAAGGTGATGTGTTTACCTAAATCGGTTTTGTAACCCACTTTACCACTCAATAAATGGTAGTCAATTGCTTTGTGGTTGTTGTCATACGATGTGTACATTTCACCCACATATTGGAATGTTGAGTTTAAATAGAAACCCCATTTGGTTGCTAAATCAACGCCCGCATTAACTAATGTTGGTGGAACACCAACAACGGTGTTACCATCATAGTTTACGGTATTTGCATCATCATTCGCATCACTTTTGAAGTTGTCGTAAGTGAAATCACTGTACGTGTAAGTCACAAACGGACGCAAGTATGAAATCGCTTTGGTTTCATCGTTGATTGCCAAGTAAGACAATGATAATTCAGCTCCGTTGTTGATTTGATCTCCAGCGTTTACCGTGTATGAATACAAAACAGTTCCCGTGTTATCAACTACGTTTTGAGTCGTTAACTTGTCTTTCACATTCATGCTGAACAAAGCTACTTGCCAAGATAATTTGTTGTCTAACAAACTACCTTTTGAACCTACTTCATATTGCGTTGCAAACTCAGGAGTTAAGTCATCATTTACTTCGCCTGTGTAAGTAATTACCGCATCGCTAGTTGTTGGAGGCGAGTAACCTTGGCTCACACTTGCGTAAGCAGTGATGTTGTTGTTGAACGTTTTTTGAAGCGCTACGCGAGGCGTTACCACTGGATCAAACACTTTGTATCCTGAAGCATCAGCATGTGTTGGGTTTGATGAATTAGCCAAACGATCGGTAATGCTGTATTCGATGAAGTTAATACTTGCACCAGCAATTACTTTGAAGTCTAACGGTAAATTCACTTCCCATTGTGTAAACGCATTGTACTGCATAGTTGCCAAGCCTGCATCCGTTCTTGGAGCTCCAAGAACTAAATCAGACATCGCATAGCCGCGATTAACCGCTGTTGTTTTTTGGAATTCACCTCCAACAACACCGTTTACACCAACTTTATCACCTTCAAAGTTGAAACGGAATTCCGTTCTGCCACCGATGTTTTGATCTTGGTTATCGTTGATTCCTACTGCGTAAGATTGCTCTAATCGACTTCCAGATACAAAACCACTAGTCATGTTTGAAATGGTTTTGTTGAACTTGTAAGTGTGAGACATTCCAGCTCTAAAGCTTTTAATTTTCACGTGTGCATCGTTGCCTAAGTAGCGAGATTCACCTACGTTTTGTTTTTCAGCGAATTGAGTTGAATCCAATTGTCCAGCTAATTCTTCATACGAGTTGTTGTATGAGATAAATGTGGAGAACGTTTGTTTCTCGCTTGGTCTGAAATCTCCTACAAACGAAACGTAGTCTTTCTTAGAAGCACTGTGCACACGGTAACTGTCGTAACCTTGGTGACCGTAGTTCAACATGATAGATGATTTATCTGTAGCTGATTCTAAACGCGTATTCGTTCTGAATAAGCCGTAGCTACCACCAACAACTTGTTGCGAAACACTTGTTTCTTGAGGTGTTGGTTTGATGGTTTGCATGTTTACCACACCACCAATACCAGTTCCGTACAAACTAGAAGCAGGGCCTTTGATTACTTCAACTTTTCCTAGAGTAGAGAAGTCGATATCATCTAAAATGGTTGTTCCAGTTGCATCAGTAACGGGTATGCCATTCAAATAGGCTTTGTAACCAACTCCATTGAAATTGGTGCTGTTACCGTATCCGCGAATGATGATACGCTGACCACCAGACATGGTACGTTTTTCCATGCGGATTCCAGGCTCTAGGTTGATGGATTCTTCCAAGAACAAACCTGTGTTACGATTCAAATCGCGCTTAGATAAATTAGCCATAGACATAGGCTCTTCTAAAGCACGTGTTCCTTTATCTGAAACAGCCGAAACCTCTACGGCATTCAAGTTCCAAACGTTAGGAATCAATCCGATTTGGATATCTTCTTTACACGTAGCAAATGATCCTTCATAAGTCTCATAACTCACGTGTGTGATTTTAACTGATATGCCTGGTTTACATTCAAAAGTGAATTTTCCAGATTTATCAGTAGTTGTTGCATTGCCGCCATCAATTACGATGTTAGCGCCTTCGATAGGGGTGTTGGTATAGGCATCAAAAATTCTTCCGGTCACTTGTTGACTCCACACAGCAAGTGTGGTTAACAACAGTGCCGCTGTTGTTATAATCGATTTCATTGATTTCTTTTAAATAATTATGAATGGCCCGCAAAGGGCGAATCATTTCGGTGAGAGATCATTTCAGGTGCATTAAAAACCACAGCATAGTCGTGCCAACTGAATATTCCAAAGAATAAACAGGGGACAATGAGACCATGACAAACCAAGTTGCTAGTGAATAAAGCAATCAGAATGCGATGAAGAAATGATCGAATATGGAAATCAAGAAAGCTCTGGAGGAGGCGAAGGCGGAGGAGAGGCTAAGCGAGAATGCATATAAGCCTCCATATTATTGTATGATGCAAAATCGTCAAATAGATGGAATTCAGTAGGGGTGGAATTGGAGTGAAATATCGATTTGAAATAGGATGCAAACAACTCTTGATCACGCCTTCTGCGTTGATTACCCCGCAAGGCATGAGCTAATAGCTTGTGAAGCTTTTTGTTGAGTTTAGTCTCTTCATGATCGGGCCAACACCAGTAATAAGTTGTATCGCCTTGTTGTGTTTTTTCAACGATATCATACATGTGGTGTTCAAATTCAAACTCTTTGCTGTGTTTCCAGCGGAGTCGTTGAGCTTGTTGATCGGTAAATTTGAGCAAGACCAACTCACTACGGTCAATCCCCGCAATGATCTGATGCTTAACCTCTCTGCGTATTTGTTTGCGTTGAAACTGAAACCAGTAATAGCACACTAAACCTGGCCCAAGCAAGCAAAACACAAGAAATATACTCGTGAGTTTACCTTTCAATACAGCTGAATTTGGGCGTAAATTAACGAAGAAATCCAGCTGACTACCCCAATCGTGGGAGTTAATGTTTCACTAAAGTTGGTTAACAACTTCGCATGGTTTGAATATCAGGGAGTTATTTTAAAGGGGATTTGATAGTGGTAATAGGGAATTAAGAGTTTCAACCAACAATCGTCCGAAAAGTAAGGTTGATTCTGTGCGTTTTTACTTTGGTTGTAGGAGGTAACCGATGGAGCCAATGATCTTGTGTATTGGCTTTCATAATTAGCAAGCTGCCGTGTTCTAAAAAGCAATCTACTTTTAGTTTACTCGCTTTATGCTTGAAGGCAAACTTGCGTTCAGCGCCTAAACTCAAAGAAGCAATTGCTCCATTTTTCTTCAAATCAGTTTCGCCATCGCTGTGCCATGTCATTCCTTCAGATCCATCGTGGTAGAGGTTGAGTAAACAAGAGTTAAACGTTTCATTTGATTCGTTTTCTACAATGTCTTTTAATTCCAGTAACTCTACTGTCCACGGTAATGCAACTTTAGTGGCATTGGAGTAAGTGTATTCAAAAGGTTTATCGCCATACCAGGCAACTTTTCTTTTGGTTGTGATTCGCTTTCCAAACATCACAGCTTCATCGTTTCTCCAATCTATGGTCTTTAGAAGTGTTTCATAGAATCTATCTGCATCGCTTTTAGAGAGAATATGACCATGGTAGTTTACAACACCATCATAATGCAGTAAATTCCGATTCTTATTGATATCTGGGTTGAATAAATCCATTATTAGTTGGAGTTGATTTCAGAAAGCTTTTCTTCAATCAATTGAGGTCTTCTTTTGGGGTTGTATAATGATGGGTTGATAAACATAAGAGATATAATTTCCATTTCATGCATACTTAGTGAGTCTAATGGTTTTTCAAAGAAAAACTCTAAGGCTTCGTAAATTCCCTTGTTGTTTTATTCTAAGAAGATTAAACTATTTTCTGTGTTCTGCTATTAGCTTTTTTATTCTGATTAATTGTTGCTGAGATTCAAGAGGCTCAATTTCAGAATTAAAAAAATCTTCAATAATTTCTTGAGATAATATTTTAGCTTGTTCTAAGTCAATTTCAAAGAACTCTTTTGTGTAATGTAGTTTTCTGAATTTGTAATGTAGAATGGATTCAGCAATGTTCATATCAGGGACTTTTATTTGCCATTCAACTTTAAACTTACCAATTGCACTAGTTTGATTGGATAAAGACTTTGCTCTGATTACAGGTTCATCTTTTGTTTTTCCAATCTTAAGCTTACCTGGGTATTCATTATTGCTCATAATGTATATAAAGCCTGCTTGAATTTTTTTCATAACTAATTTGAGGTAATATTTATACTAGATAATGCTCTCTATTTGCATAGTATGTGTCTAAGTCCTTCTCTAAATAGCCTTTAACTACAGGGAAAATTGGCGAATGAGTTTTTACTTCTATAGTGGCGTTCACCAGATTATTCCTAAAAAGGTTTTTTGCATCTTCATAATTAATATGGGTTTCATTTGGCGCGTCTATATCTTTCATACGCTTGTATGCCCATATACTGAAGTATAACCTTTTACCGATCCAGTAAAATCCATTATCAATTTTTAGATCAGAATAGATGTGTTTATCCGGATTTAGACCATTTAAGTTATTTAATAGTTGGTCTTCAAGGTTAGGGGTGTTTTTATCAGTAAAATTTAGGCTAAAATTTACACTTATGAATTCCTCTTTTTGGTCTGGATTTAACTTATTTAAATCTTTTTCATCAATAATTTTTTTACTCATAAATAAAAAGTGATTTAAAAGTTTGAGTTAAAAATATGATTTGTACTAAATATGGGCTGGAGTTTTTAAGTTTTATAGTTGTATTGGTTTTATGGATTCCCTTGCCATCTCGTCCATTTTCCTTAAATTGCAAGAGTTACCGAACCGTGTTTTTGGGCGCTATGCCCGCAATAAACCCTCGCCTCACTAATCTAATCGAGGTTATTTAAAAATTTTAATGAGTACTCAAGTCAAGCGAATGAATGATCGTACATTGTATTTGCCTGAAATGGAACACGACTCCTGTGGGATAGGATTCGTGGCACACCTGAAGGGCAAGAAATCAAGAGATATTGTAGAAGATGCCATTACCATGCTTCAAAACATGGAGCATCGTGGCGGTGTGGGAAGTGAAGAGAATACTGGCGATGGAGCTGGGATTCTGGTTCAAATACCACATCAGTTTTTTGTTGAAGAATGCGAGTCTTTGGGCTTTCAACTTCCGCCAGAGGGCGAGTATGGAGTTGGAATGACATTCTTTCCGGGAGATCAAGTTCTCCGCGAGAAATGTCGTAAAGAACTCAACAAGTATATCCGTAACTTAGGTTTCGAATTACTCGGCTATAGAGATGTACCAACACACAATGTTGGAGTGGGAGAAACCGCTCTGTCTGTTGAGCCTAAAGCTGAACAGTTTTTTGTGAAGCCAATTGATTTTAAAGGTGCGGACGCTTTAGAAAGAAGACTGGCTGTTTTGCGTAAATACGCCAACCGAACTATACACGAGTTGTACAACCAAACGTATGATTCGTTTTATATAGCCACCTGTTCGTGCCGAACAATTGTGTATAAAGGCCAGTTGACAACCAGTCAGCTTAAACCGTATTACACCGATCTACAAGACCAAAGAATGGAGTCTGCTTTGGCATTAGTTCACTCACGTTTCTCAACCAATACGTTCCCGAAATGGAAATTGGCTCAGCCGTTTAGATATATCGCACACAACGGAGAAATCAATACCATTAAAGGAAATGTAAACTGGATGAAATCGAAAGCTGCCATGCTGAAGAATTCATTGTTTACGCCTGAGGAGTTGGAGCTTTTACTTCCGATCTGTGATGCAAAAAGATCTGATTCATCTAACCTCGATAATGTGGTTGAGGTATTGTCGCTCAGTGGCCGTTCCATGGCACATGTAATGATGATGTTGATTCCTGAAGCTTGGGAAGAAAACCCGAGTATGAGTGATGAAAAGCGAGCTTTCTACGAGTATCATGCTACTATGATGGAGCCATGGGATGGTCCTGCATCCATTTGTTTCACTAACGGAAAACAAGTGGGCGCAACACTCGATCGTAATGGGTTGAGACCTTCAAGATATTTGGTTACCAAAGACGATCGCATTGTGATGTCGTCAGAAGCTGGAGCTTTGCCTGTAAAACAGTCGGAAGTACTGTATAAAGGTCGTTTAGAGCCCGGGAAGATGTTTATTGCCGATTTAGAAAAAGGCGAAATCATCAGCGATGAAGATTTGAAGAAAGATATCTGTTCTCAAAAGCCGTATGGAAAATGGTTACGAGAGAATAAGGTAGATTTAGCTGATTTACCAACTAACGATTTTCATCTTGAAAAGTCTCTAACAGCCGAAGAATTAAAGACTAAACAATTGGTGTTTGGCTATTCTTCAGAAGATTTGAAAACCTTGTTAGCTCCAATGGCTCAAGAGGGTAAAGAACCGCTTGGTTCAATGGGAGCTGATACACCTTTAGCCGTTTTATCGCAGCAAAGCCGTCATTTATCTGATTATTTCAGACAGACGTTTGCACAAGTTAGTAATCCACCGATTGATCCCATTCGTGAGCGATTGGTGATGTCATTGTCGTCTTCCATTGGTCCAACCAGCAATATTTTGGGCGAAACGCCAGAACATTGTAAGAAGATAAGAATCAAACAGCCGGTGTTGACCAACGAGGATTTACACCGAATTAAAAACAACACACATCCATTTTTTAAATGCCACACCATCAACGCAGTTTTTTATACCGATGAGCGCAACGGTGGATTGGAGAATGCTATCAATAGTATTAGTAAAGAAGCTGTTTTTGCGGTAAAAGAAGGTTGTAATATCATTTTGATTTCAGACAAAACAAGCGATGCAAATTCGGCTCCCATTCCCACTTTAATGGCTTGTGGAGCTATTCATCATTACTTGATTGAAAATGAAATTAGATCGAAAACAGGTATTGTAGTTGAAGCTGGTGATGTGCGAGAAACACACCATTTTGCAACCCTCATTGGATACGGTGCAGCAGCGGTAAATCCTTACTTAGCATTTGAATCAATCAGTGCTTTGCATCGTGATAAATATTTACCTGAAAGTGTATCGGAAGAACAAGCTCAAAAGAATTATATACAGGCTGTTAACAAAGGTTTGTTAAAGATATTCTCTAAGATGGGGATTTCGACTTTGCAATCGTATCAGGGAGCGCAAATCTTTGAGGCTTTAGGTATTCATTCATCAGTTATTCAGAAGTGTTTTAGAGGAACAGTTTCTCGTATTGAGGGACTCACTTTTGATGACATTGCTCGTGAAGTATTGGTTCGTCACGATGTGGTTTATGCATCAGTTCCCGATAAGAAAAAACATTTGCCAGTAGGTGGGATTTATCAATGGAAACAGCGTGGAGAATTCCACTTATTCAATCCAGATACGATTCACTTATTGCAACAAGCTTGTAGACGAAACGATTACAACACGTACAAGAAATACGCGCAAAAAATCAACGATCAGTCTGAGAAGGCTTGTACACTTAGAAGTTTATTCCGATTCAAAGAATGTGCGTCCATTCCGCTTTCTGAAGTAGAAAGCAAAGAGTCGATCATGAAACGTTTTGCCACAGGCGCTATGTCATTTGGATCAATCTCTTACGAAGCGCACAGCACATTGGCCATTGCCATGAATCGAATTGGTGGTAAGAGTAACAGTGGTGAAGGAGGCGAAGATGAAGCTCGTTTCACACGTAAAGCCAACGGTGACTGGGAAAACTCAGCCATTAAACAAATTGCTTCTGGTCGATTTGGTGTTACGATTAACTATTTGAACAATGCTGTTGAGCTGCAAATTAAGATGGCTCAAGGCGCCAAACCTGGTGAAGGTGGACAATTACCCGGACATAAAGTAGACGACTGGATTGGTCGCGTTCGTCACAGTACGCCAGGAGTAGGATTGATCTCTCCACCGCCACATCACGATATTTATTCCATCGAAGATTTAGCACAGCTCATTTTCGATTTGAAAAATGCCAATCCTTCGGCTCGAATCAATGTAAAATTGGTTTCAGAAGCTGGTGTTGGAACCATTGCCGCTGGAGTTTCCAAAGCCAAAGCAGATGTCGTATTGGTTGCTGGTGGCGATGGAGGAACAGGTGCTTCTCCATTAAGTTCGGTACGTCACGCTGGTTTACCATGGGAATTAGGTGTTGCTGAAGCGCACCAAACTTTGGTGAAATCGAAGTTGCGTAGCCGTATGGTGTTACAAGCCGATGGGCAAATGCGAACAGGTAGAGATTTAGCAATTGCTGCTTTACTTGGAGCAGAAGAATGGGGAGTAGCAACAGCAGCCTTGGTTGTAGAGGGCTGCATTATGATGCGAAAATGCCATATGAATACGTGTCCGGTTGGTATTGCAACGCAAGATCCTGAATTGAGAAAGCTCTTCACAGGAAAGCCAGATGAAGTGGTTCATTTATTTGAATTCTTAGCAGAAGATCTTCGCGAACACATGGCTCAATTGGGTTTCCGAACCGTAAACGAAATGGTTGGTAAAGCAGGTGTTTTAAAGCCTGTCACCAAAGGAAAGCATTGGAAATTGAAGCATTTGGACTTATCTCCAATTGTAAAAGAAGCTGTTTGTGCCGATGGAGATACCCATTACAATTCTACCAAACAGCAGCCATTAGAAGCGTTTGTATTAGTGCATCAACTGCGTGAGGTGGTGAAACCAGCAATTGAAAACGGTGAGCGAGTAGAGGCTACATACGACATTCGAAATATTGATCGTGCTATGGGTACGATTATATCAAGTGATATAGCTAGAAAACAGGGTTCTAAAGGCTTAGCTGAAGACGCTATTCAGATTCAGTTTAACGGTTCAGCTGGTCAAAGTTTTGGAGCTTTCAGTGCCAAAGGAATCACGTTTAGATTAGCTGGAGAAGCCAACGATTATTTCGGAAAAGGATTATCGGGAGCTAAACTCATTTTGTATCCAGATTCAGAAGCCACATTTAAGCCTTCGGATAGTATAATCGTGGGTAATGTAGCGCTTTACGGAGCAACATCTGGTGAGGCTTATATCAGAGGTTTAGCTGGCGAACGTTTTGCGGTTCGTAATTCGGGAGCTGTTGCCGTTGTAGAAGGTGTTGGTGATCACGGTTGTGAATATATGACTGGCGGTAGAGTAGTTGTTTTGGGTAAAACAGGACGGAATTTCGCAGCTGGAATGAGCGGTGGAATTGCTTTTGTTTACGATCCAGATGGACATTTTGCATCCAAATGCAACTTGGAAATGGTAGAAATAGAAGCTCCAATTGATTATTTAGATGAATTGAGAGGCTATGTAGAAAACCACCTGAAATACACCAACAGTGAGCTTGCTAAATTCATTTTAGACGATTGGGAAAATCACATGCACCATTTCTTAATGGTTATGCCAACCGACTATAAACGTGCTTTAGCTGAACGAGAAGCCAACAATCAATCATTAACAGAAGAAAAATCAATCAATGGGTAAGCCAACAGGATTTAAAGAATATAGCCGTGAATTGCCCAAAAACAGACCTGTTGAAGAGCGCATTCACGATCATAAAGAAATACCAACTGAATTATCAGCTGAAAAGCTGAATCAACAAGCGGCTCGCTGCATGGATTGTGGCGTTCCTTTTTGTCACAGCGGTTGTCCGCTAGGAAACGTTATTCCAGAATTCAACAATGCTGTTTATCGCGAACATTGGGATGAAGCTGCTGAAATACTATTCAGCACCAATAATTTCCCCGAGTTTACGGGAAGGATTTGTCCGGCTCCATGTGAGGCATCTTGTGTGTTGGGAATCAATAAACCGCCAGTTACCATTGAGTTGATTGAGAAAAACATTGCTGAAAAAGCTTTTGAATTAGGCTTAATTCAACCTCAAGCACCCAAGAATAGAACTGGAAAAAAAGTAGCTGTTATCGGCTCTGGACCTTCTGGATTGGCTGCTGCTGCTCAATTGAATTCAGTAGGTCATACCGTAAACGTTTACGAAAGAGCTGATCGTATTGGTGGATTGTTGACATATGGAATTCCAGATTTCAAACTCGAAAAATGGGTAGTTGAGCGTAGAGTAGAACTGATGAAACAAGAGGGAATCGTATTTAAAACCAATGCCAATGTTGGGGTGAATATTCCAACGGAAGACGTTTTAGATCAATACGATGCTGTTGTTTTATGCGGTGGATCAACTGTTCCAAGAGATATTCACGTTCCCGGAAGAGAGTTGGAAGGCATTCATTTTGCGATGGATTTCTTGACGCAAGAAAACAAACGTGTAGCAGGCGATAACATTCCAGTTGATGAAACCATCGTTGCTACAGATAAACACGTAATTGTAATTGGAGGAGGAGATACGGGCTCAGATTGTGTGGGAACATCTCATCGTCATGGAGCTAAGAGCGTTACTCAAATAGAATTACTAGAGAAACCAGCTGATAAACGTGGAATTGATGATCCTTGGCCACTTTGGCCTGCAAAACTGAGAACATCTTCATCGCATGAAGAAGGTTGTAATCGTCAGTGGGCTTTGAATACAGTTTCCTTTCAAGGTGATGCAAGTGGACATGTGAAAACCATAAAGCTGGTTGAAGTTAGTTGGAAAACAGCTGAAAACGGGCGCAAGACTTTTGAACCCATTCCAGGTACCGAAGTGGAGTTACCATGTGATTTAGCTTTGTTGGCTGTCGGGTTTCTGCATCCTCAAAAAGAAGGTTTATTAACTCACTTAGGAGTTGATTTGGACATTCGCGGAAATGTAAAGGCTAATAAATATCAAACAAGCCTTGATAAAGTCTTTACGGCTGGAGATATGCACAGAGGTCAGTCGTTGGTTGTTTGGGCTATTTCAGAAGGGAGAGAAGCTGCTCGAGAAGTAGATGTTTACCTTCAAGGTGAAAGTATTTTAGAATCCAAGAATCAATCCATTACTGCGTTGAATGGTTAATTAAGTTTAACTTAGAGGAAACTTCTTAGCATGAAAACATCTGAACTGAAGAATAAAATTCATCAAACTGTAGATCAACTGGATGAAGATAAACTGAACGAGTTGTACGGAACTATTCAGAACTTGATTCATGGAAATGTGGATGAAAGCGAGTGGAAAACGCTAACAGTTGATCAAAAGAAAGGTATATACAACGCAATTACAGAAGTTGAATCTGGTAAATACCTAGTTCATGAAGATGTAATGAATTTATACAAGAGTAAGTTGAATAAATGAAATTGCAAGTTCAATGGTCAGAATCTTCAATTAAGGATTTAGGAGAAATTATTGAATTTGTGAATGAGAATTGGGGAGAAAAGACAGCTCTTGACTATCTAATTCATATTGAGAATATCGTTGAACAGATTCAAGTATATCCATTTGTATTTCCGGTGATTAATTTAGAGCTGGAAATTAGGAAGTGTGTACTAAGTACTCATAACTCACTATATTATAGAGTAAACAATAGTGAAATTCATATTTTAAGGATATATTCAAATGTGATTAATCCGATTAAACATAAACTCAAATAAAAAGGCGATCCAACCAGATCGCCTTTTCTTTTATTCGATTTGCTGTAAGTGTTAAATACTAACTGCAGCTAATGATCTTAAGTAAGCTGGTTTATCGCGTAAATCAGCGTCTTTCAATACACCTAAATTATGTAATGTAGTTTCAACTTCATGGAATACATCTTGAGGCAATTCAAAGTCTTTGTTCCAATTCAATTGACTAAACCAATCGGCAACTTGTTCACGTTTCAATTCAAATCTTCTTGAAATTTCATCAATGGTATTTTCACGATCTGCTTCTAAATCAGCTACTATGCGATTAATTTCATCCAAGATTTTAGCAACAACGGTTTCGTTTTCATTCAAAAACTCATTGCGAACAGCAACCACAAAACATGGCCAAGGAGTAGGGCATTCGCCCACACAGCGGAATTCGCCATTATCAACATAAGGTTGAGTTGTAAATTTCTCCCACAAAAAGTAATGACTTTCACCGTTAGCTAAGCTTTTGCGAGCTCCATCAATGTTTTTGATTACAACAAAGTCTTCGTCTTTCAACTCAACGTTGTGTTTTTGGGCATGAACATAAGCCATCAAATGCGATCCACTGTAAGGTCTGCTGATCGCAAATTTGTGACCTTCAAATTCATCATCCTTTAGAATATCACTGGTTCTACTAACGTGAATTCCCCAACGTAAAGGCGAGTTCACATAGATTTTAACGATACTAACATCGTCTCCTTTCAGGATATTAGCAGTAATCCCTTCAGTTAATAAAACAGCAATATCTAATTCGTTATTTCTAAGAGCTGTGGCCATTTCGCCAGTTCCACCGTAACATGGAACAAAGTCGACATCAATATTATCTTTTAGCAAAGGCTTTTCTTCACTAAGGAGATACCAAGGAGTGTTGAAGTGCTCAGGTACTCCACCAACGCGTACAGAATTTTTCCCCATAATAGTTATAAAAAACAAAAGGCGATTAGCTCCATTAAGCCAATCGCCTTTAATATGGTAAATCGCGTGATTTTAAAATTTAGTTGAAAACGCCAATCGCGAATTCAAGTACAAAGTTCACAAAATTCAAACGAATGTTGCAAGTAAATGTTTAATGGATTTGTGAAAAAGATGTTATTACATGCGACTGATTTGCGCCTTCATCATTTTCAACTGATCTGCTAACATTTTTTTGTCGTCATCTTTCTTCGCTTCAGCTAACCAATTTAAGGCTTCGCGCTTGCGTCTTCTAGATGCGGCAATACCTGCTAAATTCAATTTAGCCATCGCTCTATCGTGGTTCATGTATAAACCGAAACCTAACGCTTTTTTCAGTGAAGAGTCTGCTTTACTTAATTCACCCGATTGAGAACGAATCAATCCATCTAAATACCAGTAATATGCACGTTGCATTTTGATAAGTCCATCTGGTTTTTTGATCCAGTCTAATCGTTTACGAGCTTTAACGAAATCGCCTTTACGAATGGCTAAGAATGCGAAAATGATGGCTTCACTCATCCAAACAGTAATCAATACAACCAATGAAAGGAGTAAAGCAAAAATTCCATTTCCAATTTCACCTTCTATAAACTGAAAAACAGATAAACCGAACAGAAGAGTAGTTACGGCTATTCTAAACCAAGATGCAAATAACATAGTTTGTCTAAATTTTAGGTGCGCAAATGTAGTTCATGCGTTACCGATCATCCAATTTTAGTTGCATAGAATTTCAAATTGCTTTCATTTGCGGTAGAATTAAGTTTCTTAATTACAGATGAAGATGAATAAAGTAAACCTAACGGCTTCCGTTTTACTGATGGGAGCCTTTACAGCGTGCCAGCCCGCCACTAAAAAAGAGACCGAAAAGAAGGCTGAGGAAAAACCTTTTCCAGCCTTTGATTTAGCAAACCTAGATACAACAGTAGCGCCATGTACAGATTTCTTTCAGTACACTACTGGTGGATTCAATGCCAATAATCCAATTCCTGAATCTGAAAGTAGATGGGGACAGTTTAACATCTTGATGGAAGCAAACAACAAGAAGTTAAAAGGTATTTTTGAAGAGTTTTCAGGTAAAGCAGATTTACCAAAAGGTTCAACAGAGCAATTAGTTGGTGATTTGTACTACTCAGGTATGGATACCGCTCATATAGAAAAGTTAGGTTTAACCAATTTACAACCAACTTTAGATAAGATTAATGCTATTGCCTCTCTTGATGATTATTTCGCATTAGCTGCAGAAATGGAATTACACGGTATTCAAATTCCGTTTGGGTTGTATGTAAGTCCAGATCAAATGAACTCAACCATGAATGTGTTGTACGCAGCGCAAAGTGGTACAAGTCTTCCAGATAGAGATTATTACTTGAAAGACGATTCAATGAGTGTAGCTATTCAAGATGCTTACAAAGTGTATGTAGCTAAAATGTTTGAATTGGCAGGTGATGATGCTGAAGCTTCAAAAGCAAAAGCAGAAGCTGTTTACAACTTAGAATACAAGTTGGCTGAAAACCAAATGAGTAGAGTAGAGCGCAGAAATCCTGCAAATACTTATAACAAAATGGCTTTCTCTGAATTGGTTGCTTCAGCTCCTGGAATCAACTGGGATGTTTATACCAAAGGTTTAGGTGTAAAATCAGATACGATCATTGTTGGTCAACCTGATTTCTATAAATACTTATCAACTTGGTTTGGCGAAGTATCTCTTGAAGACTTAAAAGCATACACGCGTTTCAAAACTTTAAGCAGCTACGCAGATCAATTGCCAGCAGCTTATGAGCAAGCTCAATTTGATTTCTACGGAAAAATGTTGAGTGGAACAGAGCAAATGAAGCCTCGTTGGAAAAGAACATTAGGTAACATGGGCGGATTAGGTGAGCAAATTGGTCACTTGTTTGTTGATCAATACTTCCCAGCTGAGTCTAAAGAAAAAGTAGCTCAAATGGTTGAAGATTTACGTGCAGCATACCGCGATCGAATCAACACTTTAAGTTGGATGAGTGAAGAAACTAAAGTGAAAGCTTTAGAAAAGTTAGATGGATTTAGCTACAAAATTGGTTACCCTAACAAATGGGAAGACTTAAGTTCTTTAGAAATCTCTCGCGACAATTACTTGCAAAACATCATGAATATTGCTGAGTACAGAAGTCATGAGAATTATGAGAAATTAGGTAAAGAAGTAGATAAAGATGAGTGGCACATGGGAGCTCATATCGTAAACGCCTATTACAATCCATTGAACAATGAGATCGTATTCCCAGCGGGTATTTTACAACCTCCTTTTTACAATCCAAATGCTGATGATGCGATCAACTATGGTGGTATTGGTGGAGTTATCGGTCACGAATTCACTCACGGATTTGATGATCAAGGAAGTAAATATGACGTGAATGGTAACTTGAATAACTGGTGGACTGAAGAAGACAAAGCAAACTTTGATGTTCTAGTAAAACAAGTTATTGATCAATACAGTGCATATGAGCCATTAGAAGGTGTTCATGTAAACGGAGCATTAACTGTAGGTGAAAACATCGCTGACTTTGGTGGAATTACTTTGGCTTACTACGCTTACCAAAAATCTAGAGAAGGTAAACCAGCATTGGAACCAATTGATGGATATACAGACGAGCAACGTGTATTCTTAGGTTGGGCTCAAGTATGGCAGTCTAGTCAGAAAGATGCTGCAATGAGAAATCAAATCATGACTAATCCGCATTCACCGGCACCTTGCCGAGTAAACGGACCAATTAGTAACATGACTGAATTCGAAAAAGCATACAACTGCGAAGGCGATGAAACATTCATGCGTCCAGATTCAGCTAAAATTGTGATTTGGTAATCCAATCAAATATAAGATAGAGCAGAAGCCATCAGAGAAATCTGGTGGCTTTTTTCTTTTATAAATTGGCATCTATGTTATTAAGTCTATTTTTGATTGGTTTCAAGATGAGAGGTATTTTGAGTTACTATACTCCATCAGTGAAATGGGTAATTAAAGAGAATGAAAAGAATCTTTATTGTTGGTATTGCTAGGTCTGGCACAACTCTTTTACAGAGCTTTGTAGGAAATCATCCTGATATTTCTACATTTCCTGAGACTCATTTTTTTTCAGTCACTCTACATAAAAAAAAGCTGTTTAGAGCGCTTAATTATGTCACTAATAAGGATAGGGAATTTGTGAAGAAATTCTTTCAGGAAAATGACTTGTTGGATGTTTATCAGGATTATAAAGGATCTGTACTTGGCTCAAAACAATGGACAAAATACTTGTTGGGATTATTAGATCAAATAGCTATTTCAGAAGATAATGATTGTTGGTTAGAAAAAACCCCAATGCATTTGTATTATGTTGATCTACTTGAAAGCCTGTCTGATGAAGTGACATTTATTCATACAGTTAGAGAGCCAAAATCGAATATAGCAGCACTCTATGATGTAAGCAAAAAACATCCAGATGCCTTTAAGCAAAATACATTATCAAAGTCAATAGAGCGATATAAAAGAGAGATAAGCTTTTCACAGAGATATCTAGGGAAAAAAAATCACATCCATGTTTATTATGAAGATTTGGTTTCAAACCCTAAACATGTTATCGAATTGGTATTTGATAAGCTAAATATGTCTTATACAGAAGAGATCTTTAACTTTCACAATAATGTTAATCAGATAGTGTCTAAAAGTGAAACATGGAAAAGTAATAACTCTAATAAACTCAAATTAAAAAACAAGTTGGCTGATCGATTAACAACAAGTGAGACACAAATTTTAGAAAGCCAATTAAAAGGATTTACTCCTTCACTTTTAGAAAGGTATGAATAAAATTAAAGTAGCTTTAATTGAGTTTGATTATCATGCTGAAGTATTGAGAAACACCCTACATATTCTCAATCAAAATGCAATTGAGGTTGTTGTTTATACTTCAGAAAAAATATGGAATGATGTAAACTGGAAAGAGTCTCCTTTTTTTGAGTTGCATATCTGGAAGAAAAGAGTTGCTTTTAGTGAATATTTAACTGCTGAAATTGATAGTATTAATAAGAATGATCTTGTATTATTTAATACAGTAGCTTCGAATTATAAGGCTTGGGCTCAGGCAAATATTTCTGCATATAAATTATTGAGAATACACAATTCGAATACGTATCTAAACACAAATAACTTCAAATTTGATTTTAAGCTCTCATTATTTCATATGTGGAAAGATACTTCTCATATTATCAGGAAATCAATTGGTGAGTTAGATTGGTATTATCGAAATCAATTCATGAAAAAATTGGATGGATATGTTTTTCCGAACGAGTTCACAAAAGAATATGCCATTGATAATTATGGAGTTTCAGATAGCAGTTCATGGTCATTACCTTTTGGGTATATTGATAAAGTAAGATCAACTTCAGAAAAAACTAATTCTGTTAAAATAGGCGTTATCGGTAAAGTGGACCAACGATATAGAGATTATCAATGTGTTATTGATTCTATTAAACAAATTGTACCACAGTTAAAATCACAAAACAAAAAAATAGAGTTAGTCTTGCTAGGAGCTGCAAATTCAAAATATGGACAATCTATATGTAATCAAT
>MDTF01001046.1_pt1 | contig 20455 bp, 24 predicted proteins | sample 811191 | NCBI WGS metagenome assembly MDTF01 (sample SAMN05326649, study PRJNA326480) | marine metagenome | isolation source: seawater | place: Southern Ocean | collected 2011
ATAATTTTAATCCATTATCATCAAAAGGATTGTGAGAAGCAGTAATCATTATCCCCATATTAGCTTTCATTTGTTTAGTTAACATAGCAAGACCATTGGTTGGTAGGGGGCCTAAAGTATAAATATGCATGCCAGCAGATGCTAAGCCCGAGACTAATGCAGGTTCTAGCGTATACCCTGATAACCTTGTGTCTTTTGCAATAATTGCAGTTTGCTTATTTTTTTTTAAATTTTTAAAATAAGTTCCAGCTGCAAGACCAAATTTAAAAAATTTTTCACCGTTAATATTTCCTTTATTTACCGTGCCACGAATACCGTCTGTACCAAAATATTTTTTTTTCATTAATGTAATAATTTTTACAAATTAATTTTTTTGAGCTTATTTTTATAGATTTAACAGTCTTTTATACACCATTATTCCTTGTTTTACTTCTTCCACATTGTGCACCCTAAATAACTGCACACCCTGGGAAAGAGTAAATAAAACAGACGAAAGTGTGCCACCAATTCTTTCTTTAGTATCAAAGTTTCCAGAAATTTGATTAATAAATTTTTTTCTAGAAGTACCTATTAATATAGGAAATCCTAAAGAGTGAAATAACGAAATCTTAGACATGACTATTAAATTGTGTTCTAAATTTTTACCAAACCCTATTCCTGGATCTAAAATAATTTTTTTTACTTTTTTTCTATTCTTTAGATGGCTTTTAATTTTTTTTTCAAAAAAATCGTAAATATCTAACAGTACATGATTATATTTTGGATTTATCTGCATAGTTTGTGGAGTTCCTTGCATATGATGAATTACTTTCCAAACATTATGCTTTTTAACTAAGTCTTCTGACTTTGTGTCATAATTAAAACCTGATACATCATTTATAATATCTCCTTTATATTTTATAGTTTCCTTCATAATTTCTGATTTTCTGGTATCTACTGATAGTAAAATTTTAGGATATTTTTTTTTAAAACTTTTCACCACACCGCTTATTCTTTTCCATTCTTGTTTTGGATTAATAGCTTTTGATCCTGGTCTGGTTGATTCACCTCCTATATCAATAATTTGAGCACCAGATTTGACCATAGCCTCAATTTTTTTAAAAGCACTTTTATTCTTATTATATTTTCCACCGTCAGAAAAACTATCTGGGGTCATATTTAAAATACCCATTATTAAGGGTTTTCTAAAATAAATTTTTTTTGATATTATTTTCTTAATATCTACTTTTATTTTATCTTTAAGGTTTTTTTTTTGAAAATTTATTTCTGTTAACTTTAAAATTCTAGAAGTTATCTTTTTATTTGCCCTTGTAAACACCTCTATTTTATCAAAAGATATATTCATATCTCCACGCAAAGGCAAAGTTTTTTTTTTTTTTACTAGGTCTTTTGATGTTGAACCATAATAAAAATTACACGCACGGGTGTAATATTTTTTCATTTTATTCTAAATTGCTGGCTTTGGTTTTAAACCCAAGGAGTCTAATGCAGAAGTTTCATTTTCATTACTTTTATCTTCATTAAAAGATGTTCTTACAGGTTTAGTGTCTTTTAATATAAGGTCTCTAATCTCATCACCTGATAAAGTTTCATACATTAGTAAGGCTTTAGCTAATTTATGTAAATCATCAATTTTATCGGTTAAAACTGATTGAGCTCTTTTATAGCCCTGATCAACTATTTTTTTAATTTCTGAGTCAATTTTTTTAGCTGTCTCTTCCGACATTTTTTGAGTTTGTGTAACTGATCTACCTAAAAAAACTTCTTCTTCATTTTCTCCAAATGCAATAGGACCAAGTTCTTTACTCATTCCCCATTTGGTTACCATATTTTTAGCCATTTTGGTTACCATATCTATATCTGATGAGGCTCCTGAAGTGACTTTATCATGGCCAAAAATAATTTCCTCGGCTATTCTTCCTCCCATTGCTACAGCTATATCTGAATACATTTTTTCTCTAGTTATAGAGAGTTGATCTCTTTCAGGTAATCTCATAACCATCCCTAGAGCTCTTCCTCTTGGAATAATTGTAGCTTTATGAATTGGGTCTGAAGCTTTCTCGTTCAAAGCAACAATTGCATGCCCACCCTCATGATAGGCTGTTAATTTTTTCTCATCTTCGGTCATTACCATTGATCTTCTTTCAGCACCCATCATTACTTTATCTTTGGCATCTTCAATATCAGACATGGTAACAACTCTTTTATTTTTTCTAGCCGCTAATAGCGCTGACTCATTTACTAAGTTTGCTAAGTCTGCCCCCGAAAATCCTGGAGTACCTCTTGCTATTGTTCTTAGTTTTACATCTGGTCCAGTTGTAATTTTTCTAATATGAACTTTTAGTATAGCCTCTCTTCCAATTATGTCTGGATTTCCTACAACAACCTGCCTATCAAATCTACCTGGCCTTAGTAAAGCAGGATCAAGTACATCGGGTCTATTCGTTGCGGCTATTAAAATTATTCCTTCATTTGTATCAAAGCCATCCATCTCAACAAGAAGCTGGTTTAAAGTTTGTTCTCTTTCATCATTACCTCCACCTAACCCGGCACCTCTGCTTCTACCAACTGCATCAATTTCATCTATAAATATAATACATGGAGAATTTTTTTTCCCTTGTTCAAACATGTCTCTAACTCTAGACGCACCGACTCCTACAAACATTTCCACAAAGTCAGATCCCGATATTGAAAAGAAAGGAACGCTAGCTTCTCCTGCTATTGCTTTTGCTAATAAAGTTTTTCCAGTTCCTGGAGGTCCAATTAATAACGCGCCTTTTGGAATCTTTCCACCAAGTCTACTAAATTTTTTTGGATCTTTTAAAAAATCTACTATTTCCTCAACTTCTTCTTTTGCCTCCTCTACGCCTGCAACATCATTAAAAGTAACCTTTCCTTGTGCTTCCGTGAGTAGTTTTGCTTTAGATTTACCGAAACCCATAGCTCCACCTTTTCCACCTTGCATTTGTCGCATGAAAAATACCCAGACACCTATAAGTAATAGCATTGGAAACCAAGATAATAAAACACCTAACAAAGATGGCATTTTTTCTTCACGCGGGGTTGCAACAATACTTACTTTTTGTTGTGAAAGTTTTTCTACCAGATTAGGGTAATTAGGAGAGTATGTTGAAAACTGAGAACCATCTGACAAAACTCCCTTAATATTATTTCCTTGAATTGTTACTTCAACTACCCTGCCAGAGTCCACTTCAAATAAAAAATTGGAGAATGGTATATTGTTTTTTATTGAATTTATTGCTTTGGGGTCTTGAAACATATTGAACAGCCCAACAGAAAGAAGGACAATTATTGCCCACATTGCTAAATTTTTTAGATTCATATTTATATAATTAGGTATTTTTTTTTATTTAACAAGTATAAATTAAAGACATATTAAATTCTAAATATGGCAAATTGATCAGATTTTAAGAATTTTGCTCTTTTTGGCCTTCTCTTTAGTAATAATTATATTATTTGCAGATTTTTGAAGTATACAACCTCCTAGAGTTAGCTTGGTGCGATCCTTTAACGCAAACTGCTTTAGTAGGTTTATAACTTTTTTAGACCTTGGAGGATAGTAGGAACGAGAAAATTTTTTCAAAGTATAGCTTAAAACTTTTAATTTAATTTCTAAAGTTTCCATATTGAGCTTTTCTAGATCTACAACAATTGTATTCCTATATTTTCTAATACAATCTTTAATTATCTTATTAAAATATTTATCTAGAGTATCTCTAGTATCAGCAAGATTGTTTATTGATTTGATTATTTGATCATGATGGATTCCACTCTTTTCAAATGACGCCACTAAACTTCTCACTCTTGTTCTTAAAAATTTCTTATCCTTATTACTGGGATCGTTGACAAATTTCTTAAAAATATGTTTTGCTGTAAACACTAGGTCTTTTTTCTTTAAATCTAACAATGGTCTAAAAATTTTTACGTTACGCTTTAATTTTGTTAAATGCTTCATTGAAGACAAGCCTTGAACACCACTTCCTCTTGACAATCTTATTAAAAATGTTTCTATTTGATCATCGCTATGGTGCGCAGTTAAGATATAAGAAACTTTACATTTTTTACAAAACTCTAACATCAATTGATATCTAATTTCTCTAGCTTTGCTTTGTACATTATTATAAATTTTTTTCTTATTTCTAATAATTTTTAACGTTATCTTATTTTTTTTAAGTAACTTTTTGACAAAACTAGACTCTTTTTTTGAATTTTTTCTAATTCCATGATCCACCAAAACGAAATATATTTTAGTTTTTTTTTCATCTTTATACATTTTGCATAAAGCAGCTAAAGCTAGACTGTCGGGACCTCCTGATACCGCAACTACAAAAGGTTTTTTTTTAATTACTGTTTCTAATTTAGATTTAAAATTAGAATAAATTGTTTTGATTATTGTTTTTTGAGCTAATGTTTTTTTAAGCTTCTTTGCACTTAAATTTTTTTTCCTCATACTTAGCTTTTTGTAACACAGACTTACTTGCTTTAGGATATTCTTTTTTTATACCAGTAATCATTGTGCAACCTTGATCTTTCTCGCCAAGCTGTATCATAGTAATACCTAATTTTAGAAGATTGTCTGGTGCTTTTTGACTTTTCGGGTAGTTTTGATATCCGTCTAAATAAGCTGAAGCTGCATCTGAATACAATTGACGTATCCTAAAAGTTTCGCCGTACCAGTATTGAGCGTTTCCCGCTAAATCGTGATCTTTATTTTTATTTATAAATTCTTTTAAAGCAAATTCAGCTGTTTCATAATCTCCGATCTTCATGAAGCTTACCGCAAACTCATATTGTTCTTCAGGTTTTTTGTCTGGTAGGAGTGAAGTTTTTTCTGTTTCTTCAGTTATTACAGTTGCTGCAGTTTCTATTGATTGTGTTTGTTGCTCATCTGGTAGATCGGTTACATTATAAGCAGGTGCAGCCCCTAAATCTTGCGCTTTGTCTGTTCCTGGTAAATTTGTTTTTTTTTTAATATTACTTTTAGAAATAGAATTAACTCCACCAGATTCTAAATCACTAAATCTTAATTGGGTGTCTGACTGGATTTTACTAACTCTGCTAGATAGTTTGTCTAATTTAAAATTAATTTCTTCAAATCTATTTGTTAGCTTCCTAAATTGATCCTCAATAGTATTTAATTTTAACAAATGTTTAGTTAAAATATCTTCATTTAAGTTATTGGAAGAGCCACTAGAATTTACCTCTGATGATTTGTATACAGCTTTTTCTAATGTTTTTAGGTCTTGATTAATAACTTTTATTTCATCAAGAATGGCATCAACTTTTTCGTCCGCTATAGAGCTGGTATAAAAAAAGTTACTAAATAATAATAATGTTAAAAGATATTTAAATAATTTTATTTTTTTCATTAAACAATTAATAGTTGCACAAAATGGCAAAAAAAAGACCCCTTGGGTTTATAAGCCAAAGGGTCAATAATTTTTAATTTAAAATAATCTATTTAACTTTAACAGTTACTGATCTTCTATTCTGCGACCATGCTAATGAAGAAGAATCTGAGTTAACAGGCTTTTCTTTTCCATAGCTAATTACCGCTATTCTTTTTCCAGAAATACCGTATGTCATTAAATAATCTTTGGCTGAGTTAGCTCTTCTTTCACCTAATGCCAAGTTATATTCTCTAGTTCCTCTTTCGTCAGCATGACCTTCAACAGTCACGTTAAGTTTTTTATTTTTTCTTAAGTAAGTAGCTTGCTTACGAAGAGTTTCTCTAGACTTAGTAGTTAAGCTTGTTTTATTTGTAGCAAAAAATACTCTATCAGGAACTCCGCTTGCTAAATACTCAACAGTTTTTGTTCCGGTATATACATCTCCTGTACCTTGCGTTGACTTCTTTGCAGTAGAACAGGCAGTCAATGCCGTTGCTGCAAATATAATTAAAAGTGTGTTTTTTAAATTTGTTTTAAATTTCATATGTTTTTCCCCTCGGGTTAATGTTGACTGAATATTTCAAATTCTAATAGATTATACAAGTTAAATATCACATAAACTCACCTTACTTTGATAATAATGACGACCAAGATGGGTCAGAAGCGTCTGTTTCTGTCCTTATTTGGCGTTCATTATAACCAGTTATATCTATTGACCATAATTTTGCTGTAAACCCCGCTCCCTTGGGGCCTGATTTAGTTTCTCTATAAAATATTAAAACTCTTCCATTTGGAGACCAGGAAGGAGCTTCTTGATAAAAATTTTCTGTAAGAAGTCTCTCACCAGATCCGTCTGGTCTCATTACTCCAATATAAAAATTTCCTTTTCTAACTTTAGTGAAAGCAATTAGATCTCCTCGTGGAGACCACACTGGTGTTCCATATAAGCCTTTACCAAATGTAATTCGCTTCACATCACTACCATCACTTTTCATAACATAAATTTGTTGTAAACCGCTTCTGTCAGAGTTGAAGCAAATATATTTACCGTCAGGAGAATAAGATGGTGAGGTATCAATTGATGAGTGTTCTGTAATTTTTTCTACAACTCTATTTTCTATGTTCATTGTGTAAATATCTGAATTACCATCTTTAGCAAAACTCATTATGATTTTTTTTCCATCTGGCGAAAATCTTGGAGCAAATGTCATCCCTGGGAAATTTCCCACAACCTCCTGCACTCCTGTTTCAATATCTAGCAAATAAACTCTGGGAAGATTTCTGAAATAAGACAGGTATGTTACAAGTTGATTTGCAGGATTGAATCTAGGAGTTAGAACTAACTCATTACCTAATGTTAGATATTTTGTATTAGCGCCATCTTGATCCATTATTGCCAATTTTTTAATTCTTGCACTTTTAGGTCCTGACTCAGCAACATAAATTATTCTCGTATCAAAATAACCATCTTCACCTGTTAATCTTTCATATATTTTATCTGATATAATATGTGCAACTCGTCTCCAGTTTGTTGGAGTGGTAGTGAACGCTAAAGCTATTATTTCTTTAGAGGCTGTTAAATCCCAAAGTCTAAATTCTACTTTAAGCTTGTTATCTTTAATTGACATTTTTCCTGTAACTAATGCTTGAGCTTTAATCAATCTCCAATCTTCAAACCTAGGTTTTAAGTGTGCTATATCTGGTTTTTGGACAAAAGCATTTTTTTTCAAAGGATTGAAAAGACCTGTTGATTTAAAATTTTTTTCTATAATTTCTGAAACTTTTTCACCCAACTCTTTTATTTTTATATCTTTATGCTTTTCAGATTGTGGGTCTACATGAAGTGGTGAAACAGCGATAGGTAAAGGATCTAAATTACCTCTTGTTATATCTATTGTTATTAAACTATAAGAAATATTAGTCTTTAAAAAAAATATAAATACAATCAATAGAATTTTTTTCATTTTTATCCCTTTAGCATTTCAGTTGGATTAAAATTTAGTTGTAACTCTTTCCATTTTTCATATCCTGTAGGTGGAACTTTTAACGGCTGGCAAAGTCTCACGGCCCTTAATGCACTTTCCGCTAATATTTTATAAAATTTTTGTCCTGGTTTATTCATTCTTTCATGATCTAATATTTCAGACTTTAATACAGTACCATCTTTTTTAAGTTTTAGTTTAATTCTTACTAAAAGATTTCCATCGTAAGGTAAGCCTAAAGGAACACTCCAGCAACCAAAAATCTGCGCTCTTAAAGCATCTTCTTGTGACAAAGTTAGGCCAGATGCAAAAGAATCTTTTACGCTACTCTGTGTTAGCTTACTTGTAGTTTTTTCAGTTTCTGCGGCTTCCTCTTTAGCTTTATCTATTAAAGCAGCTATCTGATTTGTATCAATAATTTTTTTTTTTTCAAATTCTGAAGACTGTCTTACCTCTGGTTTTATTTCTTCAGGATTTTGTTTTTTTTCGACCAGTTTCTTTTCTTCTTTTTTTTCGTTAGGTAGTGGAATTCTATCTGGCTTTTCTTTTGCTTTTGGAGATGGGGGGGCCTGTTCAGACACAACTCTTTTTTCTTCTTCTTTTACTTTATCAATAACTTTTCTAGCTTTAGGAGCATATGGAATATTCGTTTTATCAGATATCTGTATTAACTCTACAGAAACAATCGGTGGTAAATCTATTGGTTCTCTAAGCATAAATGGTAAACTCAAAATTGTTAATAATATCATTAACAAATGAAATGATATCGATAAGATTAAACTTTTTGTCATTATTCATTTAGTTCTTGTATGGCTCAGATATTAAAGCGACTTTTGAAAATCCCGCTCCAGACAAAGTACCCATTACTTCTAAAACTCTTCCATAATTAATATTTTTATCACCCCTTACATAAATTCTTGTATCAGTTCTATTTTTTGCAATAGCTAAAAGTTTTGGAACAATTTTTTTATTAGTAACTTGGTGTTCTTGTATAAATATTTCACCTTTTGAATTTATGCTTATTGTTAATGGTTCTTGGTCATCAGGAAGAGAGTCAGCTGCAGACTCAGGTAGATCGACCTGAACACCTACGGTTAAAAGTGGAGCTGTAACCATGAATATAATTAATAGAACTAACATTACATCTACAAATGGTGTTACATTAATTTCACTCATTGGTTCATTGCGAGAGCGATTAAGTTTAAATGCCATGATTTTAAATTATTGATAAAAATCTTTTACAAAAATTATTAATTCTTGAAATATAATTTTTAGAGTCACTATTAAATTTGTTGTAAGCAATTACAGCTGGAATTGCAGCTAGCAATCCTAAAGCTGTTGCAAATAATGCTTCTGCAATTCCTGGCGCAACTATTGCTAAACTTGTGTTTCTAGAAATTGCTATTGATTGAAATGAATTCATTATTCCCCATACAGTTCCAAATAATCCAATGAATGGCGCAGTTGCTCCAACTGTGGCTAAAAATGTAAAGTTTTTCTCTATATTTTTAATTTGATTATCTGTGGAAATTTCTAAAACCCTTTCTACTCTTGCAGTTTGAACCGCTGATGATTTGCTTCTTGTTTTTGACAACTCTCCCATTGCAGATTTAAATATATTAGTAATTGGATCGTCTGATTTTACAGGTAAACTATTATTAAAACTTTCTGCTGACTTTGCTTTCCAAAATTTATTTTCAAATTCTTCAGTTGATAAATTAATTTTTTTAAATAATTTATATTTATCAAATATTAAAGCCCAAGAGTAAACTGAGCTAGCCAATAGTAATATGATTACTGATTTCACTACAAAGTCTGCTCTAATAAAAAGTTTCCATAGAGAGAAGTCGGTGCTACCCCCTAGGCCTACTATTTGAGCTGCTATATCTTGTTCCATTTTAATTGAATACTTTTAGAATGTGTCATGAATTTGGCGGTTTTATCTTGGAAATTATTATTCTAAACTGTCTGTGGGTCTCCTTTAAACCTTGTATCACTATAAAACCTAGCTATTAGTATGGCGTCAGACTTGTTTACGTCTTTTTTTTTTGATAATTGATCAGATAAAGATGGATACATTTCAATGGCCTTTGTTCTGCTTGCGTCTTTTGAGGAATTAATTAGCTCAAAATGTTTTTTCCACTTTGAGGGTCTGACAAAAAAAATAGGTAAACCCAGTGCAGCACAAATTCCTTTTATAGCACCAAACGTTTGTCCAAAATTAAACATACTAGTAACTCCTTGGCCTGGCATTGCGTTTACTTGTTCTACTATTACTGAAACTTCATTTTGCTCTTTTATATTGTCTTTTATTAGTTTTGCAAGTTGGGCGCTGTTTAATTGTCTTTTATTTTTTTTTCCTTCGGGCATTACTGGCATATCATATAAAGTTTGTACTTTATTATTCTTTAATATAGCTATTCCACCGCTAAGACCTGGATCTATTCCAATAATTAACATTTTAGCTCAATTCAATATTGCAATTAATAAAAGTGTTTTGAATATCATCGTCGTCTTCTAAAGATTCTAATAGTTCCAATATTTTTTCGTTTTGTTCTTTTGTAATATCAATTGTATTATAAGGTCTCCATTCTACCCCTGAGTAATTAAAATTATCAACTTTTTTTTCTATTATATTTTTAACTTTATAGAAATCTTCTTTTTCAGAGGTTATTTCGTGAAAATCAGAAGTAGTTTTACAATCCTTTGCACCTGCATTAATAGCTATCTCTAAAATATCTTCATCAGTAAATTTTTCTTTGGCTACGTGCATTACACCACAACAAAAAAATAAATGCGTAGTTGATCCCGACTCTCCTAATCTGCCCCCTTTTTTCTGTAATATAGTTCTAATATTTGATGCAGATCTATTCTTATTATCTGTTAAAGTTTCAATAATTAAAGCTACATTAAATGGTCCAAAACCCTCATATCTTAAGTTTTGATAATTCTGATTTGCATCCATCTCTGACTTACTTATTGCTCGAGCTATATTATCTTTAGGAACATTCGACTGCTTCGCCGCTTGGATAGCTGTCCGAAGTCTGGGATTCATATCCGGATCTTTATCTCCTAGTTTAGCAGCCACAGTAATCTCTCTGGAAAGTTTAGAAAAAATTTTTGACCTTTCCTTATCCGCTCTCCCTTTTTTATGCTTGATACCTGCCCAATGAGAATGCCCCGCCATAAAATTAATTTTTTAATACTCCTCCACTTATTATTCTCTCAACATTTAAAGCTAATCCAGTGTTTATATCTCCTTTTACTATAATTCCAGATAAAGTTGCTTCTCCTTCAGCTGGAAAATGATTTTTTGTATCTTTGTATTTTAAAAATTTCATAAGAGAATTTTCTTTATTCATACCAATAACAGAATTGTAGTCGCCGCACATTCCAATATCTGTTTGATAGGCAGTACCTTTGCTTAAAACTCTGCAATCGGCAGTAGGAACATGTGTGTGTGTACCGACAACAGCTGTAGCATTTCCATCAAAAAAGTGTCCCATCGCCATCTTTTCGCTAGTTATTTCGCCATGAAGATCGACTATTAGAAAATCAGAATTTTCTTTTAACTTTATTTTTTTAAGCAAAGATTTTGCGGCAGAGAATACATCTTGTGTTTTTCTCATAAAAACATTGCCCATTAAATTTATTACAGAAACTTTGAATTTCTTATCTTTAGTTAAAAATGTCCCATACCCATTTCCTGGAGAACCTTCAGCAAAATTCGCAGGTCTTAATAATCTTTTTTCTTTTGAAATAAATTCTATCGTTTCTTTTTTATCCCAAATATGATTTCCAGATGTAATGACATCAACTCCAGATTTAAAAAAAATTTCGGCAATATTTTTTGTTATTCCCCTCCCATCATCTGCTGAGTTTTCTCCATTCACTACAGTAAAATCTATTTTTTTTTCTTTTATTATTTTGGGTAAATTATTAATTAAAGCTTCTCTTCCTGACAAACCAATAACATCGCCTAAGATTAATATATTCATGTACGACTCAATCCTTTTTCAGTTAAAATATAATTCAATTTAACATCCAATTTTGAAGTAGGAAGTTTATTATATTTTTGAAATGAAAAAGCAATTCCAATTGTTAGAATTTTTTTGTTCAATTTCATATATTTATTTAAAAAATTATCATAATAACCCTTTCCATATCCAAGCCTATGATTAAATTGATCAAATGCTAGCAAAGGTACTAAAATAACATTTGGAACTAATGACTTGTTTTTAATAAACGGTTCTAGCATTCCATATTTATTTACCTTCAGGGGATCTAAATAATTCCAGTCATAAAAATTCATATTATTTTTATTAAATATCGAGGGTAACAATGTCTTAAAATTTTTATTTGATTTAATTAATTCAAATAATTTTAACGTATTTACTTCGTAGTTAGATGGGTAATATGAAGATAAATAAATTAAATTATTTTTAAAAGTTTTTTTTAAATTATTAATTAGAGGTTTAAAAAAAAATTTATTAATTTCGAAATATTTTTTTTTTCTTATTCTAAAATATTTTTTTCTTATTTTTTCTTTTTTTAACATCTACTGAACTTTAGAAGTAGAATCAGTATTTTCAATAATTTTTTCTAATGACTTTGTTGTTCTATCCAACATTAACTCGTACATATTACTGCTATCATCAATTATCTTTTTAAAACTATCAATTTCAGAGTTTAATTTAATTATTTCCTTGTCTTTTCCTTCTTTATAAATGATTGCCAAAGATCTAAGCTCAAGAAATTTTTTAGTCAATTCATCTAATTTCTTTTTTTGTATAGAAACCCTCTCTTTGAGGTCAAAATACTCATCTATAAGATGAATGGTAGTAATTAATAAAAGCTTATTTTCTCCTATATTTCCAAGTTTATCTTTTAGTTCGCTATATTTTTTATCTAAATATTTTGTTAGTTTTTTAAGAGAAGCTTCTTGTCCATCGTCACATGACAGTAAATAATCCTTATTGTTAAATTTAACATTTACATTTGCCATTTATCAATCTCCTCGACTAATTCTTGAGTTTCTTGGCTTAATTCATTAATGTCTTCATTAAATTTTTCTTCCAATTCAGATTTTTTTCTTACTTCTACTTGAAGCTTGATAACTTTTTCTTTTAAATAATTTTGCTCCCTATAAAGCTCTTGATATTTTTTTTCAAGATTTTCTTTTTCGCTTTTTAATTGATTTCGTTCAGTTATAATTTTTTCTGCCCCAGAAGATGACTGTGAATAACTGGCAGATAAATTAGTTAACTTATCCATTAGTTTACTTAAATTTTTTTCTTTTTTTTCTAAATTATTCATTTTTTATTTAAACCATAATATTGATATAGAGTCTTTAAGTCTATATAGGTAAATTAATAGTGAACACAAATTTAAATCAACTATCAAACGCAATAAGATTCTTATCTATTGATGCGGTTCAGAAGGCAAATTCTGGACATCCTGGCATGCCTATGGGAATGGCAGATGTCGCGACTGTATTATTTAAATACCACCTGAGGTTTAATCCAAACAACCCAAGTTGGGTTAATAGAGATAGGTTTATTTTATCCGCCGGGCATGGATCAATGCTTTTGTATTCATTACTTTATCTGACTGGATATAAAAGCATATCAATTAATGACATTAAAAATTTTAGACAGGTTGACTCAATTTGTGCAGGGCACCCAGAATATAAAAAAGATAGCGGCATAGAAACAACTACCGGTCCTCTCGGGCAGGGGTTGGGTAACTCTGTTGGTATTGCAATCGGAGAAGAAATTTTTCGAAAAAAATTTGGATCAAATTTTATTAATCACAATACTTATGTAATAGCTAGTGACGGTGATTTAATGGAAGGTATTAGTCATGAAGCTATGAGCTTAGCTGGGCACCTTAAATTAAAAAATTTGATAGTTTTCTTTGATAATAATAAAATTTCTATAGATGGCTCAACATCTCTAAGTGTTTCAGATAATTACAAAAAAAGATTTGAATCATATGGATGGGATTTTCAAGAAATTAACGGTCATAATGAAAAACAAATTTCAAAAGCTATATCAAAAGCTTCGAAATCAAATAAACCGAGCTTAATATCTTGTAAAACAATTATTGGTTTTGGTTCACCTAATAAATCAGGAAAATCTTCTTCTCACGGCTCTCCTTTAGGAGAAGATGAAGTTAAATTAGTCAGAAAAAAACTAAAATGGAAAAATAACCCTTTTGAAATTCCTTCACACATAATCGAAGCTTGGAGAGAGGTAGGGAAAAAAGGTTCTGAAGTAGAAAAAAAATGGATTCTTAGTTTAAATAAAAAAAATAAAAAAAATAAAATTCAATTAGATAATTTTTTAAATAATAAAAATTATAATAATCTTGAAAAAATTTTATACGATGAAAAACTAAGATATTTTGATTTAAAACCAACTATGGCAACCAGGCAGTGTTCTTCTTCGGTAATAGAAACTATTACAGGTTTAATGCCGGAAATAATCGGTGGTTCTGCTGATTTAAGCGGTTCTAATAATACAAAAACAATTAATTCTAAAGTAATTTCATCTAAAAATTATGATGGTAATTATATTCATTATGGTATTCGAGAACATGGAATGGCCGCAGCAATGAACGGTTTAGCTTTGTACGGAGGGATAATACCGTACGGTGGAACTTTTTTAATTTTTTCTGACTATTGCAAACCCTCTATAAGATTATCTGCGTTAATGGGTTTGAAAGTAATCTATATATTTTCACACGATTCTATTGGACTTGGAGAAGACGGGCCTACCCACCAACCAATCGAGCAGCTTTCAGGTTTAAGATCAATACCAAATTTAAATGTTTTTCGTCCAGCTGATATAAATGAAACTCTTGAGTGTTGGGAAATTGCTCTAAAAAGCCAAAGTACTCCAAGTGCAATAGCATTATCCAGACAAAAACTTCCTTACATCAACCCTTCTTTAACAAAAGAAAATAAATCTAGCTTTGGTGCCTATCAAGTAAACATAACTTCTCATGATTATAAATTGATTTTAATAGCCTCAGGTTCAGAAGTAGAGATTGCGCTCGAAGCACAAAAGAAATTAAAAAATCTAAATATTGAATCAAAAGTAGTTTCCATGCCTTGCCAGGAATTATTTGACTTACAGAGTGATGACTATAAAAATAAGATACTAGAAGAAGATTGTCTAAAAATTACGATCGAGGCTGGTAGCACAAGTTGTTGGGGGAAGTATTTAAACAACAATAGTAGATCTATGGGCATTGATAGTTTTGGTGCAAGTGCACCATATAAAGAGGTATACGAACATTTTAATTTAACTAGTGATAAAATAGCTCTATTAGCTCAGGAAATACTTAGAAAATAATTTTTAATTTAAAATGACTGGAATAAAATACTTTCCTGATAATCTGAATGTCGAAGAAAAAGTAATTATTTTGAGGTTGGATTTTAACGTTCCAATAAAAGATAAAAAAATACAAGATGATGTAAGAATTTTATCGGCCTTACCTTTTTTAAAAAAATTAGTAGAAAAAAAAGCAAAAATAATTATTATAGCGCATCTAGGAAGACCAAAAGGGATAAAAAACAAAAACTTATCCTTAATTCCAATATATAAATATTTAAAAAAAAAAATTAATACAAATATATATTTTTATATGGGTGATATTGATGACAAAACAAAAAATAAAAGCTCTTACTTAAAGTCAGGTGAAATTCTTTTATTAGAAAATATTAGATTTTTTAAAGAAGAAGAAGAAAATAATGATCTTTTTGCAAATAATCTGGCTTCTTTAGGAGAAATTTACATTAATGACGCTTTTTCCTGTTCTCATAGGAAGCAAGCATCAATACATAAAATCACTAAATTTATTAAATATTCATACGCTGGCCCACAATTAAAAAAGGAAGTTGAGGCAATTGATTTAATAATTAAAAATAAAAAAGAACCTGTTACTTGTATAATCGGAGGTTCAAAAATTTCTACAAAAATAAATCTGATTTCAAATTTAGTAAAAAATGTAAATAACATTATAATAGTGGGCGCCATGGCCAATAACTTTTTTATTCACAAAGGTTTTAAAATTGGAAAGTCAATATTAGAAAAAAATACTGAAGAAGTTATAAGAAAAATATATGAAGATTCTAAAAAATATAATTGCAGAATAATAATTCCAGAAGACTGTAACGTTTCAAAAAATTTTGATGGACTGAGTGTAACAAGGGATGCCGATGGGATTGGTGATGATGAGATCATTTTAGATATTGGACCTAAAAGTATAAAAAAAATTGAAAATATTATTGATAAATCAAATACAATTCTTTGGAACGGACCCGCTGGATATTTTGAAAATAAAAATTTTGCTGAAGGGACAAGCGCAATAGCTAAAAAAATTTCCGATAACACTATTAATAAATCTTTGATTTCAATTCTTGGTGGCGGAGACACAGTTTCGGCTATAAATAAAAATGAAAATAAGTTATCATTTACTCACTTATCAACAGCAGGAGGTGCCTTTTTAGAATATCTGGAAGGAAAAGGCTTGCCTGGTATTAGTGTTTTAAAATAAATATTTACTATGTCTGAACTTAATAAAATAGCTTTAAAAATTTTATCTGATGGAAAAGGTATTCTAGCTGCAGACGAGAGCACTGGCACAATGACAAAGCGACTTGAAGATATTAATGTTTCATCGACGCCAGAAAATAGACTATTGTTTAGAGAAACTCTTTTTTCTTCAGAAGGTATGAAAAATTGTATTGGTGGTGTAATTTTGTTCGATGAAACTATAAAACAAAATACAAATTCAAAAATAACTATTCCTGAATTAATTACTGCTAACGGAGCAGTCCCAGGAATAAAAGTCGACACTGGTGCAAAAGTTTTAGCCAATTCACCTCAAGAGACAATTACTGAAGGTTTAGATGGTTTAAGAGAGAGATTGAAAGAATATTATAAACTAGGAGCTAGATTTACAAAATGGAGAGGCGTTTATATTATTTCAAATAAATATCCTAGTAAATTGGCTGTTCACTCTAATGCACATGCATTAGCTAGATACGCTGCACTAGTTCAGGAGTGTGGTATGGTTCCTATAATAGAGCCAGAGATATTGATGAACGGAAATCATTCTTCTGATGAATGTTTTAAAAAAACTTCAGAAGTAATTAAGAAATGTTTTGAAGAGATGCTACTTAATAAGGTTGATTTATCAGGAGTTATATTAAAACCAAATATGATTTTACCCGGATCTAATTCTAATGAAAAAATATCCAATGAAGAAGTGGCCAAACTAACAGTAAAATGCCTTAAAGATAATGTTCCTTCTGAGATACCTGGAATAGCTTTTTTATCTGGCGGCCAATCAGAGTTAGAAGCGACAATAAATTTAAATTTAATTAATAAAAACAATGACACTAAATTTATTATGACCTACTCTTATGGAAGAGCTTTACAAAAGAGTGCCCTTAAGTTTTGGTCAAAAGATATACGGAACATTAAAGGCACGCAAGAAATTTTCAGTCATAGAGCCAAAATGTGTACACTAGCAGCTCAAGGTAAATGGTCAGAAAATTTAGAGAACTAAAAAGTTGTTAAAAAATAAACAAAAAAATCGAATTATATATTTAATTTCTCCCGAAAAAATAGATTTAAATTTTTATAAAAATTTAAAAAATGTTTTTTCTTCTAATAAAGTTAAATATTTTCAACTTAGATTAAAAAAATTTCCTAAAGATAAGATAATAAAAATTGCAAAAAAAATTAAAAATATCACTAGAAAATATAATATTAAATTAATAATTAACGATAGTCCTGAAATTGCCGAAATAGTCAAAGCAGAAGGCTGTCATATTGGACAATCCGATAGTTCCTTTGCGTCAACAAAAAAAAAATTAGATAAAGAAATTATCGGAGTTACTTGTCACGGCTCAAAAAAATTAATAAACAAGGCAATTAATGATAACGTTGATTATATTGCCTTAGGTTCTTTTTTTAAGTCTAAATTAAAACCAAATGCGAAAAAAGCTGATAAAAATATAATAACTTGGCTAAGAAAAAAAAGTAATGTACCAATAGTAGCTATAGGTGGCATTAATAATAAAAATTATAAAAGACTACTAAGGCTAGGAGCGAATTATATTGCAATATCAACTTATATTTGGAATAACCCTGCTCTTAAACCAGAACAAGCAATTAAAAAATTTAAGTAATGAAAATATTAGCTAACGAAATTAAGCCTGGAATGATTATTGATTATAAAAATGATTTTTGGAAAGTTCTTAAAACACAACATGTAAAACCAGGTAAAGGTGGTGCATTTAATCAAGTAGAATTGAAGAGCATAATAAAAGGTACAAAATTAAATGAAAGATTTAGATCTAGTGAAAATGTTGAGAAAGCAGAGCTTGATGATAAAAAATTTAATTTTTTATATCTAGACGATGAAAACTGCCACTTTATGAATAATGAAAACTTTGAACAGGTTTCAATACCAAAATCTTTAACAGAAGGAAAATATAAATTATTAAAAGAAAATCTAGAAGTAACAATTACATTTATGGAAGATAAACCTATATCAATTGAATTACCCAATAACATAGAATGTATTGTAGAAACAACTGACGCAGCTATTAAAAATCAAACAGCTTCCTCTTCTTATAAACCAGCTACTTTAGATAATGGAATTAAAACAAATGTGCCTCCTTTTATTGAGTCTGGTGAAAAAATTATTTTAGACACTCGCACTCTAGAATACGTGGGTAAGGCAAAATAATGAGGATAAACTCCCCAAAAATGAATATAATTTATAGGGCTTGTATGAAAGCTTCTAAATCTTTAATTCGAGATTTTGGAGAAATAGAAAAATTACAAGTATCCTCAAAAGGACCTGGTGATTTTGTTTCAGCAGCTGATAAAAGATCTGAAGAAATAATTATAGAAGAGTTGCTCAAATCTCATTCAGATTATGGAATTTTAAGTGAAGAAATTGGAGAAATAAATAAAGACAATAAAGAAAATAGATGGATAATTGATCCAATAGACGGCACAACTAATTTTTTAAATGGCATTCCTCATTTTGCTATCTCAATAGGTTATGAAGAAAAAGGTGAGATAGTTTGTGGTTTAATATTTGACCCTATAAAAGATGAAATGTTTTTTGCGGAGAAAGGTTCTGGTGCTTTCTTAAATAATACAAGAATAAGAGTATCAAATAAAAAACACCTAAGGGATTCGTTGTTAGTAACAGGCGGACCAAAATTTGGGAGCCTTAAAAGAGATGGTATTTTTGAGGAGTATATTAAGATATCAAATCTAGTAGATGCCCCAATTAGAAAGTTTGGAAGCGCTTCTTTAGATATAGCTAATGTTGCGTGTGGAAGATTTGATGGCTATTGGCAATGGGAAATAAAACACTGGGATATTGCTGCGGGTTTGATAATTTTGAAAGAAGCGGGTGGTTTTGCTGAATTTACAAAAAATAATACAAAAAATGTAGCAAATGAGAATATCATTGCCACTAATCCCAATATTCTTCATGAGTTAAAAGGCTGTCTATTAAAGAAAAATATTGAGTAAAATATACATTTAATATAGAAGTTTTCTCATGAAAAAAAAAATACACCCTGATTACCATAAAATAAAAGTTGTAATGACTGATGGCAGTGAGTTTGAAACAAAATCAACATGGGGTAAGGAAAACGATGTTCTAAAACTCGATATTGATCCTAAGTCTCATTCAGCTTGGACTGGTGGTACTCAAAAAATTTTAGATAAAGGAAGAGTTAGCAAATACAATAAAAAGTTTAGCAATCTTAGAGCAAAGAAATAACAATTATGTCTGAAGCACCATTTATGCCAAAAGCTACAGCTGTGTGGCTTGTAGAAAATACAACACTTACATTTAAACAAATTGCAATATTTTGTAAATTACATGAATTAGAAATTAAAGGAATTGCAGATGGGGATGTTGCTAAAGGTATTAAGGCTTATAACCCAATTCTTGCCGGACAATTATCGAGAGATGAAATTGACTCATGTTCTAAAGATGAAAACAAATCTTTAAACTTAACTCAAAGAAGTGAAGATGTTCAAGTCAAAGAAAGAAAGAAACCTAAATATACCCCCTTGTCTAAAAGACAAGATAGGCCAGATGCAATATTATGGTTAACAAAAAACTATCCCGAATTAACTGACGGTCAAATATCAAAGCTAGTTGGAAGTACCACAGGTACAGTTTCTCTTATCAGAAAAAGAAGTTACTGGAACTTTTCAAGTCTAAAAGCCAAAGACCCAGTCATACTTGCATTATGTACCCAAGATATTTTTCAAAAAGCTTTAGACAAAGCTAAAAGACGAGTAGAAAGAGAGAAAAAAATTAAAATTAGAGAAGAAAAAAAGAAGGCGAATAATGAATAGTAAAAAAAAACAGAGCAAATTTTGAAAAAAAAGTCCCTAAATAAACATTTTAATTCAATCTGGACAATTCATCTCTTAGGTGTTACCTACCGATCTAAATTTAACGGGAGGTTTTTATTAAAATAGAAGTAAAAGATAACAACATTGAACAAGCATTAAGAGTTTTAAAAAGAAAGCTTCAAAAAGAAGGTTTTTTTAAAGTAATGAAAATGAAAAGTACCTACGAAAAACCATCAGAAAGAAAAAAACGAATTAATACAGAAAATATCAAAAGAGTTAAAAAGCTTCAAAAGCTTAAAAACAGAATTTAATAAGAAATATAAGGTAGATGATGCCATCAGGTAAAATCAAATGGTTTAGTTCAAAAAAAGGTTATGGATTTATAACTGATGAAAAAACTGAAAAAGATATCTTTTTGCATGTATCAGCTCTAGAAGATTCCAAGTTAAGAATACTTAAGGAAGACCAAAAATTAGAATTTGATATCAAAGAGGAAAAGGAAAAATTACAAGCAATTAATTTAAAAAAAATTTAAGTTTTAACGCGGGGTGGAGCAGTCTGGTAGCTCGTCAGGCTCATAATCTTCCGATAGACTAAGAAGAATCCCTTTTATAAATAATTATAAGTTCTAGATACTATATTATTTTACTAT
>MDTF01003070.1_pt1 | contig 20439 bp, 18 predicted proteins | sample 811191 | NCBI WGS metagenome assembly MDTF01 (sample SAMN05326649, study PRJNA326480) | marine metagenome | isolation source: seawater | place: Southern Ocean | collected 2011
GGCTTCGTCGATCACATCCGCGAGCACGCTGCGGATGTCGCCGGCGGCGGCGGCACTGATGCGAACTAATCAGCGAGCGACGGCAGAAGAGAGAGAATCCGCATGAACACCCCGAACCTTCGCCTCCCGCAGGCCTCGCCCGCTGCGCTGCAGATGCCGGGCAGCCGGTACGTGCTCCCGCAGTTCGAGGAGCGCACCGCCTACGGTTACAAGCGCCAGGACCCGTACAACAAGCTGTTCGAAGATCGCGTCATCTTCCTGGGTGTCCAGGTTGACGACGCCTCCGCCGACGATGTGATGGCGCAGCTGCTCGTCCTCGAGTCGCAGGATCCCGACCGCGACATCATCATGTACATCAACTCGCCCGGTGGATCGTTCACCGCGATGACGGCGATCTACGACACCATGCAGTACGTGTCGCCGCAGATCCAGACAGTCGTGCTCGGTCAGGCAGCTTCCGCTGCCGCCGTGCTGCTGGCAGCTGGGGCTCCCGGTAAGCGTCTCGCGCTGCCCAACGCCCGCATCCTGATCCACCAGCCCGCCATGGGCGAGGCAGGACACGGTCAGGCGTCCGACATCGAGATCCAGGCTGCAGAGATTCTCCGCATGCGCACATGGCTCGAAGAGACGCTCGCCAAGCACTCGCACCGCAGCGCCGAAGAGGTCAACCGCGACATCGACCGCGACAAGATCCTCTCCGCAGAAGAAGCGGTCACCTACGGGCTGGTCGACCAGGTACTCACGACGCGTAAGCGTCTGCCCGCGACCCCCGCGAAGTAACACCAGAAACCGGGCCCCGGCATCCCTCGCACGACACGGATGCCGGGGCCCGGCGCTGTCGGCACGAGCTGCGACCAATCCCACCGGATGTCGCCCGCCTCGGTTAGGCTCGGACCACAGCCGCCCGGAACGAGGAGGACCCCCTGATGGCACGCATCGGTGAGAGCGCTGATCTGTTCAAGTGCTCTTTCTGCGGTAAGAGCCAAAAGCAGGTGCAGCAACTCATCGCCGGACCCGGCGTGTACATCTGCGACGAGTGCGTCGAACTCTGCAACGAGATCATCGAAGAGCGTATGGCAGAGTCCGGCGACGGGGTTGTCGCCGACTTCGATCTGCCCAAGCCTCGCGAGATCTTCGCGTTCCTCGAGGAGTACGTCGTCGGTCAGGAGCCAGCGAAACGTGCCCTGTCGGTGGCGGTCTACAACCACTACAAGCGTGTCCGTGCGCACTCGACGCTGCAGCCCGCCGAGCAGCGCGCCGAAGACATCGAGATCGCCAAGAGCAACATCCTGCTTCTCGGGCCGACGGGATGCGGAAAGACCTACCTCGCGCAGACCCTTGCCAAGCGACTGAACGTGCCCTTTGCCGTCGCCGATGCGACTGCGCTGACCGAGGCGGGGTATGTCGGCGAGGACGTCGAGAACATCCTGCTGAAGCTCCTGCAGGCAGCAGACTTCGACACGAAACGCGCTGAGACCGGCATCATCTATATCGACGAGGTCGACAAGATCGCCCGTAAGGCCGAGAATCCGTCGATCACGCGGGATGTGTCGGGTGAGGGCGTGCAGCAGGCTCTCCTGAAGATCCTCGAGGGCACGGTGGCTTCCGTCCCGCCGCAGGGTGGGCGCAAACACCCGCATCAGGAGTTCATCCAGATCGACACGACGAACGTGTTGTTCATCGTGGCCGGCGCCTTCGCCGGATTGGAAGACATCATCTCGTCGCGCGTCGGCAAGCATGGTGTGGGATTCGGGGCGCCGCTTCATAACAAGGGCGACGACCTCAGCCTGTTCAGCGAGGTTCAGCCCGAGGACCTGCACAAGTTCGGCCTGATCCCCGAGTTCATCGGGCGCCTTCCCGTTGTCGCATCCGTGTCGCCGCTTGACCGCGAGGCCCTCATCGAGATCCTCACGGCGCCGAAGAACGCGCTGGTCAAGCAATACCAGCGGATGTTCGAGATCGACGGTGTCAGCCTGGAGTTCGACGACGAGGCGCTCGTTGCCATCGCCGATCTCGCGGTGGCGCGCAAGACCGGCGCCCGCGGCCTGCGCGCGATTCTCGAAGATGTGCTGGGGCCGATCATGTTCGAGATCCCCTCTGCCGAGAACGTCGACAAGGTGATCGTGACGCGCGCTGCCGTCGAGGATGGCGCAGCTCCGACGCTCGTACTGCGCCAGGCTCGCAAGTCCGCCTGAGCGGGCGTCACGTCCTGCCCGTGAAGGATGTCGGGGCCACCGAGTAGCGTCGCGGCGTGACGCGATTCATCTATGACACCGCGACCAGCTTCACCGGCTGGATCGCTGACTCCGACCATTCCTTGCAGTGGCTCTTTGACGTGCCAGGCGGCACCGAGCCAGATCCTGAGCTCCTGCCACCCACAGACGCGCTGATCGTCGAGGGGTCGTCGACCTACGAGTGGATACTGCGCGAGTCTGATCTCGTAGATCACCCCGAGAAGTGGCACGAGCTCTTCGGCACCCGCCGCACGTTCGTCTTCACCTCGAGGAACCTGCCCGTACCGGAGGGTGCGGATGTGACGTTCGTCTCGGGGCCGGTGACGGGCGTGTTGAGCGAGATTCGTGACGCCGCGGGGGAGTCGGACGTGTGGATCGTCGGCGGCGGAGAGCTTGCCGCGCAGTTCTACGACGCTGGAGCGCTCGACGAGATCGCCCTATCGATCGCACCTGTCGCACTGACCAGCGGCGCGCCCCTGTTTCCGCGTCGGGTTGAGTCGGACCGGCTCCGCCTGGTCGAAGCGCGCCAGGTCGGTCAGTTCGCGCGGCTGCGGTTTGTTGTCGACGCGCCCCGCGTCGGCCCGGCTGGAGACTGAGGGCGGGCTCCCTAGCTGTCGAGTCCCCGGCGACGCAGCAGCGGGGCGATCTCGGCCTCGCGGCCGCGGAAGTCCCGGTACGCCTCGAGCGGATCCTTCGACCCGCCGACGCCGAGGAGGCGCTCCCGGAATCTGTCGCCGTTCGCCCGCGTGAGACCGCCGTTCTCGCGGAACCATTCAACGGTGTCGGCATCCAGGACTTCGCTCCAGATGTAGGAGTAGTAGCCCGCGCTGTAGCCGCCGGAGAAGATGTGGGCGAAATACGTGGATGAGTACCGGGTCGGAACCGCCGGATTGTCGAGCCCGATCTCCGCCAGCGCAGCAGCCTCGAACTCCGCGACATCCACCGCGTCAGCACCATCAGTTGAACGAAGCGAGTGCCAGGCCTGATCGAGCCAGGATGCAGCCAAGTACTCGCTCGTCGCGAACCCCTGGTTGAAGCTCTCGGTCGCATTCAGGCGCTCCACAACCTGCGCCGGCAGTGGCTCGTCTGTCTCGATGTGGCGCGCATAGGCTGCCACGATCTCGGGCCAGAAGATCCACATCTCGTTGACCTGGCTCGGGAACTCGACGAAATCCCGGAACACATTGGTGCCGGCGAAGTGCGGGTAGGTGACTGTCGCGAACAGGCCGTGCAGCGCGTGGCCGAACTCGTGGAAAAAGGTCGTGACTTCGTCAAGGGTCAACAGCGTCGGAGTGCCCGGCTCCGGCTTCACGACATTGAGGTTATTTACCACGACCGGCGCCGTGCCGCGCAGCTGGGACTGGGAAACGATGGAGTTCATCCACGCGCCACCGCGTTTGCTATCACGTGTATACAGATCGAGCAGGTAGAGCCCGAGTGCCGAGCCATCGGCATTGAACACCTCGAAGACCCGCACGTCAGGGTGGTAGCCCGGAAGGTCGGGGCGCTCGGTGAAAGTGATGCCGTAGAGCTGTGTTGCTGCACGGAAGACGCCGTCTTGGAGCACGCGCTCAGCCTCGAACCACGGACGCAGCGCTGCGGTGTCGATGTCGTATTCAGCTGACCGAACCTTCTCGGTGAAATAGGCCCAGTCGTGTGCCTCTATCGTGAACGGTTCGGCTTGAGCATCCGCCATCGCCTGAAGCGACGCCTGCTCTGTTCGGGCGTTGCGGGCCGCCGGCGCGGCGAGGCGGAACAGCAGGTCGCGAACGGCTTCGGGGCTTCGCGCTGTCTCATCTGAGGTGACGTAGTCGGCGTGTGAGCGGTACCCGAGGAGCTCAGCGCGCTCTGCTCGCAGCTGCACGATCTCGCGTAGTACAGGGCGATTGTCGTTGCCGTTGTCGCGGGTACCACGAGCGCGGGATGCCGCCATGATTCTCTCGCGTGACCGGCGATTGTGCAGGGAACCCAGGTACGGGTGTCCGGTGTACAGGGTGAGCGAGATCAGCCAGCCCCCCATGATGCCGCGATCGGCAGCTGCTCGCGCGGCCGCCGACAGCTCACCCTCGGTGAGCCCGTCGAGCTCGGTGACATCATCGAACAGGACAGCGAGGTCATTTGTGTCGTTCAGGAGATTCTTCTCGAAGGTCGTGGTGAGGATCGAGAGGCGACCGTTGATCTCGGTGAGTCGGGCCTTCTGGGCTTCGTCGAGGCCCGCGCCCGCGTGGGTCATCTCGCGGTAGTGACGCTCGACCAGATAGCGATCCTCCGGCGCGAGGTTGAGGTCATCCAGCTGCGCATGCACGCTCGCTATGCGTCGATAGAGCTCGGGGTTCAGCTGCACAGCATCCGTGTGCGCCGCCATCAACGGTGCGAGTGCCTCTTCGATCTCTTGAATCTCCGGCGTCGCGTCAGCAGACGAGACGGTGTAGAACGCCGACGCGACATCGTGGAGCAGCTCACCACTCCGCTCCAGGGGCACCAGTGTGTTCTCGAACGTCGGGGCGGCCGCGACATTCGTGATCGCGTCGATCTCGCGCCGATGCCGGGCGAATGCCTCGGTGAACGCCGGCAAATAGTGCTCCGGACGGATGGCCCGATAGTCGGGGAGCCCGTAGGGGAGCGGGCTTGCGGCGAGGAGCGGGTTCGACAGGGCGGCGTCGGTCATGGACTCAACCTATCTCCTCAGTAGCGGACTCCAAAACGTCGTTTGCAAATATGTGCTTGCAAAATATTGTTTGCAATCTTATTCTTGCATCGTGAACGAGTCGGAGGAGATGCCGGGCGAGCAGCCGCCGAGGATCGGCGAGGCGCGCGAACTGGACGTTGGCGCGCTGCGCGCCCTTGCCCACCCGCTTCGCGTGGAGATTTACGACATCCTGAGTCAGTTCGGTCCTCAGACGGCGAGTTCGCTGGCGGAGCAGCTGGGGGAGTCGTCGGGCGCCACGAGCTATCACCTGCGCGCCCTCGCCAAGCACGATCTCATTCGAGAGGTTCCGGATCGCGGGACGGGGCGCGAGCGTTGGTGGGAACGTCCCAAGGGAGCCGTCTCGATGACCAGCCCGACGGCCGTCAAGAGTCCCGCGGGCCGCGCCGCCAGCCAGGTCGTCATCAGCGAGTTCTATCGACGCCGGAACCGGCAGCTCGAGGATTTCATCTCGCGTCAGATTCGAAAGGATCCCGACGAGTGGACAGCGATGCTCAGCACCGCCACCGTTCGGCTGACCGATGGCCAGTTCGAAGAACTCGTTCGCGAGGTTGAGACCGTCATCGACTCCTACGTCGCTCGCTATCGCGACCAGCAGGGCGAGGGAGTGCGACCCTTCACCATCCGAACCGATGTGTTCCCCCTGACAGACCCGGAGGAGTCATGAGCGTGATCAGCACAGTGGCCCCCAGCCGATGCGAGCAGCCGCAGCCGAGTGCGCTCGAGCGGGCGGCGCTGGCCATCTTGCGAGCGCTGGAACGGGATATTGAAGCGCGGGTTCGGAGGCGTGCATCGACACGTCGGATCCGGCACGCAGCGGAACGCGGGTACGCTGACGGGCGCGCTGATGCCCGCGCCGGCGCCCATCTCGGCATCCTGCCACGATGACCCTCGCCCCGAGCTCCGTCCAGGGTCGGGTTCCGCTCGGCAGGGACTTCGGGAAGCTCTGGACCGCTGCAGCATTCAGTAACCTCGCGGATGGCGTGGGCCGTACGGCGGTCCCTCTCATCGCGACGACGCTGACGCGGGACCCGGTAGCCATTGCCGCTGTGGGAGCGCTGGCGTTCGTTCCCTGGCTGTTCTTCGGGCTTCCAGCAGGCATGATCGTCGACCGGTTCGACCGACGCCGGGTCATGGCCTCGGCGAACGTGCTTCGGGGCGGCGTCGCGGTCGCCCTGGCTGCTCTGACGGCAACCGGTCACCTGGAGCTGTGGCACCTGCTCGTTGCGACTGTGGTGTTCGGCATCGGAGAGACCCTCTTCGACAACGCGAACAATGCGGTGATCCCGTCGCTGGTCGGCAAGGCAGGGCTCGACCGGGCCAACAGCCGGATTCAGGCAGCCCAGATCACGATCGACAGCTTCGTCGCGCAGCCCATTGCGGGAGTCCTCTTCGCGATCTCGCTCGTGCTCCCGCTCTGGGTCGGATCGGCGGGCTATCTGATCCCCATCGTTCTAGCGCTCATGCTGCCGATCTCCGCTGCCAGTGCCCTGCGTAGGGCCGCCCCGGATGCCGCATTTGCAAGCGACGAGGTGGCGGTTCCCGGTGAGAGGCTCCCGGCATCTGCCGCTGCGCGGGTCTCGACCAAGGATGCTGCGCTGTACCTGTGGCGCCATCGCTATCTCCGTGCGCTCGTGGTCTTTACCTCGATCCTCGGTGGCGCCTTCTCGTTCGCGCAGGCGCCGACGATTCTCTACTTCCTCGAGACGCAGGGCGTGGCTCCTGCGGCGATCGGTTTCGTCACGGCGGGAATCGGAGCCGGCGCGCTGCTGGGCTCACTCGTCGCGCCGGCGCTCGTGCGTCGCTCCGGCCGCGGCGCCGTCATGCTGGGCGCCAATCTGGCTGCCGGCGTCTGCCTGGCTGCGGTGGGAGTGGCCCCCGAACTCGTCAGCGCGATCGTCGCCTACGCAGGAATGGCGTTCGCAGTGTCGCTCTGGAACGTCCCGTGGGGAGCGCTGCGGCAGATGATCATCCCGGGCGACATCTTCGGCCGGGTCCTCGGGATCATCCGGAGCCTCACCTGGGGGCTCTTCCCCATCGCCACGATGCTCGGGGGCCTGGTCGCACGTGTCGACCTTCGGCTTCCGTACGTCATCGCGGCAGCCGTGACGATCATCGCCGCACTCGCCGCCGCGCGGCTTCTTCTGGCAGCGAGCCGGGTGTCACCGAACGAGGAGTGATCGCAGGTTCACGCGAACTCGTCGTCGGGGTCGTGGTGCACGACCGCCTCGCCGTCGTCGTCGAGAGTCACGATCACGCCGGTGTCCAGTTCCGCGATCGGCCGACCCTCGAGCCAAGTGAGCGTCCAGCGCGGTGTCGGCTCCTGAGCGAGCTGTCCGGCAGAGATCAGGTCCTCGACCGCGGCGATCTGCGCGCGAAGCGCGTCGGGCACGGCGGCCGGCGGTGTCGCCCCGAGGGGCCAGCGGGTTCCGAGCTGCATGTCAGACCTCTCCGAGTTCGATGGATGCCACGGTCGTGCTGTCGGCATCCGTGTACGTGATCGTGTCGATGCGCCCCACGGCCTTCAGGTCGCCCTCGGCCGTGCGCAGTCGCTCCACTGTCGCGGCAGGTGCACCGATCGTGATCGAGGCCACCGGCGTCTTCTGCGAGGCCTTTGCCTCCGTCTTGGCGCGACGGATGCCGATGAGCGCCTCACCGACCGCGGTCAGTACCGCGGGGTCCCCGTCGATGCCGAGCGGCTCGGGCCACGACGCCGTGTGAATCGAACCCTCCTCGAACCACGACCAGGCTTCCTCGGTCGCGAACGAGATCACGGGCGCGAGCAGACGCAGCTGCGTCGACAGCGCGATGCGTAGCGCCAGAGCGGCGGATGCCTGCCCGACATCGCTCTGGTCGTAGGCGCGTTCCTTCACCAGCTCGAGATAGTCGTCGCAGAAGGTCCAGAAGAACGACTCGGTGATCTCCAGTGCACGGGCGTGGTCGTACGCGTCGAGTGCTGCGGTGGCGTCGCGCACGACGCCGTCCAGGGTCGCGAGCATCGAGGCATCCAGCGCGTGAGTGATGCGGGCGCCTTCGGGGACGGGGAACGAGAGCACGAACTTCGCCGCGTTCAGGATCTTGATCGCCAGGCGCCTGCCGATCTTGATCTGGGTCGGGTTCTGCGGGTCGAACGCGGCATCCGTGCCCAGACGGCTGGATGCTGCCCAGTAGCGCACGGCATCCGAACCGTGCTGCTGCAGGATGTCGGCGGGGGTGACAACGTTGCCCTTGGACTTGGACATCTTCTTGCGGTCAGGGTCGACGATGAATCCCGAGATAGCGGCATCAGTCCACGGCGCTCGCCCGTCCTCGAGCGCGCTGCGAAGCATCGTCGAGAACAGCCACGTCCGGATGATGTCCTGTCCCTGGGGACGCAGGTCGAACGGTGCGACAAGATCCCAGAGCTCGGGATCGCGCTCCCAGCCGCCGGCGAGTTGGGGAGTCAGGGACGAGGTCGCCCAGGTGTCGAAGATGTCACGCTCGCCGTCGAAGCCGCCCGGGACTCCCCGCTGGTCCGCGGTGTAGCCGGGCGGCACGTCGGTGGTGGGGTCGATGGGAAGTTGGTCGTGAGAAGGGAGCAGGACGCGGTCGTAGTCGCGCTCACCGTTCTCGTCGAGGGCGTACCAGACCGGGATCGGCACGCCGAAGAATCGTTGGCGTGAGACGAGCCAGTCGCCGGTGAGGCCGCCGACCCAGTTCTCGTAGCGCACGCGCATGAAGTCCGGATGCCACGCCACGTCGCGGCCGAGTTCGAGGAGCTTTTCACGCAGCGCCTCGTCGCGGGCTCCGTTGCGGATGTACCACTGACGCGTCGAGACGATCTCGAGGGGGCGGTCGCCCTTCTCGAAGAACTTCACGGGGTGGGTGAACGGCTTCGGGTCGCCGATCAACTCGCCTGACTCCTGCAGGAGTTCCACGATGCGCTTCTTGGCGCTGAAAACGGTCTTGCCGGCAAGCTCCGCATAGGCGGCACGCGCGGCGTCCGTCGTGATGACCTCGGGAGCCTCGGCGATGATGCGGCCGTCCTTGCCGATGATCGTGCGGTTGGGGAGGTCGAGCTCGCGCCACCAGATGATGTCGGTGACGTCGCCGAACGTACAGATCATCGCGATACCCGAGCCTTTGTCGGGCTGCGCGAGCGGGTGCGGCAGCACTGGCACCTCGACATCGAACAGCGGCGTGCGCACGGTCGTGCCGAATGCGGGCTGGTAGCGCTCGTCATCGGGGTGGGCGACCAGCGCGACACACGCGGCCAGCAGTTCGGGGCGCGTGGTTTCGATGTGGATGTCGCCGCTGCCGTCGCTCTTGTGGAAAGCGAGGCGGTGGTAGGCGGCTGGCTGCTCGCGGTCTTCGAGTTCTGCCTGCGCGATCGCGGAGCGGAAGTCGATGTCCCACAGGGTCGGCGCGAGCGACTGGTAGGCCTCGCCACGTTCGAGGTTGCGCAGGAACGCGAGCTGGCTCGTGCGCATCGTCTCGTCCGAGATCGTGCGGTAGGTCTGGGTCCAGTCGACGGACAGCCCCAGCATCCGCCAGAGATCTTCGAAGTGCTTTTCGTCTTCGACAGTGAGCTTTTCGCACAGTTCGATGAAGTTGCGGCGGCTGATCGGCACCTGGTCGGCTGCCTTGCTGCTCTTGTTGTCACCGCCCTCGTAGGGGGGAGTGAAGTCGGCGTCATACGGCAGCGAGGGATCGCAGCGGACGCCGTAGTAGTTCTGCACGCGGCGTTCGGTCGGAAGCCCGTTGTCGTCCCACCCCATCGGATAGAAGACGGTCTTGCCCCGCATCCGTTCGAAACGCACCTTCACGTCGGTGTGGGTGTAGCTGAACACGTGACCGATGTGAAGCGACCCGGATGCCGTGGGCGGGGGAGTGTCGACGGAGTAGACCCCGCCGCGTCCGACCTCGGCGGCGGCGCCGCGGTTGAACCGGTAGGTTCCGGCATCCGTCCAGGCGGCATCCCACTTCTGCTCGAGACCTTCGAGGGCGGGCTTGTCGGGTATGGCGGCCATGGGTCTCCTAGCGCGATATGTGCGGCACCGTGTGTGCGTGCCTGAGTGTGGGATACGCCTCGATTCTACCGGCCCGGGGCGGTGAGCACCGGGCCCGCGGGTACACCCGGGAGGTGATGCGCATTCCGGAGGGCCGAAGCTGGAGTCTCGTCCTCCCAAGCGTGCATCGCCTCCCGAGTGTCCGGCGAAAGTCGTACTACGTTCCTCCCCTGCCGCGCTGGCCGGGCGCACTCTCCACGGATGCTGCCACTCGAAGCCTCCGCCCCGGCACCGTGCGATGGGCTGGCGAGATGGATCTCAGCGCGTTCGTCGCGACTCACGGGGGTGTCATACCGTCGTCGTGGCTCAGAGCTCGGCGCGTCTCGTCGCGACGCCTCACTGATGCCCTCCGCTCGGGCGTTCTCATCCGGCCGCGGCGAGGGTGGGTTGCCGTGCCGACCGCCGATCCCGAGCTCATCCGTGCCGCGGGGGAGGGCGTGGTAATCACCTGCATCTCGCTCGCGCGCCGCCGCGGGCTCTGGGTTCTCAAAGAGCCGGAGTGGCATGTTGCCGCTCCATCCCACGCCGGTCATGTGGGGCTGCCCGGCGCGGTAACGCACTGGCGGACGCCACTCGTGCCTCGACCACCCGGCTCCTTGGAAGATGAGATCGAGAACATGCTGGTTCAGGTCGCCCTGTGCCAACCGGATGACGCGGCGCTGGCCATCTGGGAATCTGCGCTGCGCACGGGGCGAGCAGACATTGATCGGCTGCGAAACCTCCCACTCCCAGAGCCGGCCTCTCGACTTCTCGATCAGGTAACGCCCTGGTCGGATTCAGGGCTCGAGACGATCGCCGTCGTGCGGTTGAGGTGGCTCGGGCTGCCACTGCGTCCGCAGATCTGGATCGCCGGCCACCGTGTCGATCTGCTCATCGGCGACAGGCTCGTTCTCCAGATCGATGGCGGGTCCCATGTTGGCGCACAACGGGACAGTGACAATCGGCACGACGCCGAACTGCGTCTGCGTGGCTATCACGTCATCCGGGTGGGTTACCGGCAGGTCGTCGACAACTGGCCGGAGGTACAGGCGCTTGTCATGGCTGCCGTCGCGGCAGGCCTCCACCGTCGTCCGCGCTAGGCATCCGGCTGGTTAGGGCTGTCGCAAACCGGGTTCACTCGGGAGGCGATGCGCGATCGGGAGGGCCCAAGTGGCGTACCTGGTCCTCCCGAGTGGTCACGCCCTCCGGAATGGCCGAGTCAGGGCGACGGATGCCGAGAGCGCCAGGCCGCGCGCGAGATCGCGAAAGCCAGGTGCGGCATGTCGATGTCGCGGTAGTGCTTGACGAAACGCTCGCGGACCGTCATCCCGAGCCGGATCGCGACGTTCATCGACGCGAGGTTCGTATCGCGCACTATCGCGTAGATCTCCGGCACAACGACGTTCGCGAAGCCCCAATCCAGGCACGCGGACGCAGCCTCCGTGGCATATCCGAGACCCCACCGCTGCCGCAGGAGGTGATATCCGACCTCGACGACCTCTGCCGTTGCAGTGCGCTGAACGGTGAGACCGCAGTCCCCGATGACCTCGTCGGTCTCCGCATCCGTCACGGCCCACAGCCCGAACCCGTCGTCGCGATAGCGGCGGAGTTGGCCCTCGATCCAGGTGGCCGTCTCCGCCGGAGAGAAACCATGCTCGTACGCGCTCATCGCGACCTCGTCGCCGAGCACACGATGCAACGCCGAATGATCCTGCGGCGTGAGCTCTCGCAACCCGAGCCGAGCCGTCTGTATGCCCGAGAAGGCAGTCGCCGGCTGGGGAATCACTCGAGGACCCGGATGCCGAGAGCCATGGCCAGGGGCGTCGAGTGCTGCTCGACCTGCCGCGTCGTGAGCGTCGCGCCGCTCAGTCCTGCCGGACTGGTGAACGACAGCGCCTCGAGCCCTCGGAGGTCGAGGTGCTGCGAACGCAAGCCCCGCGAGTCGACCTCATCGGCGTGACATCCCTCGAAGGTGACGCGGGTGAGCGCTGCCTCAGGGAGGTCCAGAGAACCGAACCGGCAGTCCACGAATCGAACGTCGGTCAGGCTGGACATGCTGAGGTTCGCGTAGTCGATGCGCATTCCACGGAACTCGACGCCGTCGAGCTCGGCGCCGCTGAGTTCGAGAGTCGCGAGTCGCCCTCCGTTGATCGTCACGGTGCGCCAGGCGCTGTTGGGTGCGATCAGCCGCGTCGCACGGATGCCACTGATGAGAACATCACGCACCGAGGCGCCGGCGAGAGTCAGGGAGTCGAGGTCGACATCCGGAATCTCACACTCCGCGATTCTCGCGAACGAGCCGTCTACCTCGCCGCGAAGCGCACCCACACGCACGCCGAGAAGGTCATCGTGACGATCGATCGCCGCAACTGATTCGAGACTCGCCGGAAGGTCGGGGCTGCTGACGCGCGGAGCCAGCGGTTCATCGGATCGAGAGCGAGGCACGCATCCACCCTAGGCGCCGCTAGAATCGAGCAATCAGCACCGATCCGGCCATCACCGGGGAGCTCTCGGAAGAACGGTCCCGCGAGGGGCTCAGTAGAACCGAGCGGGTCAGGCCCGTCACAGCCGCAGTGAGAGGGGCTGGACCGGACGCAGACCGGACCGGCACGCAGGGTGGTACCGCGGCTCGCGAGAGTCGTCCCGGCAGATGATGTCCGTGACCCCTGCGAGATGACATGAGCTACCCCCGCCCCTCCGCCTTCGGCCCCGCCGCTGACGTTTCGCCGAGCCCGCGCTTTCCTGCGATTGAGCGCGACGTGCTCGCGTTCTGGAAGCAGGACGACACCTTCCGTGCGTCGATCGAGCAGCGCGACGGCGCACAGGAGTGGGTCTTCTACGACGGCCCGCCGTTCGCGAACGGACTCCCGCACTACGGGCACCTTCTCACGGGCTACGCGAAGGACCTCTTCCCGCGATTCCAGACCATGCGCGGCAAGAAGGTCGACCGCGTCTTTGGATGGGACACGCACGGCCTGCCCGCCGAGCTCGAGGCCATGAAGCAGCTCGGCATCACCGAGAAGGCCGAGATCGAACAAATGGGGATCGCCGCCTTCAACGCGAAGGCCCGCGAATCCGTGCTGACCTACACCCGCGAGTGGGAGGACTACGTCACCCGGCAGGCCCGGTGGGTCGACTTCGAACGCGGCTACAAGACGCTCGATGTCGGATACATGGAGTCCGTGCTCTGGGCTTTCAAGAGCCTCTACGACAAGGGGCTCGCGTACGAGGGCTACCGCGTGCTGCCGTATTGCTGGCGCGACGAGACCCCGCTCTCGAGCCACGAGCTGCGCATGGACGACGACGTCTACAAGATGCGCCAAGACCCCTCAGTCACCGTGACCTTCCCGCTGGTCGGCGCGAAGGCTGAGGCCCTCGGACTCACCGCTGTCCGCGCACTCGCGTGGACGACGACGCCGTGGACCCTGCCGACAAACCTCGCGCTCGCGGTGGGTCCCGACATCCGTTACGTCGTCCTGCCCGGTGGCCCGAACGGTGCGGCGGACGTCCACCGCACGCCTGGGGGAGCGGCTGACGACGCGGTCGAGACGATGGCGCACGAGTACCTGCTCGCCGAAGACCTGCTCGCCGGCTACGCGAAGGACCTGGGGTACGAGAGCCCAGAAGAAGCCCGTGCCGCTGTCTCCCGCAGCATCCTGGGTTCGGAGCTCGCGGGCGTCTCGTACGACAGGCTCTTCGACTACTACGCGGATGCCGAGACGTGGGGCACCCAGAACGCGTGGCAGATCCTCGTCGACGATTACGTCACGACCAGCGACGGCACCGGCATCGTCCACCAGGCCCCGGCCTATGGTGAGGATGACCAGCGGGTTTCGGAGGCTGCCGGCATCCCGACGATTCTCTCGCTCGACGAGGGTGGTCGCTTCCTGCCGCAGGTGACGGATGTCGCCGGGCAGCTGTGGATGGACGCCAACCGTCCCCTCATCCGCCTGCTGCGCGACGGCGGCCGGTTGCTGCGCGAGGCCAGCTACGAGCACTCCTACCCTCACTGCTGGCGGTGCCGGAACCCCCTCATCTACAAGGCAGTCTCGAGTTGGTTCGTGCGCGTGACCGAGATCAAGGATCGCCTGATCGAACTCAACGAGCAGATCACCTGGGCTCCCGAGAATGTCAAGCACGGCCAGTTCGGCAAGTGGCTCGAGGGCGCGCGCGACTGGTCGATCAGCCGCAACCGCTATTGGGGCTCTCCCATCCCGGTCTGGAAGAGCGACAACCCCGAATACCCGCGCGTCGATGCGTACGGGTCGCTCGAGGAGCTCGAGCGGGACTTCGGCACACTCCCACGAAACGAGGCAGGAGAGGTCGACCTGCACCGGCCGTACATCGACGACCTCACGCGCCCGAACCCCGACGACCCCACCGGTCAGTCGATGATGCGCCGCATCGAGGATGTCTTCGATGTGTGGTTCGACTCGGGGTCGATGCCCTACGCGCAGGTGCACTACCCGTTCGAGAACCACGACTGGTTCGATGAGCACGCGCCCGCCGACTTCATCGTCGAGTACATCGGTCAGACCCGCGGCTGGTTCTACGTCATGCACGTGCTCTCGGGTGCCCTGTTCGACCGCCCGGCCTTCACCGGCGTGTCCTGTCACGGCATCGTGCTGGGTTCGGACGGGCAGAAGATGTCGAAGTCGTTGCGCAACTACCCCGATGTATCGGAGGTCTTCGACCGCGATGGGTCGGACGCGATGCGCTGGTTCCTCATGTCGAGCTCGGTGCTGCGCGGCGGCAACCTCGTCGTCACCGAGGAAGGCATCCGTGCGGGAGTCCGCGAGTTCCTGCTGCCGCTGTGGAACGCCTGGTACTTCTTCGCCACCTACGCCAACGCCGCTGCCGGTCCCAATGGCGCCGGCTACGAGGCGTCGTGGCGCACCGACTCGACCGATGTGCTCGACCGCTACATCCTGGCGCTTCTTGGAGACCTGGTTGCCGGTGTCGCTGCCGACCTCGAGGTACTGGACTCGACGAGCGCTGCCGAGAAGCTCCGCGATTTCGCCGAGGCGCTTACCAACTGGTACATCCGCCGTTCGCGCGACCGATTCTGGGAGGGCGTCACCGACGACCCGCGTTCCCGCGAGGCGTTCGACACCCTGTACACGGTCCTCGAGACCCTCACTCGCGTGGCTGCGCCGTTGATCCCGCTCGTCGCAGAGCGCGTCTGGCAGGGGCTCACCGGCGGACGCAGCGTCCATCTGCAGGACTGGCCGGATGCGGCATCCTTCGCGCCCGCTGCCGACATCCGCACCGCGATGGATGCCGTCCGCGAGGTATCCAGCGTCGCGAACGCGTTGCGCAAGAAGGAGGGCAAGCGCGTGCGCCTGCCGCTCTCGCGCCTCACGGTGGCTGTGACCGATGCCGCGGCCCTCGGCCAATTCGAGGGGATCCTGCGCGACGAGCTGAACGTCAAGAGCGTCGAACTCGTCGAGCTCACGGAAGGCCTGGCCGAGTCCTACGGCATCAGCCAGCGGCTCGCGGTCAACGCGCGGGCTGCGGGCCCGCGCCTTGGCAAGCAGGTGCAGCACGTCATCGCCGGCGCACGAGCCGGCCTCTGGAGCGAAGAAGATGGCGTGGTCGTCGTCGACGGGATCACGCTCGAGCCCGGCGAGTACGAACTCACCCTCGAAGCCGGGGGAGTAGCCGAGGGCACCGCGATCGCGCTTCTCGCGGCCGGAGGGTTCGTGCTGCTCGACACGACCACCACGCCGGAACTGGAGGCCGAAGGGCTGGCGCGCGACGTCATCCGGGCTGTTCAAGACACGCGTAAGGCTGCGGGATTCGACGTCAGCGACCGCATCCGACTTCGGCTGCTCTTCCAGAACGCGGATGACGGCCACGCGGTCCAGTCCGCGTTCGAGGCTGCCGACGTTGCGGGGGAGACGCTCGCCGTCGACGCGCGGGTGCTGATCGCGGGGGAGCTCGACCCGGCCGATGCCGGCGGCGTGAACACGTTCTCTGCCGTCGCCGCGCGCGGGCACGGTGTGAACGTCGCGAAAGGAACCTACGCGAACCGCGGTTCGTTCATGGTCGTGGTCGAGCGCATCGGAGGAGCAGCATGAACGAGCGAGAGCGCGCAGACGCCGTCTACGACATCCTGCTGACCCGCCAGGGAGAGCAGTGGGTGCAACCGCGGATCGAGCGCACGCAGAAGCTGCTGGACTACCTCGACAACCCACAGCGCACGTACCGGGTCGTGCACGTCACCGGAACGAATGGCAAGACCTCCACGAGCCGCATCATCGAGAGTCTCATCCGTGCCCACGGGCTGCGCACCGGAATGTTCACGAGCCCGCATCTCGAGCGATTCACCGAGCGCATCCTCATCGACGGCGAGCCGGTGACCGACGAGGCCCTCGTGGCGGCCTGGGACGAGATCGCACCCTTCATCGATCTCGTGGATGCCGAACTCACGGCATCCGGTGATGCGGAACTCACCTTCTTCGAGCTGCTGACGGTGCTGGCCTTCGTCGTGTGCGCTGACGCGCCCGTCGATGTGCTGGTGCTCGAGGTCGGGATGGGCGGACTGTGGGACTCCACGAACACTGCCGATGGCGATGTCGCCGTGTTCGCGCCCATCGACCTGGACCATGCCGCGCGGCTGGGCGACACGATCGAGCAGATCGCCACCGTGAAGGCTGGGATCATCAAGGAGGCTGCGGCTGTCGTTTCTGCCCGGCAGGCGCCGTCAGCTGAGGCGGTCCTGCGCGGACAGTCCGGACGACGAGACGCGACGTTTGCTATCGAAGGCGACCAGTTCGCGCTGCAGAAGTCTGCCCTCGCCGTCGGCGGTCAGCTGATTTCGGTCCGCGGGCTGGCCGGCGAGTACCCCGATCTTTATCTTCCGCTGTACGGATCGCACCAGGGTTTCAACGCAGCCCTCGCCATCGCGGCTGTAGAGGCCCTGATCGGCGGCGGGCAGCAGCCCATCGCTTCTGATGTGCTCGTGGAAGGTCTGTCCAGTGTCACGTCTCCGGGGCGGCTCCAACTCGTCGGAACGGACCCGACTGTGCTCGTGGATGCTGCACACAACCCCCACGGCGCGCGAGCTCTCGCCCAGGCACTCGGCGAATCCTTCGACTTCGACGAGTGGGGAGTGGTCGTCGGCATCCTCTCGGACAAGGACGCCGACGGTATCGTCACTGCACTGAGTGAGGTAGCCGCAGAGTTCTTCGTCACCGCGCCCGACTCGGACCGCGCAACGGATGCCGATGCGCTGGCCGACCTGCTCGAAGCCCGAGGTCTTCCCGCAGCCGTCTTCCCCGAGCTGGAATCTGCTGCCGAGGCTGCACGGTCGTGGGCGAGCGCAGCGCCGCGGCGCGCCGTCATCATCACCGGCTCGGTAGTCCTCGCCGGCGAAGCGATCACGCTCTCGGCAGACAATGAGTGGAAAGCGGGGTCAGGCGCGTGAGCGCGGACGAGCCCGCGGCGCCCCGCCGCACCCGCGGTGCTCGCGAGTCCCTCGGGTCGGTCGTTCTCGGCTTCGAGTCGATCATCGTGTTCCTCGGCGGCCTTGTCGTCTACGGCCTTCGTGTGCTGCCCGACGGGATCGAGCCGTGGTGGGGGATCGTTGCCGGGTCCGTGCTTGCACTGGTGATGGTCGTCATAGCTGGACTCCTCCGCCACTCCTGGGCAATCGCGGTGGGCTGGGCTCTTCAGGTGGTCGTTCTGCTCGGCGGCTTTCTGGTGCCGGCCCTCGTCGTCGTCGCGATCATTTTCGGTGGTATGTGGGCGTATGCGACGATCAAAGGGGCATCTCTCGATGCTCGCAACGCCCGACGCGCGGCACCCCCCGAACCCTCGAACGGAGAATAACGATGTCGACCGAAGAGACCCTCGTTCTGGTGAAGCCCGACGGTGTAGCGAGGGGCCTGACCGGCTCGATCCTCGCGCGCATCGAAGCGAAGGGATACGCCCTCGTCGACATCCGTTTGGTCGAACCCGACCGCGATCGGCTCGAGAAGCACTACGCCGAGCACGCCGGGAAGCCGTTCTATGAGCCCCTTCTCGAGTTCATGATGTCCGGTCCGTCGGTGGCCATTCGTCTCGCCGGCAATCGGGTGATCGAAGGCTTCCGGTCTTTGGCAGGCACCACCGACCCCACGACGGCAGCGCCGGGAACGATTCGCGGCGACTTCGGCCGCGACTGGGGGCTGGCGGTCCAGCAGAACCTCGTTCACGGCTCTGACAGCCCCGAGTCTGCCGCGCGCGAGCTCGAGATCTGGTTCGGTTAACGACTCGGCGGCGCTGCTCAGCGGGATCCATGGGATTCGTCAGGGTGCGACGGTGAATTCGACCGCCGCCGAGGCGCACGACGCGCCCTCGGGACACGTTGCGATGTCCCAGTAGTTCGAGATCGACGCTACGGCCCGCCCCGGGCGGATCGTCGGTGGGACAGTGATGGACACCGCGAACGACCCGTCCGGGTCCGGCGTGACACGCGCTTGCGCGAGCGGAATCGTCTCGCCGACCGGCTGGATTCGCACGGTCAGCTCCGCGCCGGCGGGGAGGGGGCAAGCATCCGTGGTAGAGACTGTCACGATTCTGCCTGGCCTCGGGTTGTCGGGATCGACGGTCAGGGTCGGGACGCACACCGTGGATGGAGCGCTCAGGCATGACGTCAACGGTGCGCACGCGACAACGAGGAGCATCGCCATGACTCCAGTGCTGACGCGCCGATTCATGGCGCCACGTTAGGCCTGCGCGCCCCGACCCGTCCAGCGGCGCGGCGTGATTCTAGAGACCGAAGATGTTGGTCAGGGCCCGTGTCGGTGCCAGCTGCGCGACGATGACGATGATGCCGTAACTCACGATTGTCGCCAGCGGTACCCACCTCATGAGACCGCGCGAGAACCGCAGCAGGCCGGGCGATGTTCCAAAGGCGCCCGAGCGCATGGCGTGGACGGTGACGGCGTAGAACGTCGGAATCGTCACGCTCCACGTGACCATACACCAGGGGCACAGGGTGCCGAGAACGAACAGGCTCTGGCTGATGAGCCAGATCACGAAACCGAACGCGAACAGCATCCCTGCCCAGAAAAGCAGCCAGAACCATCGAGCGAAGCGTGCGCCGGCCAGCAGCGCGGCACCCACGACGATCGGTGCCACCCAGCCAGCGAGCCCCAGGATCGGGTTGGGGAAGCCGAAGACACTTCCCTGCCACGACTGCAGATTCGCCGTGCACTGCACCAGGATGCTGAAGTCGCAGGACGCTGTCGCATCCGGGTCTGCCAGAAGGTGGAATCGCTCGACGGTCAGGCTGAACGCGGCGTACCAACCGATGACACCGGCGAGGATGAGCCAGACGGCAAGGCCGATGGGTCGACGAGCGGATGCTGCGGGCATGCGTCAATTCTGGCATCCGTCTTCTTAGGAGACGCCTGAAAAGCGCGGGTCATCCGAACCAATGGAGTGTTTGTGCTCCGATAGTGCGATAATTGCCGGGACGAGTCCGCGGCCGCGCCGCGCGACATGTCGTCACAGACTTCCGGGCAATGGCTGCCCGTCGCAGCGTGAGCTTTGAGCCTGCTGCACACCGAGTTGATGAGCGACCTCCGGGTCGCGGAGATGTCGTCGGGCGACGCGCGGGGTCGCTCGGCAAGGAGTACGCCGACATGGGCGATGAGAACGATGTACAGAACACGATCGATGCCGACACGGAAGGCACACGAGACGACCTGACCGAGTCCTCCATCGCCGCCGAGACCGAGGAGCAGACTGCCTCGCAAGACGAGTCGACGGAGTCGGCGCCGGCTGAACACGATCCGGCTGCCGTTCCCGAGGCTGAGACGCCGGAGGGCGCGGTCGACGCGGAGCAGCCGGCCGCACAGGATGCCGGTGGCGAGGACGCTGCACCTGCTGACGAGCAGATCGACTCCGCCAGTGACGAGAACGCCGCAGCATCCGAGCCGCAGCACGATGGTGCGGCACCGGAGCAGTCAGCTGCCGAGTCGGAGAGTGACGAGGCTGAGACTCCCGCCGAGCCGGACAGCAACGACGAGGCTCAGGCGGCCGACGAGCCGGCGGGCCCGCCCACTGCCGTCAGTCTGGGGCTGCTGCCCGAGAACTTCGTGTCGTCGGTCTCGACGGCGCTGATGTTCTATGCGCCCGAGATCACGCCTCTTCCCGCACTTCCTGAGGACGAGCCTGACGACTCCGAGCCCTCCGGATCATCGCGGCGCCGCAATCGTCGCCGCGGTGGGGGAGAGTCCCGCGAGGACAACAGGTCTAACGGATCGCGTCAGCGTCAGGCTGAAGTGATCACCGAGCCGCAGCGGATCAAGGGGTCGACCCGTCTCGAAGCCAAGAAGCAGCGCCGTCGTGACGGGCGCGAAGCGGGCCGCCGCCGCACCGTCGTAACCGAAGCCGAGTTCTTGGCGCGCCGGGAGGCCGTCGACCGCGTGATGGTTGTGCGTTCGAAGAACGGACGGGTCCAGATCGGGGTGCTCGAAGA
>MDTF01009587.1_pt1 | contig 20432 bp, 24 predicted proteins | sample 811191 | NCBI WGS metagenome assembly MDTF01 (sample SAMN05326649, study PRJNA326480) | marine metagenome | isolation source: seawater | place: Southern Ocean | collected 2011
AAAAAATGGCCCACCTTCTATAAAACGTTGTTTTAATACTTGGTGAAAAGTTTGTTCAGCGACCTCAGCCTCTTGTGCAAATACAGATTGAATAGCTCCAAAAAACATGAATCCTGTTACTGTAAGGATATTTACTACTTTTTTCATCGTTGTTATAATTAATTTTTAATAATTAAAAGTTTTAATATATGAATTTTTTTTTGCAATAAAATAAAATTTAACTCAAGACATTTTTTAAATGCGAAATACTGAATACTTTTTTTTTATTGCGATGACCAAGTAACAAAAAATAGTTGGTTTCTTAAAAATTTTTTACAAACAAAATTTCAAAAATAACAAGATTTAACACTTTCACTAGTGATTTGTAATTTCTCCACGTAATGATTGCTCATAATAATGAGTAAATACTTCTTTTTTTATCCCGATTCCTAAAAGATACATTAATTTCGCAAGTGCAGATTCTGTAGTCATATCTTTAGCGTCTATAACTCCTATTTCTTTTAACTGAGCACTTGTTTCGTAATGCCCCGGTAATACAGAACCAGCAGCACACTGGGTAACATTTATAATATAAATTCCTTTTTCAATTGCATCAGACAATAGTTTGATAAATTTATTGTCATTGGGGGCATTTCCTGCTCCATAAGTTTCTAAAACAATTCCTTTTATATTTTTAATATTTAAAATACTTTCTACAACAACAAGAGGAATTCCTGGGAATAGTTTTAAAATGGCAATATCTGAACATAAATCTTTCCTAACTATCAAGTGTTCATTTTTGTTAGATACCATCAAAAGGTCTTTATTAAAATGAAGATGAACTCCACTCTCTGCTAATGGAGGATAGTTCATAGAGGCAAAAGCTTCAAACTGCTCTGCGCTTAACTTTGTAGTTCTGTTGGCTCTGTAAAGTTTATATTCAAAATACAGACATACTTCGCTTACTACTGGTATATCATCTTTGTAAGCACTCGCGATCTCTATAGAAGTAATTAAATTTTCTTTTGCATCAGTTCTTAAATATCCTATTGGCAACTGAGATCCTGTAAAAATGACTGGTTTCTTTAAATGCTCTAGCATAAAGCTAATTGCAGAAGAGGTATAGGACATGGTATCAGAACCCGTTAGAACAACAAATCCATCATATTCATCATAGTTTTGCTCAATCATTTTAGCTATCTCAATATAATACTGAGTATTCATATTAGAGGAATCTATAGGCTCTTTAAATGAAACAGAAGCTATTTCACAGTCTAATTGATGCAATTCTGGAATATTCTGTAAGATCTGACTAAAATCAAATGCTTTTAGTGCCTTAGAGTTATAATCTTTTACCATTCCGATAGTTCCACCAGTATAAATGAGTAGTATTTTTCGTTTCCTTGTCATTTTGTCACTATTTTTATGAAAAATTTAATTGGAATACTTTGTGATGTAAAAGTATCAAAGAAAATTGAATAATAATTTTAAATAGTACACAATATGATAGGATTCTATATGATCATTGGCGCTATTGCTCTTGCAAGCTGGCTTGTTAGTAATACCCTAAAGAATAAATTTAAAAAATACTCTAAAATTCATTTAAGAAATGGCATGTCTGGTGCTGAGATTGCAGAAAAAATGCTGGCAGATCATGGTATTAAAGATGTAAAAGTAGTTTCTACTACAGGAATGCTAACCGATCATTACGACCCTAGAAACAAAACTGTAAACCTAAGTGCTAGTGTGTACAGTCAGCGAAATGCTGCATCAGCTGCAGTTGCAGCTCATGAAGTTGGGCATGCTGTGCAACACGCTCAAGCCTATGAATGGTTAACCATGCGTTCTAAACTGGTTCCTATGGTGAGTGTTTCTTCAAAATTTTCGCAATGGCTTGTTTTTGGTGGCTTAATTTTAGGAGCAGCTTCAGACAATACTGGAATTGGATTTTATATTGCTATTGTTGGTTTGGGTTTTATGGCCTTGGCAACTGCGTTTAGCTTTATTACATTACCTGTAGAATATGATGCAAGTAACAGAGCATTGGCTTGGTTGAAAAATAAAAATATGGTAAATCAAGAAGAATTTGCTGGTTCTAGAGATGCCTTAAAATGGGCTGCTAGAACTTACCTTGTAGCTGCTTTGGGTTCTCTAGCCATGCTATTGTACTGGGGGGTTCAAGTCTTGGGCGGAAGAGATTAACATCGCAGATGTTTTAAGTATCTCGCTCTAGTAAAATAAATACAAAAAAAGCTTCGAAAAAATCGAAGCTTTTTTTTGTTAATCATTCAACTTTAAGACAGCCATAAAAGCTTCTTGTGGAATTTCTACATTTCCAACCTGACGCATTCTTTTCTTTCCTTTCTTTTGCTTTTCTAGCAGTTTACGTTTTCTAGAAATATCACCTCCATAACATTTTGCAGTAACATCTTTACGCAATGCCTTGGTAGTTTCTCTGGCTATAATTTTAGCACCAATAGCAGCCTGAATAGGAATATCAAACTGTTGCCTTGGTATTAATTGTTTTAATTTTTCAACAATTTTCTTTCCAATTGTATAGGCATTATCTGCGTGTAATAGGGCAGAAAGGGCATCTACTGGTTGTCCGTTTAATAAAATATCTACACGAACTAACTTAGAGGTTTTCATTCCTATTGGGTTATAATCAAAAGAAGCATATCCTTTAGAGACAGTTTTTAAGCGATCATAAAAATCAAACACAATCTCAGCCAAAGGCATATCAAAAGTTAGTTCAACTCTTTCCGTTGTTAAATAGGTTTGATTGGTAATTTCTCCTCGTTTTTCTATACACAAACTCATTACCTGACCAACAAAATCTGATTTTGTGATGATAGAAGCTTTAATATACGGCTCTTCTACGCGCTCTAATCTTGAGGGATCTGGCAAGTCTGCCGGATTATTCAATAAAAGAATATCATTTGGATTCTTTCTGGTATATGCATGATAGCTAACGTTTGGAACAGTAGTAATTACGGTCATATTAAACTCACGTTCTAAACGCTCCTGAATAATCTCCATATGTAACATCCCTAAGAATCCACAACGAAAACCAAAACCTAAGGCCACAGAGCTTTCTGGAGCAAATACTAACGAAGCATCATTTAGTTGAAGCTTTTCCATAGAGTTTCGTAATTCTTCGTAATCTTCTGTATCTACGGGGTAAATCCCTGCAAAAACCATCGGCTTCACATCTTCAAAACCGTCAATAATTTCAGTAGTTGGATTTACAGCATCTGTAATGGTATCTCCTACTTTTACTTCTTTCGCCGTTTTAATTCCTGTAATTAAATATCCTACATCACCTGTTTTTACTGATTTTTTCACAACTTGGCTTAACTTTAATGTACCAACCTCATCGGCAAAATATTCATTATTAGTTGCCATAAACTTAATGCGTTGTCCTTTTTTAATTTCACCATTCATAATTCTAAAATAGGTTTCAATACCTCTGTAAGAATTATACACTGAATCAAAAATTAAGGCTTGTAGTGGCGCGTCTGGATCTCCTTTTGGCGCTGGAATTTTATCAATAACAGCTTGTATAATATCACCGACTCCAAAACCAGTTTTTCCACTAGCATGAATGACGTCTTCTGGAAGACAACCTAATAAATCTACGATATCATCTGTAACTTCTTCTGGATTTGCAGAAGGTAAATCTACTTTATTTAGTACTGGAATAATTTCTAAATCATTTTCTAGAGCCAAGTATAAGTTAGAGATTGTCTGTGCTTGTATACTTTGTGCTGCATCAACAATTAACAATGCTCCCTCACAGGCAGCAATTGAACGAGAAACTTCGTATGAAAAATCTACGTGACCTGGAGTGTCAATTAGATTTAATATATAGTCTTCTCCATTGTGATTGTATTCCATTTGAATCGCATGAGATTTAATAGTAATTCCACGCTCACGTTCCAAATCCATAGAGTCTAATAACTGATTTTGTTTTTCTCTATCAGTTACTGAACCTGTATAATCTAACAATCTATCTGCCAATGTACTTTTGCCATGATCGATATGTGCGATGATGCAAAAGTTTCTAATATTCTTCATTCGTTACATTATTTTTAAGGCTGCAAATATAAGTGATTTAAAAAGTAGAAGCAATAAAAACATTTTTGTGAAGTATTCAAATTTAAGGATACTATTTTGGGTGTTTTTCACTAAAAATATAAGATATTGGTAACTGAATAACAAATACACAAAATTTTAATTCAAATTATCTTTAGATACTAAAATTAAATACAATTATGAAAATGAAAATTACAATAATAATTTCAGGAATTATTGCTATTCTTTTTATCATTTCTCAAATATATTTTATGAGCAGTCAAAAAAATATTGAAAAGTATTCTTATAAAGTGTTAAAAGTGTATGAGGATATAGAAATCAGACAATATGAAGCAACTTTATTTACTTCTGTAAAACTATCTACGAATGACTATAAAAAAAATTCTAACAGAGGCTTTTCTATCTTGGCTGGGTATATTTTTGGAGGTAATGATAAAAAAGAGCGAATAGCCATGACTTCTCCAGTTGCAATGTCACTAAAAGATTCAACGACTATGATGTTTATGGTTCCAAAAAAATACACAAAAGATAATTTACCTAAGCCTAATGATACAACTATAGAATTTAAAGATATGCCTGCAAAAAAAGTAGCGACTATCTCATTTAATGGTTGGGCAAATGATGCTAAGATTGAATCGTATAAGAGTAAATTAATAGCCGCTCTAGAGGCTAAAGGAATAGTGTATACGGATACATTTTCCTTTTTAGGATACAATGCTCCTATGGAGGTATTCAACAGAAAAAATGAAATAATTGTTGAGATAAAATAACATTCTCTATTCTTGCCATTCTGCAATAAAAAGGTTTGTATCCCTACCACCTCCATTATTTCTATTGGATGAAAACGCCAACCATTTACCATCATTTGAAAATACAGGGAAAGCATCAAATGTTTCGCCGTGAGTAATTCTCTTTAAATTTTTCCCATCTAAATCAATCATATATAAATTAAAAGGGAAACCTCTTGCTGCTTCAAAATTAGAAGAAAACAAAATTTTCTTTCCTGAAGGATGAAAAAATGGACTCCAATTAGCATTTCCTAAACTGGTTAACTGACGAATATCTGATCCGTCTGCATTACAGATATACAATTCCATATCTGTTGGCTCTACCAATCCCTCAGCTAATAAATCTTTATATGCTTTTATTTCTTCTTCTGTTTTTGGTCTAGAAGAACGAAAAATTAATTTTGTTCCATCTGGAGAAAAGAAAGCTCCACCATCGTATCCTAATTCATCAGTAATCTGCTTTATATCGCTACCGTCAATATTCATGGTGTACAATTCCAAATCACCACTTCTTGTTGAAGTAAATACAATTTTATCTCCTTTTGGAGAAACTGTTGCTTCAGCGTCATACCCGGTTTCGTTCGTCAATTGGTTTACAATATTTCCTTCTAAATCAGAAACAAAAATATCAAAGCTATCATAAATTGGCCACACATATCTCCCATTCTTACGAAGTGGTGTAGGCGGACATTTTTTTCCTTCTAAATGAGTAGAACCGTATACATAGTGTTTATTATCAGGTAAAAAATAAGCACAGGTTGTTCTTCCTTTTCCGGTACTTATCATTGATGGAATTTTATTTTGGAATGTTTCATCAATATCCATTAAAAACATTTGATCGCATTCAACACCCCACTCTTTATTATTAGATTGAAAAATTAGTTGCTTATCATCAAAACTCCAATAAGCTTCTGCGTTATCACCACCAAAAGTAATTTGACGCATGCTTTTAAAGTGAATTTCCTCTGCGAAGATTAATGAATCTTTTCCAGCAACTAATTGAGTTGTTTTTTCTATTTTTTTAGTTTCTTTATTAGCGCACCCAACATTCAGTAAAAGAAGAAGTATTAATGATAAATATCTAAATTTCATATCGTTATTTTAATGCTTATTTTTGTGTAAAAATAACACTATTTAATATGAGAATCTTTCTAATACTTTTCTTTTTCGTTTCATTTATCTCTTGTTCAAATGAAGTCCCAAGTAAAAGTAATATTGAATCTGATGTTACTTTTTTAGCGGATGACAGATTGGAGGGAAGACAAACAGGAACCGATGGTGGGAAAAAAGCAGCAGCATATATAGCTAGTCGATTCAAAAAACTTGGATTGACCGAAAAAGGGACCAATAGTTTTTATCAAGAATTTTCTTTTATGCCAAAAATAGATCCACATGCCGAAGTTCAGTTTACAACTAATAAAGACGGAACGATTACGGGTAGAAATGTGGTTGGATATATAAATAACAATGCTAAAAATACTGTTATTATTGGTGCTCATTTTGATCATCTAGGATATGGTGGCAATGGTTCTTTATACAGAGACTCTATTAAGGCAGTTCATAATGGAGCAGACGACAATGCAAGTGGAATAGCTATTCTTCTAGATTTGGCAAGAAAATTAAATACTAAAAATATAAATAGTAATTATCTGTTTATTGCTTTTTCTGGTGAAGAAATGGGTTTACTTGGTTCTAATTACTTTGTAAAAAACCCAACAATAAACACCAAAACTATTTCTTATATGATAAATATGGATATGGTTGGCAGACTAAAAAAAGACAATGCTTTGGCTGTTTATGGTACAGGAACTTCCCCTATATTTAAACAAGTTTTAAGAGCTCACAATACTAAATTTAAACTCATTGAAAATGAATCTGGTGTTGGTCCAAGTGATCATACTAGTTTTTACTTAGCAGATATACCAGTCTTACATTTCTTTACAGGTCAACACGAAGATTATCACAAGCCAGGAGACGATTCTGAAAAACTGAACTACCAAGGAATGGTAACAATTTCTGACTATATATTTGATGTTCTTTCTGACTTGGATGATAACGGAAAACTGACTTTTAGAAAAACAAAAAACGAAAGTGAAGTCACCCCAAGATTCAAAGTTGGTTTGGGGGTTATCCCAGATTATTTATTTGATGGGGAAGGAATGCGAATTGATGGTGTTTCTGAAGGAAGACCAGCAGACAAAGGAGGCCTCTTAAAAGGAGATATTGTTATTCAATTAGGAGATAGTTTGGTAACTAATATGATGAGCTACATGAGAGCTTTATCTATTTTTAATGAAGGAGATATTACAAAAGTTGTTGTTGAAAGAGGTAAACAGCAAGTCACTGCTTCTATAGAATTTTAATATTTATATTTGCAGTAATATATATACTCTTTTATTGAATAAAATTTTTGCTTTTGAACTCTTTTTTTTAGTTTTTTAGCTGTTTAATTTTATTAAAAAAATAATTCAGATATAAAATAGTTTTTTATGAAAAAAATATACACTCTCCTTCGAGCAATGTTTATTGTTTTTTATCTCTCTAGTTGTTCAACAGCTACAATTGAAAAGGTTGTGATAACAGAACTTGTTACTTTCGATACTGATGTAAGTATCATTATTTCAAATAATTGTTTGCCTTGTCATGCTGGTACATTTGCAGCAGCTGGTTTAAATTTAGAAGGCTACACTAATGTGAGGACATCTACTGAAAGTGGAAATCTATTAGCAAGAATAAATAGTGTTTCTAACCCCATGCCTCAAAATGGCCAAATGGCTCCTGTATTAATTGCAACACTTGAACAATGGGCAATTGATGGTTATATAGAAAATTAAAAAACTTAGATATATGAAAAAAATATTATTGATAGCGTTCTTATTTTTGAGTATATCAGTTTTTTCTCAAAAATATTATACAAAAACAGGACGCACACAATTTAAAGCTTCGGTAGAGGCTTTTGAGCCCATAGAAGCAATAAATAATAGTACCTCCGCTTTATTAAATGTAACTTCTGGAGAAATTGCTTCATTGCTTTTTGTTAAAGCTTTTAACTTTAGGGTAGCACTAATGGAGGAGCATTTTAATGAAAATTATATGGATTCTAACAAGTTTCCAAAAGCAACTTTTAAAGGGAAAATAGCTAATTTTAATCTTTTGGAAATTTCGGACAGCAAAAAACACCTTCTCAAAGGGGTCCTGACTGTAAGAGGTGTGGAGAAAGAAATTGAAACCTTTGCACTATTTTCCAAAAAAGAAAATAAGCTAGTAATGCTGGCCTCGTTTAAGGTGGAACCAAAAGATTTTAATATCAAAATACCTAAAATTGTTAAAAACAAAATAGCAGGAACAATTAATATATCTTTAGAGTATGAGTTTATCGAAAAAAAATAAGTTAATAATAGTTGTACTATTGGTAATCGCAGTTGTTGGCTTTACCATTTACAAATATGCTATGCAACCTCCAGCTAAAATTGAAAGCAAGAAAATAGACTTTTCAGGTACTTCAGATGAATTACTTCTTAAGATTACAGAGAATACTGAAGAATGGCAAGATAAGGTGGTATTGATTTCTGGAAAAATTACTAGCATAGAAGATAAAGGAATAGTGCTTTCATCTAGCATTTACTGTCAACTAAAAAACCCTATTATTATTAATCAAATAGATCCAAACAATTACATTACCCTAAAAGGAAGGGTCATTGGATATGACGATTTATTAGAAGAATTAAAATTAGATCAATGTATCATTCAATAATCAACCCATCCATGTTAAAAAAACAACTCCTTATTTTTTGTGTAGCATTCTTTATTTTATCAAGCCTATCCGCTCAAGATGATTTACTAGATGAATTAAACAATAATTCTGTAGATACAGAATACGAATTACCTGCATTTAAAGCAATGAAGATAGGTAATCTACAATCTACAAAAATGGCGTCCCAAGGAGATCTTTATTTAATTGTCTCGCATCGTTTTGGGCCACTAAAAGATGGATTTGACACCTTTTTAGGATTGGATGAGGCAAGTACTAAAATTCAATTATTATATAGTTTTTGGGAGGGAGTTCAATTTAGTATTAGTAGAGAGTCTTTTAATAGAACTTTAGCCGCATCTACTAAAATTCGTTTGGCTAGACAATCTAAGAGTTTTCCTCTTAATTTAGTTGCTTACGGAAGCATTAATAGAAATACATTAATAGATGAAACTATCTTTCCTGAATTAAAATCTAGTGATCGACAGAGTTATGCTTCTCAAATCCTAGTTTCTAGAAGATTCTCAGAAAAATTTTCGTTCCTAATTGCACCTACATATTTAAGAGAAAATTTACAAAATTTAAATGTAGTTCCAGAAAAAAAATTCAATCAATTTGCACTTGGGTTTGGAGGCCGTTACAAACTAAGTAAGCGCATGAGTTTTAATGCTGAATATGTCTACAATATGAGTAGAGCAGATACTTCTCCTTTTGATAATTCTTACGCATTTGGATTGGATATAGAAACGGGTGGGCATGTTTTTCAGCTGTTATTTACCAATGCTCAGTCTAGTAACGAAGCTGGTTTCATAAACAATGCTGAAGGAGATATTTTATTTGGATTCAACGTTGTAAGAGTTTTTTAAGCTAATTTTGTAAAAAATAATTTAGATTGGTAAAAATAGACACTATAGAACTTCCAGACTTTCCATTGTTACTAGCTCCGATGGAAGATGTTAGTGACCCCCCTTTTCGTGCTTTGTGTAAAGAAAATGGAGCTGATGTTGTGTATACAGAGTTTATTTCTTCGGAAGGGCTAATTCGTGATGCTGCAAAAAGTGTGATGAAATTAGATATCTATGAAAAGGAACGTCCAGTCGGAATTCAAATTTTTGGAGCCAACATAGATTCTATGTTGCGTTCTGTTGAAATTGTAGAAAAAACAAATCCCGATATTATAGATATTAACTTTGGCTGCCCAGTTAAAAAAGTAGTATCAAAAGGTGCTGGTGCTGGAATTTTAAAAGATATTGATCTAATGGTATCACTTACGGAGGCCATGGTAAAACATACCAATTTACCAATTACGGTAAAAACTCGTTTGGGTTGGGATCACGACTCTATAAAAATTGTTGAAGTTGCAGAAAGATTGCAAGATGTAGGCTGTAAAGCCATTTCAATTCATGGAAGAACACGTGCTCAAATGTATAAAGGCGAAGCAGATTGGAGACCCATTGCTGAAGTGAAAAACAATCCTAGAATGCACATTCCTGTTTTTGGAAATGGCGATGTAACTACGCCTGAAAAAGCAAAAGAAATGCGTGATGTTTATGGCTTAGATGGAGCAATGATTGGTAGAGCATCTATTGGATATCCTTGGTTTTTTAACGAAGTAAAACATTATTTTAAAACAGGAGAACATCTAGCTGGACCAACGATTTCAGAAAGAACGGAAATGGCACGCCGTCATTTACTAATGGCTATAGATTGGAAAGGAGAGCATTTAGGTGTGGTTGAAACCAGAAGACACTACACTAATTATTTTAAAGGAATTCCTCATTTTAAAGAGCATCGTTTGAAGATGGTCACTTCTGATGATCCAAGAGATGTATTTGCTGCTTTTGATATAGTTCAAGAAACCTTTGGCAATGCCATGATTCCAGCAATTGGATAATACTGTTATTTGACTGTAAGACTATTTTTTTATAAAATTATTAGAAATTCTACTACTAGCTACCTTAGCTGCTAAAAAACCCAGTACTGTAATTGTGGTAATTACTATCACTAAATTTGATAATCTTAACTCTACAGGGTACGGTATTGAAGAGGTAATCATAAACAATTTAAACTCTTGTTGAATGGCAACTATACCAGTAGAAATCAGCAACCCTATAGCCATAGATACCGCCGTTAATAAAAACCCTTGTAAAACAAAAATATTTTTTATTTCAGGCATTGTAGCACCCAAATTTAAAAGTGTTTTCAGATTCTTCTTTTTATCAATAATCATCATAATGATAGATCCAACAATATTAAACATCGCGATAATCACGATCAATGTAAAAATCAAATAAGAGACAAAATTCTCTGTGTTTATTACTTTGTAAAAGAGTTCATTTAGTTGCGCTTTTGTTTGAACTTTATATTGAATTCCCAGTTTTTGTTGAAGCCGTTCTGAAAAATTATCTGCATCAATTTCAGGCTTTAATTTTATTTCTATACCTGTAAACTGTTGTTCTTTATAGCTTAATAATTGCTGTGCTTGTGCATTAGAAACAAAAACATACTTGTTTTCAAAATCTTCAGTCCCGTAATATGTTCCAACTATTTGAGTTTTAATGCTCCTAAAGCTTCTTGCAGGGTTTAAAAAACCTATCCCTGCTTTTGGTACTAAAATTTCTAGATATTCTCCAAAACTAGCAACTCCAGTAGATAATTTAAATGCTAGGCTATTACCAATAACGCTGGTATTGGTATATTCTTCTTGTAACCATGTACCAACATGTATAGCATCATCTAGTGCTAAGACCTCAGTATAATTATAATCAACTCCTTTTACGAATGCAATTTGTTGTTTTTCTCCATTTTTTAAAAAAACTCGTTCTACAATCACTTTAGAAAAGACATCAATATCTGAATCGTTTGAAATAATATTTTGTAAAAATTCATTGTAAAAAAAGCTTTTCCCTTTAGCAGATGTGATTTTAATATCTGGATCTGAAACATCTAACAGTGAATAATTGAATGTTCTTAGTCCGGAAAAGCCTGAAAGAATAATAAATAAAGCTGCAGTACCTACTATAACTCCAATAGATGCAATAATGGTAATAATATTGATTGCGTTATTCCCACTCTTAGCAAACAGGTATCTTTTAGCTATGTATAATGGGAAATTCAAAGAGAATTATGATTATTGTTTTTTACGTCTTGGCAATACACTTGGATCTTGAATAGGGTTTACATCTTCACCTCTTAGTGACTTGTCAATTTCTTCAATATAGTCTAAAGAATCATCTCCAAAAAAGAGGAGTTCTGGCATTCTTCGTAATTGATTACGAGTTCTTTTTGCTAATTCATGACGAATTAATGGGGAATTAGATTTTACACCTTCTATAATTTCCTGTCTTTTATCAGAGGGAAATACACTTAGATATACTTTAGCAATACCCAAATCTGGTGTTACTGAGACTTTGGAAACTGAGATAATAACACCTTGCATTCCATCTTGTGCAGCTTTTTGTAAAACATCTACCACATCTTTTTGTAAAACACCTGCTATTTTCCGTTGTCTATTCGTTTCTTCCATGCTGCAAATCTACAATAATTAACAAAACATTCCTTACTTTTGAGTCACGCAGAAAGCTGAAGTATCATTTCACAAAATCTTCTGTTTAGAACAATACTTTATTCTTATTAAAACTGATGGATAAAATTGAACATATTGGGATCGCTGTGAAAGACTTAGAAACTTCTAATAAATTGTTTGCTAGTCTTTTTGGAACTGCTCACTATAAGATTGAAGAAGTAGCAAGTGAAGGAGTGAAAACATCCTTTTTTCAAGCTGGCTCCAATAAGATAGAACTACTTGAAGCAACAAGCCTAGAGAGTCCAATTGCTAAATTTATAGAGAAAAAAGGTGAAGGAATTCATCATATAGCATTTGCAGTAGCTGATATTGTTTCAGAAATAGCCAGACTTAAAAGCGAGGGATTTATTGTTTTAAATGAAACTCCTAAAAAAGGTGCAGATAATAAGCTTGTTGCTTTTTTACACCCAAAGTCTAGCAACGGAGTTTTAATAGAGATCTGCCAAGAAATTAAATAATTAAAAAATTTAGGTTAACAATTCTTAAATATTAAAGAAAAAAAACAAAATGTTTTAGGATAAAATTAAGTTTTTCAATTTTTGAATCTTGGAATTTTTGAATGCTAATTTGTATCTTGCGGACGTACATTAATTTATTTTATGTCATCTAAATTTGATTCTTATCAAAAACGTCGGTTGCGCTCTTCTTACTTTTCTGTAGTAATAAGTATTTCTTTGGTGTTATTTATGGTTGGATTTCTTGGCCTGGTACTTTTAAAATCTACTCAAGTTGCCAATCATTTTAAAGAAGAAGTTGTAATTACTTTATTTCTAAAAAATGATACTTCTAAAAAACAAATTGAAACCCTAAGAACTTCTTTAATAAATAAAACCTTTACCCGAAAAATTGTTTTTATTTCTAAGGAAGAAGCTGCTAAATTTTACATGAGAGATTTGGGCGAAGATTTTATAAATTATCTAGGCACAAATCCACTTAAAAATAGCATTGATATATATTTGAAACCTGATTTTGTAACTCCAGAAAAAATGTTGAAAATCTCAAATATACTGGATGAAAATAGTTTTATTTTTGAGGTTTCTTATGACAAACCTTTGGTGAATTTTTTAACTAAAAACATCCAAAAAGTAAGTTTTTGGCTCTTTGTGATTTGTTCTTTTTTTGGGTTAATTGCCCTTATTTTAATTAACAGTTCAATAAGACTCTCTGTATACTCTAAAAGATTTAATATCAAAACAATGCAAATGGTTGGAGCAACAAAAAGCTTTATTAGAAAACCATTTATTTGGAGTGGTATTAGATTAGGTTTTCTTGGAGCTTTTATTTCTTTAGTTGGATTGGCAGCAGCAATTTATTATGTTGATCAAAAAATACCAGCACTTCAATTATTAAAAGATTATACTACATTGGCTTATCTAGGTAGTGGAATAATAATAATTGCTTTTATAATTTCTTGGTTGAGTACCTTTTTTGCGACTCAACGTTTTTTAAATTTACAAACAGACGAACTATATTATTAAGAATATGAGTACAGAAAAAAACACCTCCAAACCAGTATTCCTTTTTGGAAAGAAAAACTACCTATTTATGTTTATAGGGATTGCCTTTATAGCTCTTGGATTTATTTTAATGGCTGGTGGTGGCAGTGATGATCCAACTATTTTTAATGAAGAAATGTATAATTTTCAGAGAATTCGTTTGGCTCCTACCCTAGTTATTACCGGTTTGGCAATTGAGATTTACGCCATACTTCTGAACCCTAATAAATAACGATGAGTACAATTGAAGCTGTTATTCTTGGAGTTATCCAAGGGCTCACCGAATTTTTACCTGTTTCATCTAGTGGTCATTTAGAATTAGCAAAAGCTATTTTAGGAGATAATTCTATTCCTGAGGAAAGTCTGGCATTCACTATTGTTTTACACTTTGCTACTGCATTAAGTACGATTGTGATTTTCAGAAATGAAATCTTAGAGATTTTTAAAGGACTGATAAAATTTCAATGGAATGAAGAAACTCAGTTCTCCTTTAAAATTATTGTTTCTATGATTCCAACTGTTTTTATTGGTCTCTATTTTGAAGAAGAATTAGCCTCTTTATTTGGAGGGAAAGTACTATTGGTTGGTTTTATGTTACTCATTACTGCCCTCTTACTTTTACTGGCAGACAAAGCAAAAGACACAACTAAAAACGTCACTTTTGTAAATGCAATTGTTATTGGGGTATCTCAAGCGATTGCCATTATGCCAGGAATTTCTAGATCTGGAGCCACAATCTCTACTGCTGTTTTACTAGGAATAGATAGAACTAAGGCTGCAAAATTTTCATTTTTAATGGTAGTACCACTAATTGTTGGTAAAGTTATAAAAGACATTGCAGGTGGGGAAATTAATTTTTCATCGACAGAAATTACTCCTATGATTATTGGGTTTTTGGCTGCATTTGTAGCTGGATTAGTCGCTTGTAAGTGGATGATTGCATTGGTAAAGAAAAGTAAGCTAACTTATTTTGCTATTTATTGTGTTGTAATAGGATTAATTGCAATTATTTATACTGTTTTATAATGAGTGTTAACGATTATTTAAATGGACAAGTTTTATTGATTGATAAGCCGTTAGAATGGACTTCTTTTCAAGCTGTTAATAAAATCCGTTGGCATATCAAACAAAAGTTTGGTATAAAAAAAATAAAAGTTGGTCATGCAGGAACATTAGATCCTTTAGCAACAGGCTTATTAATTATTTGTACTGGGAAAGAAACAAAAAATATTACCACATATCAAGGACAGATAAAAGAATATATCGGAACATTTACTTTGGGTGCTACAACGCCTAGTTATGATTTAGAGACCGCTATTAATGAAATATTCACTACAGATCATATTACGGATGAAATCTTAGTAAACGCTACAAAAAAGTTCTTAGGAGAAATTGATCAAAAACCACCTATTTTCTCTGCTATTAAAAAAGATGGCAAGCGTCTGTACGAATTAGCTAGAAAGGGAGAGACAACAGAAATTGCTAAAAGAAAAGTAACTATATCTACCTTTGAACTTACAAAAAACACACTACCTAAAGTAGAATTTAAAGTGATTTGTAGTAAAGGAACATACATAAGGTCGTTAGCGTATGATTTTGGTTTGGCTGTAGATTCTGGAGCACATCTTTCTAGTTTAAGAAGAACTAAAATTGGCGAATTCTCTGTTGATAATGCACTTTCTATTGATCAATTTATAGAAAAGTTAGAATTGGAATAATTTTCGTACTGGTTGATTAAATCAATTTTATGAAGAAAATAGTAGTTATAATAATATATCACTTGAAATTGGTTTTACTATTTTTTAATTATAAGAATCGATTGTACCAACTATCTTCAATACTAACTTCCCAGTGATTTTCAAAATCATATTTACTTGTAATTAAATTATCAAAAATAATAGTTTTTGCTGTTACAGCTTTATTCTTTACTAGTCTCTTAAAATCTTTCAACTCCTTATATTGAACGTATTCGCCTTGTTTAAAACATACATTCATTCTATCCAATAATGCAACTTCATACGTATTTTGAAGCTCTAGAATAAACCCAACGAGAGCATCCATATCCTGATTTGTGACCGAAAAATTTTCGTCTTCAGCAGAAATGATTATAAATCTATTGTATAAGAACTGATATGAACATTTAAAATCTCCGTCTTCTTGCTTCCAACTAATGACAAAGCTTTTAATCTTTTTTTCGATTTCTTCGATTTCGTTAGGATAAAATTTTCTGCTAGATGGATATATCCAAATTTTAGCTTCTTCGGATAATGAGGTAAAGTCTGTAATCATGGAGCAAATATAGTGAAAGAAAAGGCCCTTAAAGCAAACGACAAGGGCTCTAAATTGAAGGTAACTCTAAAGTAAGTCTAACATGTTTTCCTGTATATTAATTCCTTTGTCTTTATTATACCAAATTTGTAAGTTTTTCTTGAATTCTTCATCTAAACTACCATTCTTCTCTTTATAATCTTGCACCATTTTTGTAGCTGAAGAAGGTCTAGGTCCCCAAGAATTAAGCACTTCATTGTTTTGATCTAATGCAATTAATTTTGGGATAGATTTTCCTCCATTGGTTAAAAAATATTTCATCAACTCTTCATTTTCATCCCTCAAAACAATTTTTAAATCTATGTATTCACTTTCATTTGCGATTTTATTGATAATTGGTAATGTTTGAGCTGCATCTCCACACCATCCTTCTGATAGAACCAACCAAGTAATAGGATCATGAACACTTTTTATTGCAGCAATAGTTTTCTCAGTAAGTTTACTAGTTTTATCTAAACGTTTCATCCTTCTATCATTTAACCTACTGAAATTTAGTAATGATTCTGATTGAGTAGCTCCGCTAGATTTTCCAGAAACTAGAAGATCACTTATTAATGTTCGGTATGCTTGATAAGAAATACTTTTTTGCAAACTATATTCTATACTCTTTTTCATCAAATTCTTCTTTTTTGAAATTTTTAGACGCTCTCATTTAAACAAGCTTACATTATTTCTATTTCTTGATTTTTTTTAGCTTGTAAATTTTCAAGAATATCTTTTGTCATTGTAGAAAGGGTGAATTTATGAGACCATTTCCAATCATTTCTAGCAAACGTATCATCTATGGTTTGTGGCCAACTATCTGCAATTTGTTGTCTAGAATCTGACTTATAAGAAATTGTGAAATTTGGAATATATTTTTGTATTTCTACTGCTAATTCTTTTGGTGTAATATCTATAGATGATAAATTATAGGAAGTTCTTATCGAAATATCTTCAGGGTTTGCTTGCATGATTTGAACTGTTGCATTTACGGCATCTTCCAAATACATCATTGGCAGACGTGTGTCTTCACTTAAAAAACATTCAAAACTACCCTGTTCAACAGCTTTAAAAAATATATCAACTGCATAATCAGTAGTTCCACCTCCTGGTTTAGTTTTCCAACTAATAATTCCAGGGTAACGCAAACTTCTAACATCTACATTGTACTTTTCATGATAATAATTACACCAAAATTCTCCTGAAATCTTACTTATACCATATACAGTGGAGGGCTCCATGATGGTTTTTTGAGGTGTGTTAACTTTAGGACTTGTTGGTCCAAAAGCCGCGATAGAACTAGGCCAATAAACTTGGTTAATAAGTTTCTCTTTTGCAAGGTCCAGAACCGCTAACAAAGATGTCATATTTAAATCCCAAGCTTTTTGAGGAAACTTTTCTCCTGTAGCAGAAAGCATAGCAGCTAGAAGATATACCTGAGTTACTCCATACTTATTAACAACAGCTAAAATTGCTTCTTTATCTGTTGCATCAATAATCTCAAAGGGCCCTGAACTCATTAAAAAAGTATCTCCTTTTTTTATATCTGAAGCAATTACATGATCACTTCCGTAAATAGTGCGAAGTTTTTCTGTTAACTCACCTCCAATTTGCCCACTAGCACCTAATATAAGTATGGTTTGACTCATGTTAAATTTATGTTTTTCATAAAAACAAAGGTAAATAATTTAGTTATTCATAAAAAACAATTGTAAAAAAACAATTGATTAAATTATCTGTAAAAAAAATTAAAAATCACTGTTTTTTTATATTGTAAGATTTGTAACGGATTTTATGTATTTTTAAGAATTGATATTTTACCTATGAAGTTTATTTATTATTTTGTGTTTATTTCACTCATTATCTCTTGTGACAACGGCAAGATAAATACAGCACAAGTAATTAAAAAACCTCAATCTAGTCTTGTGAAAACCCATGAAGAGGTTGCAAATATTGAAACAGAATTTAAACTAGAAATTGATACTTGGAAAGAATATGAAAACTTAGATATTTTCTTAAATCAATATATTTCTATTTCACCCAATGACGCATTAAATAATTCTAGAGAATTAAATGATATCACAACTAGTTTTAATGATAGTATAAAACCAATTTTTTTAGAAACCCCTGCTTTTAATGCTCGGATAAATTTACTTTTCAACGAAACTTTAAGACTATATGATATGTCTTCCATTCCTGCTATTAAAGCAGAAGAAGTAAATGAGCAAGTAGATCGAGTTTTAAATGCATTTTCCTCTATCAACTTTAAAATAAACACCATCCTTAAACAACGTGAATTAGAGGGTAATGTAGGAGAAATTAATTTTAAAATAAAAGAGCCTAAAAATCTAATAATAGATCCAATAATTAATAAATATAAACCCTTGGTAATAAAGAAGGGCCGCAAGAAAAAAATATCAAAAAAATCTGAAAAAATGATATTTTTTGAAGAAGATCTTTTAAAAAAGAAAAAAAATAGTATCAGAAAAATTAAAAAAAATGTTAAAAATAACGACAATTAAACAGCTCCTTATTATATTTTTAATAATACTAACAGTATCTTCTTGTAAAGAAGAAACCAAGAATGAAGAAGCTTTAGACAAACTCATGATCACCGAGAGTGTTAATTCGTTTTTAAATAATTGGCACAAATCAGCTTCAGAGGCAAACTTTAAAAATTACTTCAACAAAATGGACAGCATATCTGTATTCATTGGAACTGATGCTTCTGAAAACTGGACCAAAAAACAATTTCAAGATTTTAGTAAACCCTATTTCGAAGAAGGTAAAGCATGGGATTTTAAAACTTTAGAACGCAATGTCTATACGAGTAAATCTGGTGATTTTATTTGGTTTGATGAATTATTAAATACCTGGATGGGGATTTGTAGAGGTTCTGGTGTTATTAAACTAGAAAATACAACACTGAAAATTAAGCATTATGTGCTTTCTGTAACGGTACCTAATGATGTAACTCAGAAAATAATTGATATAAAGAGAGAAAAAGACGCTGTCTTTTTAAAAAAATTTAATTAAGAAATAATTTCATGTACCGTTTTAAATATCAATTCATATTCAAAACCTTTCCTTAAAAGAAAATCGACTAGCTTTTTCTTTCTCTTATGAATATTTTTTTCAGAAATAGTATTATTTCTATTCTCTGTTATTCTGAAAATTGTTTCTAAGTACTCCGCTTCATCAATTTCTTTGAGAGCGTTTTTTACATTGTAAACAGAAATATTTTTAAAATTTAACTCTTTAACTATTCGTTGTTTTCCCCAATTTTTAATTCTAAATTTTCCTCGAGCAAAATTTTTAGAGAATCGTTCTTCATTTAAAAAATCATGCTGCATTAAATGTAATAGAATTTTTTCTCTAGCTTGAGGGATTAATTGATATTCCTTCATTTTTCTCTCTACTTCTTGATGGCAGCGATCTTGATATACACAGTAATACTCCATTTTTTTTTGAAGTTCATCAACAGTAAAGGATTTCTTATTCTGAATCATTATCTCGAAAATACAAAAAGAGGATGAAATCGTAACAATTACATCCTCTTTTAAGTGTTGCTTTTTTAAACTATGTAATAATTTCTCAGGTTGTTTTAAGCAATCCTTTTAATCTCATTTTAAACTTGGTTACTAGGTAGAATAAAATTGGCACTACAATTAATGTTAAAAATGTTGCTATCAATAAGCCATAGATAACTGTTTTGGCAAGAGGACCCCAGAAAACAACATTATCTCCACCCATGTAAATATTTGCGTCAAAATCGCTAAATAATGTAAAGAAATTTATATTTAAACCAATAGCCAAGGGTATTAACCCTAAAATGGTAGTAATAGCAGTTAATAAAACAGGGCGTAAACGTGCTTTTCCTGCTTTTACTACTGTTTCATACAAACTTTCTAGAGGTAAATATTCTGATTCAGATACACCATCTTGTAATTTTCTTCTACTAATTAATAATTCTGTATAATCTAGTAATACCACACCATTGTTTACCACAATGCCAGCCAAAGCAATAATACCTACCATGGTCATCATAATTACAAAAGGAGCTCCAGAGATCACCAAACCACCAAAAACACCAATCAAACTTAAAAAGATGGCCAACATGATTATTCCTGGTTTTGAAACTGAGTTAAATTGAATAATTAAAATAAAGAAAATTAACAGTAAGCCTGTAATAAATGCACCTACCAAAAAATTCATTTGTTTTTTCTCTTCTTCAATTTGACCTGTATAATCTATTTTAACTCCTTTTGGAAAATCATTAAAATTTTTCATAGAGTTCTCAATTCTTGCAACTACCGCACCTGCATCTGTTTCTCCTGGCGAAAGTGCAGAATAAACCGTTACAACCCTTTTAACGTTTTTATGTTTAATAGCACTAAAGCCAGAACTGTTCATTTGAGAGGCAACTG
>MDTF01009550.1_pt1 | contig 20423 bp, 19 predicted proteins | sample 811191 | NCBI WGS metagenome assembly MDTF01 (sample SAMN05326649, study PRJNA326480) | marine metagenome | isolation source: seawater | place: Southern Ocean | collected 2011
ATCTAAAAATGAGATTAGTTTTTTTGATATTAATCGTTGGAGATGGAATCAAAAAGTTAAGTTATTTAAAAAACCTATTCAAATTATATCTCCATCTAAATGGATGACTGATTGTGTTAAAAAAAGTTATTTAATGAAAAATTGGCCAGTCGATACAACCCCTCACCCAATAGATACTTCACAATGGACTCCATTAGATAAGTATATTTCTAGAAAAAAATTAAATTTACCACAAAAATCTAAATTAATTATTTTTGGAGCAATAGGCGGAACAAAGGATCCTCGAAAAGGTTTTAAATTATTAAGACTTGCCTTAAAAAATTTGAAAAACTTATCTTCATATGATGATACCAATTTAATTATATTTGGAGGAATTGACAAAAATATTTATTCACAAATAGATTTTAAGATACATCATTTTGATTTAATTAATGATGATAAAATTCTTCAAGAATTATATAGTGCCGCAGATGTAATGATTGTTCCATCAATATTAGAAACTTTCGGCCTAACTGCTTTAGAGGCACTTGCATGTGGAACACCAGTTGTTGCTTTTAAAAATACTGGATTAAGTGATATAGTTGAACATAAAAAAACTGGATATTTGGCTGAAGCACTGAATGCAAAAGATTTAGCAAATGGCATTAACTGGGTATTAAAAAATTCTCATAAAAATATTTTAGATATAGACTCAAGAAAAAGAGTTGAATTTTTATTTTCAGACAAGATTATTATAAAAAAATATCAGAATATTTACAATAATTTATTATCAAGTAGTTAGTTTTTATGAGTAAAAATATTTCATTAAATTTATCTTACAGCACAACTAGAAAAATTTATAAAATAAAAACCAAGAAAAATTTTGTAAAAATTAAATCAAAAAATATTAAAAAAAAACATTTTATAAATAAAACTGAAGGTGGATTAAGAGCTAAAAATTTTTTTAAAAAGTCTCTATTAGGCAAACCTTTAATTACAATAATTACTGTAACCTATAATTGCAAAAAAATACTAGAACAAACAATAAAAAGTGTTTTAAATTTATCATATGACAATATTGAATTTATTATAGTTGATGGAGGGTCAACAGATGGCACACTAAATATTATTAAAAAATATAATATTTTTATTGATTTTTGGATTTCACAAAAAGATAGAGGTATTTATAACGCTATGAATAAGGGCTCTAAATACGCCCAAGGTGACGCACTTTTTTTTTTAAATGCTGGAGATAGATTAAAAAATAGAGAATTTATTAAATTAATCAAACTCTTTGAAAAAAATAAAAATTTATATGGATACAATTTTGTTTTGTGTGGAACACATATCTATACAATAGAATATCCAGGGTTTAAGATTTTGAAAAACAACTTTATTCCATTCCTTGGTAGACTTCCATCCCATCAATCAATGCTAATACCAAAAAAACTTCAATTACAAAATATGTATAATGAGAATTTTCCAATTAGTGCTGATAAAGATTTTAAATTAAAGATTTATTTAAAAAAAGTTACATATGTTATTAAAGATTATGTAGTTTGTTTAAGTTTGCCAGATGGTAAATCACAATACATGAAAAGTCATACTGATTTAAAAAGACGTACATTAGAAACTTTTTTCATATTTAAAAAAAACTATAATTTTTTATGGGCTCTGGTTTATTCATTTGCTTTTTATATATGGAATTTTAGAAAAATTATTAATAAAAATTAATTGAAAATGAAAAACTTAGATTTTAAAAGAAATAATTTATTGCATATTATTCTAAAGTTCATTCTTTATTTTACAATTGCACTATATCCACTATATTTATTTCCCTCAGGAACAATTCAAATAAGTCATTTTCTATTATTAATATTTTCAGTTTTTATTTTAATATTTTTTGGCCTTTCATTAGAAAAGTATTTTTATACATTCCTACTTTTTTTAACTTACTGTTGTATTATAAATATATTCTATATTACTTATGATTTTTACGTATTTGAATATAATAATTTTAAATATTCTAAAGGAATGTTATTTTTAAGTTATAATTTTATTTTAACAATATCGTTAATATCCTTCTTTAATTACCAAAAAAAATTCAATGTAATCCTTTACGGACTAGCAACTGCAATTTTAATTATTTTATTTTCTATTTTTTATGAATATTTTACTGATTCAGCCACTTATCGTTTTAAAGGGTATTTTAATAATCCAAATCAATTAGGGTATTTTAGTGCATGTAGTTTTTCTCTTATATATCTATTATATAGAAATTTATACATCCCTTATTATTTATTGATAGTTTCTTTAACGATAGTAATTTTATTTTCAATTCTTACTCTATCAAAAGCAGCATTCATTTCTCTATTTCTGTGTGTATTATTTGCACTCAAACCTTATAATTATAAATATTCTAAAATTATTATGTCAATAATTTTTTTATCGGGTGTTTTTTTTATGATTTATTTTTACCCTCAGATTTCAGAAACTAACTTATTTCATCGTTTTACTCATACATTAACTGAAAGCGATAGCTCGATGGAAGTACGTGGTTATTTTGTTTATTTGGAAGCTAATTTTTTAGAATCTATTTTTGGAATGGGTCCACAGAAAATACACGAAATTAGAGGCTATGAAGTACACTCTACATTCATGATGATCTTAAGCAGCTATGGTTTGATTGGATTTTTAATTTTTAGCGCACTAATGCTATTTTGGGTTATTGATATAGAAAAAACATATGGATTAAATGGAGTAATGTGTATATGTGCTCCAACTCTCCTTTATGGGCTAACACACAATGGAATAAGATTTTCTATGTTTTGGATAATTTTTGCTACATCAATACTTATGAGTAAGGAGCTAATTAAAAAAAAAAATTTTAAAGACCATTAAAATAAGTATAATTTTAAGTAAATAGATACTAGGACTGTTAAAAACATAAAAATTTTAATTATATGAAGTTGAATATTAAAGAACTCAGATTAGCAATAATTGGTTTAGGTTATGTTGGCTTACCTTTAGCGGTAGAATTTGCAAAAAAAAGAAAAGTGACAGGGTATGATATAAGTGCAAATAGAATTAATGAATTAAAATCTGGTTTTGATAAGACATTAGAAGTTAATAACGGTAATTTTAAAATTAATAAAAACTTAGATCTTGTAAAAAAAATAGAAAACATCAAAAATTGTAATTGTTTCATCATAACTGTTCCAACCCCAATAAATAAAAAAAACAAACCTGACCTCTCTTTTTTATTGAAAGCAACTAAAGCAATTGGAAAAATTCTAAAACCTAAAGATATAGTTATATACGAGTCTACAGTTTATCCAGGTTGTACTGAGGAAGAATGTGTACCAATATTAGAATCAACATCAGGATTAAAATTTAATAAAGATTTTTTTTGTGGTTATAGTCCTGAAAGAATTAACCCTGGAGATAAAAAACATAAAATAAAAGATATAAAAAAAATAGTTTCAGGCTCTAATAAAAAAATAACAAATATAATTGATAAACTCTATAATGAAATTATCGTTGCAGGCACATATAAAGTTAAAAGTATTATTGTAGCTGAAGCAGCAAAAGTAATTGAAAATACCCAAAGAGATTTAAATATTGCTCTTCTTAATGAGCTATCCATAATTTTTGACAAATTAAATATCAACACTTCTGAGGTGATTTCTGCAGCTAAAACAAAATGGAATTTTATTCCATTTTTACCTGGGTTAGTTGGGGGGCATTGCATTGGGGTAGACCCATACTATTTAACACATAAAGCAGAAAAATTAGGCTACAAACCAAAAATTATTTTAGCAGGAAGAAATTTAAATAACAGTATGAGTTCATATGTTGTTTCTAAATTTATTGAACATTTAAAGTATAATAATATAAAAATTAAAAATGCAAAAGTTTTAATACTTGGGCTTACTTTTAAAGAAAACTGCCCAGATTTAAGAAACTCAAAAATAAAGGATATTTTTGACAAGTTAAATAATAAAAACTATCAAATTGATTTATATGATCCATTGGCTGCAAAAGATGAAATAAAATCTTTATACGGAAAAAAAAAAATTTCTAAATTTTTACCAAATACCTATGATGGAGTTATAATTGGTGTTGGTCATAACAAATTTAAATCAATGGGTATTAAATACATTAAATCTTTATGTAAAATTAATCATGTTATTTTTGATTTAAAAAGTATATTTAAAAAGAAATATTCTAACTTTCAGTTATAATAATTTTAAAATACTTTAATTAAAAACTTTAAATTACCAATTTCTTTAATTTAAATATTATGAATAATAGATAAAAAATGTCAAAACGACTTATTATTGTTACCAATAGTGCATCAAATTTAATTAGTTTTAGAGGACAGTTGATTAAAGAATTGGTTGATAAAAATTTTCAAGTTTTAGTTATTGTTCCTAACAATGATTATTCAAAAAATTTTGAAAGTGATGTTTTAAAATTAGGTGCAAAAACCTCAGCTATACCTTTAGATAGAGCTGGCTTGAATCCTTTTCGTGACTTTCTAACTTATTTAGCGCTTAAATCTTCTTTTAAAAAATTTAAGCCAGATATTGTATTATCGTATACTTCAAAGCCTATAATTTATAGTGGTTTAGCAATAGGTAAAAATCCTAAAATAAAATTTTTCCCTAACCTAACTGGTTTAGGTTATGGATTTACTGAGAAATCTGGATTAAAGAGGAAACTAATTAATTTTATATTAAAAAAATTATATAAGTTGTCTTTAAAATTTTCTACCACAGTTATCTTTCAGAATCCTGATGATGAACTTTTGTTTAATAATTTGAATATTACAAAAAAAAAAAAAAACTTTTATTGTAAACGGTTCAGGTGTTAATTTAAAATTTTATTCCCCAACAAGCTTGCCATCAAAACCAGTATTTTTGATGTTATCCAGGTTAGTTGCTGACAAAGGAGTTGTTGAATACTGTGAGGCTGCAAAAGAAATTCGTACTAGGTTTCCTGAGGTTATATTTCAATTAGCAGGATCATTTGATCCAAATCCATCAGGACTAAAATATGAGCAATTAAAACCATATATTGATTCAAAAGATATTAATTATTTAGGACATATAAAGGATGTTAGGGAAGTATTAAATGGATGTAGATATTATGTTTTACCTTCCTACAGGGAGGGAACACCTCGATCAGTTTTAGAGGCAATGTCAATTGGAAGACCAATAATTACCACAAATGCAACAGGCTGCAAAGAAACAGTTTTAAATGGAATTAATGGATTATTAATTCCAGCAAAGGATAAAGATTCTTTGGTCGAAGCAATGCAAAAAATGCTTGAGCTAGATGATGAAAAAGTAAATGAAATGGCGAATGAAAGTATTAATTTGGTCAGAGAAAAATATGATGTAAGAAAAGTAAATCAACATATAATTGAAATAATAAATAATAAATAATTAAAAATAGTCATGCCAAATAAAGATTACCCTTATTATCCACCCAAGTTAATTCGTAAAATAGATAAAATATTAAAATCAGGGAAGGTTAATTATTGGACAGGAAATGAAGGTATTTTATTTGAAAAAGAATTTTCAAAGTATGTTAGAAATAAATATTCTATTGCAGTATCTAATGGAAGTGTTGCTCTTGAGATAGCTCTAAAATCTTTAAATTTAAAAAAAAATGATGAAATAATCGTTACACCACGATCTTTTATTATCTCTGCTAGCTGTGTTGTGAATCTAGGCTTAAAGCCAAAATTTGCAGACGTAGATCAAAATGGAAATTTAACTATTGATGGAATCAAAAATTCATACACTAAAAAAGTAAAAGCAATAATTCTTGTTCATTTAAATGGATTACCTTGTGACTTAGACCCTATAATTGATTTCACTAAAAAATTTAAAATCAAGGTAATTGAAGATTGTTCACAGGCTCATGGAGCCATGTATAAAAATAAGCCAGTTGGATCTTTTGGAGATATTTCTACATGGTCATTTTGCCAAGATAAAATAATTTCAACTGGTGGAGAGGGTGGAATGATTTCAACAAATAATAAAATTTTCTGGGAAAAATGTTGGTCATTAAAAGATCATGGAAAAAATTATTATAGTGTGTTTCATAAAAAACATAAATTGGGATTTAAATGGCATCATGATAGCATTGGAAGTAATCATAGAATGACAGAGATACAAGCGAGTATAGGAAGATATCAGTTAAAATATTTGGACTCACAAATAAAAAAAAGAAATAAAATTGCAAAAAAAGTCTTAAGTTCATTAGAAATATTTTGGAGTAAATATAATTTAATTTTACAGCCAAATTTTAAATTATCTGGATGCAAAATGAGCAATTTAAAAAAAGATTGTAGTTGTTGTATACATTCTTTTTATAGACTGAATTTTTATATTAATGTAGATAGAAAAAAAAAACTTAAGTTATTAAATTATTTACAAAAAAATAATGTAAATTGCAATGAAGGACCTTGTCCAGAAATATATAAAGAAAAATTATTTAAAAGATTAAAAGTATATCCTCAAAAAAAACTAACTAATGCAAATCAACTAGGGAAAAAAAGTATCGCATATAATATCAACCCATTTATTACACCAAATAAATTAGACAGTGATATAAAACTTCTAAGACAAAATTTATTTAAATTTATTTAAATGTATAAATATTTTTTTAAAGATATATTTGATTTTTATCTAGCAGTTATTCTTTTTATATTTTTATCCCCTTTAATGTTATTGGTATATGTGATTTTATACTTACTAATTGGTTCACCTATTTATCTTCAAAAGCGACCTGGATATTTGAATAAACCATTTATAATTTATAAATTTAAAACTTTGATTGATCAAAAATGTAAAGTTAAAATATCAAGTAAAAAAGTATTTAAATTTGGAACTTTTTTAAGAAAAACTGGTATTGATGAAATACCTCAATTATTAAATATTTTAAGAGGTGAAATGAGTTTTATTGGTCCACGTCCTCTTTTAATGCAATATCTCAAACATAAAGAATTTATTAATCATCCTCGATCTAAATGTGCCCCTGGAATTACTGGATTAGCACAGATACAGAAAAGTAATAAAAACAATAGAAACAAATGGAAGTCACAACTTGATAGAGATAGATATTATCACAATAATTTATCTATTTTTTTAGACATTAAGATATTTTTTATTACTTTTTTAAAAATATTTTTTATGAATGGGAAGGAAGATTATTTAATTGAGGAACCTTTTAATAAAAAATATTTAGATTAAAAAAATGTCTATTTTTTTTATATAAAAATGAATATAAGAACCATATGTCTAAAAAATCAAAAAAAATTTTAAATGATTTATCTAAAATTGTTGAAAAAAAAAATCTTAAAGCTACTGATAGTATTTCAAGCTTAAAAGAGTTTGACTCAATTATAATTTTACAAATTATCAATATGTGCAACATGACTTACAAAAAAAAGATTGATGGCTTGCAAATATCAAAAAGTAAAAAAATATCAGATATTATCAACCTTATAGAAAAAAAGTGATTAAAACTATCCATGGAATTCAAGTAGAAGGTATTTCATGCTGCACACCTTCCAAAAGAATAACAAATAAAGATTCCAATAAAAATAAAAGTAGGTCAAGAGTAATAAAAGCAATTGGAATTGAAAGTAGACCAGTTGCTACAGAAAAAATTTGTACATCAGATCTTGTTTTTAAATCTGCAAAACATATTTTAAAAAAACTAAATTGGAATAAAAATGATATAGATGTTTTAATCTTTGTTTCTCAGACACCAGATTACTTAACACCTGCAACATCAGGTATTTTGCAAAATAAATTAAAACTTAAAAAATCAACTTTTGTTTTAGATATCAACCTTGGTTGTTCTGGTTATACACATGGTTTGATTACAATAGCTTCTTTAATGCAAAACCTTCAATTAAAAAAAGGTTTACTAGCAGTCGGTGACGTTACAACTAAGCTTGTAAATAAAAAAGATAATGTGTCAAACTTATTATTTGGAGATGCTGGGAGTGTGACAGCTTTATCAAATTCTAAAAATAAATCTAACAAAATAATATGTGACTATTATTCTGATGGTTCTGGCTTTGAGGATATTATTGTAAATTCACACTCGCTATCAGGCAGGAATAAAATTTCAAAAGAACAACTTAAAGAATTAAAGGATGAAAATAGTAATATTAGATCAAAAATAAATATAAAATTGAATGGTCCAAATATTTTTAGTTTTGCAATTAATACTGTTCCAATAATATTAAAAAGAATTATTAAAAAAATTAAAAATATTAATTATTGCTTTCTTCATCAAGCAAATAAAATGATACAAGAAAATATTTCAGCACAAATTAATCATCAAAATAAAGATATTGCATTTCCAACATCACTTAAGAATTTTGGTAATACAAGCTCAGCAACAATTCCCATTACAATTTGTAGTAATTTTGCAAATAAAAAAATATTAGGTAATTCTATTTTATGTGGCTTCGGTGTAGGTCTGTCAATTTCTTCAGTGGTAGTAAATTTGAGTAAAACAAAAATATTTAGAATAATTAAACTATGAAAAATGTACTAGTTACAGGGGCAACATCTGGCATTGGTTTAGATTTTGTAAAAAAAAATCTGGGTAGGAATTACAAGTTTTTCTTAGTTGGTCGAAACTTTGAGGAATTAAAAAAATTTATTAAAAAAAAAAAGATAAAATCAAAAATAAATATTATAAATTTTGATTTTAACAAAAAATTAGGGTCATTCAATTTTAAGAAAATTCCAAAATTAGATTATATAGTCCTTTCTGCAGGTGTTGCAAAATACAATTTAATAAAAGATTTTAATGAAAAAATATTTGATGAGGTTGTTAATATTAACTTAATTCAAACTTCAAAATTAATGAGTTATTTGGTTAAAAATAATAAAATAAATAATCATGCGTCAATAGTGGTTATTTCATCAATAAGTGGACACAAAATGGCATTTAATTTTAATTATGCTTATTCAATATCTAAAGCTGGTCTAAAGGCAATGGTTGAATCTTTAGCATGTGAGTTAGGTGCAAAATTTATAAGAGTTAATTCTATTGCACCAGGGATGGTAAATACACCATTAAGAAAAAAACTAAATCAAGATGATCATTTTACAAAAATTGATAAATCTAAATATCTTTTGGGAAAAAGATATGCAAATACAAAAGAAATTAGCGATGTAATTAATTTTTTATTATCAAATAATTCATCTTTTATTACTGGTCAAACAATAATTGTTGATGGTGGTTTTACACTCACAAAATGAAAAAAGCTTATAATAAATTTTATCTTGTTGGAGCGGGTGGGTATGGAAAGCAACTTTCTATAATGTTAAAGAGTAACGAAATTATCAAATCAGCAATATTTGTAGATGATAAACTTAAATTAAATTTAAAGAAATTTTTAAAATTAAAGAATAAAAATAATTTTAGTATTTGTATTGGAAAACCAAAAGTGCGAGAAAAAATTTTTAATATTTTAAAAAAAAAAAAATTATATTATTCAACATTAATACTACCAAATTCTAATTTATATACTGATAAAATTGGTAAGGGTAATATCATAGAACACTATGTACTTTTATCTAATAATGTTGTTACAGGTACCGGCTGTATATTTTTAACGGGTTCAATAGTAGGTCATAATTCTAAATTAGGGAATTTTTGCAATATTGGAACCAATGTAACTATTTCAGGAAATGTGAAGATTGGAAAAAATGTAGTAATTGGGAGCCAAAGCTTCATTTCAAATGATATAAAAGTTTGTGATAATGTTATGATTACACCAGGGTCAGTTGTACTAAAAAACATTACCAAACCTGGCGTATATAATGGAAATATTTTTATTAAATCTTAATGCAAAAAAGACAAGAAAATTTAGTTTATAATAAGCTCAGATCAAATGGGTACATTGTTATAAAAAATTTTATAAAAAAAAAAGATTTGGATAAAAATTTTTTAAACTATTTAAAAAAAAAAAATAAATTTGTTGATGGGGTAATTCATGGAATTGATAATAAATTTTATAACAACATAAATTATAAGGTTGGTCAGCTTGCATCAAATCTTGCTAATAAAAACTTTGAGATTAGCAACAAAAAATTTTGTTATTTTTCTATTAAAATCAAAAAATCAAAAGATCAGAAAGCAAAATTAATTAAACCATTTAATATTTTTAAAGATCCAAAGGTTTTACCTGGTGGTATATTAAATTGGCATATCGATCACTACACATATTACTTTCATAAAGATCATAAAAATTATTTAATTTGTTATCTTCCAATACTTAAGCCAAGCAAACAATATTCGAACGTTGCCTTAATCCCTTATGAAGTTTTAAAAAAAAAAGATCCAAAAACTTTTAATAAAATTAAACATAGAGGAGCTGTTAGGTTCAGAAAAGTAGAGAAAGATACAAAGCCATGGTTTGATTTAAGATTTAAAAAAAATACTAAAGTTGGAAATTGGTATGCATTAGATGACTATTTAGATAATGTGGATGGATGGAAGATGAATTTAGACCTAGAAAAAAATAAGGTTGTGCCTAAGCTAAATCTTTATGATTTATTAGTTATGAAAGCAGATGTAATACATAAAACAAATGATGCTATAACCAATAGGATTGCAATACGATGTGATATATTACCAAAAAATGCAAGATATGAACAATCATTTGCAGGTTTTTTAAATATATGTTTTAAATATTTTTTTGAAACTAATAAAGCAAAATATAACTTAAAAAGATACATTAAGAATTATTTTTTTAACTTTTTTAAATATAAATAAAATGAGTTTTTCAAAACATATTAAAAATTTAATTAATGAAGAAAAATACTCCGGTAAATCTGTGAATCATAGAAAGTTAGATGATTTAGGATTTTTTGTAGTTAAAAATGCCTTCCCTCTGAATACCGTAAAAAAATATCATTTTAATTTTTTAAAATTTTTAAAAAAAAAAAAATTAAGCAAAACAAAACAACATCCTGTCGAAGTAAAAATTGAGAAAATAAAATATTTTCAAAAAATTTATAAAGATAAAAATCTTAAGAAAATTTCAAAAGGTTTTTTTAAAGGAAGAGTTGGTTCAGATTTTTATAGAATTGTTAAAAAGGATATTAGAAATTCATCTGCAGTATTCTGTCATCAAGACACAGGATATCAGGTAGGAAGTTTTGATAGGTACTCATTATTTATATGTTTAACTGATAATAATCATTTAAATGGAGGAATGGTAGTCTATCCAGCAACTCATAAATTTGGTTATCTGGGTGATGCTGGTGAAATTTCAAAAAATATCTCTAAAAAATATTTAAAAATTTGTCCAGACCTAAAAGTAGGAGATGTTTTAGTTATGCATTCAGCATTGTGGCATGAGTCTGATAAGAATTTTACAAAAAGTAATAGAATTTATTTAGAAATACATATTCAAAATATAGATGAACCAACTACTAAATATAATATTTTAGGATCTAGAAATAAAATATTAAAACCATTATTTCAAAAAAATAATATTTTTTCGAATTCAAGAGTTAGTAGAATAATTAGTTTTAAAAAAAAAATTCGTTCATTAGAAAAAAAACTATCTAGGTAGCATGATTAAAGATATTAAGAAGATATGAGTGTTATTGTTTATGAGTTAAACGAAGTGCCTAAAAAAATTTTAGATTTCTATGCAAACTCTCATCCAAACTCTGCATTTGCTTATCTTCGACATCATAGTAAACTTTTCGAAACAAAGACTGCAGATGTGGGGGGACTAAGTCCTTGGATTACATGGCCCACTATGCATCGAGGGGTTTCAAACGTTGAGCACGAGATAACCGACTTAGGACAAAACTTGAACCATGTTAATGAAGAATTTCCAAATATACATCAAATTTTGGCAAAACAAGGAGTTAAAGTGGGTGTTTTTGGATGTTTACAAAGTTATCCTTTACCAAAAAATTTAGATAACTTTGGATTTTATGTTCCAGATACATTTGCTGCTGGTGATGAATGTTTTCCGGATAATCTAACCTCATTCCAAGCTTTCAATTTATCTATGGTAAGACTTAATGCTCGAAATGTCTCTAAAGGAATTGCTGTAAAAGATGCATTGCGATTTATTTTAAAATCAAAACAGTTGGGTTTAAAACTAAATACATTTATGAAGTTAACAAATCAAATAATAAGTGAACGAATAAACAGTGACCGAGTTGTTAGAAGGAGAACTTCGCAAGTAGAGATAGCTTTTGATTTATATATGAAGCAAGTTACAGACACAAATCCAGATATAAGTTTTTTTTTTACCAACCATCTTGCATCAAGTATGCATCGATACTGGCCAACTATTTTTCCAGAAGATTATGAACAAGGTAAATTTGATAAAAATTGGTTAAATAGATGGTCAAATGAAATACCGCATGCCGTTAAAGTTGCTAATTATCACTTAACTAGATTAATAAACTACTGTAAGTCGAATGATTCTGAGTTAATCGTTTGTTCAAGTATGGGGCAAGCTGCAGTTGTAAATACAACAATCAAACATAAACTAGTTTTAATAACAAATATAAAAAATCTTTTGGCTTACCTTGGAGTAAAGACAACAGATTGGGAGCCAAGACTTTCAATGGCACCTCAAGTTGTGATAATGCCCAAAAATTTATTAGTAATTGATAGTCTAAAAAAGTTAAAAAATATCTTTTTAAATGGAAAAAATATTAATTTTAAAATCACTAGTACAGGTGAGATTAGATTTGATATAAGTTTAATTAATCAAGAAAGCTTAACAATTGTTGATAATGGTAAAAAAATTAACAATAAAGAGATTGGTGTTGATAATGTAAATCTGCAAGATGCAGCTGGAAGTTATGCCTATCATATCCAGGAGGGAATACTCCTGCACTACAATCCTAAAAAGTTACTAAAAAAATCGTCCAATGATGATTGGAAGCTTATTAGTGCATTAGACTTTGCTCCCTCATTATTAAATAAATTTAATAAAAAGATACCCTCTTATATGAAGGGTGAAAAATTATTTAATAATTAGATAATGCACATGTTAAATCCAATAAAAAGAGCAACATATTGAAATATCGTGCTGAAATTGATGGGTTGAGGGCTATTGCCGTTATACCAGTAATTTTATTTCATGCAGGGTTTGAATTGTTTAGTGGAGGGTTCATTGGTGTTGATGTTTTTTTTGTTATTAGTGGATATCTAATAACCACAATACTAATTAAAGATTTAGAAAACAATTCTTTTGACCTTATTAACTTTTATGAAAGACGTGCCCGTAGGATATTACCAGCCTTATACTTTATGATTTTAACAAGTGTAATTATTGGATGGTTTATTCTCACTCCTTATTTTTATAGAGATTTGTTTCAAACAATTACTGCAATCTCCCTTTTTATGTCAAATTATTTGATATATTTAAAATCAGGTTACTTTGCACCAATAGGTGAACTAAAGCCATTTCTACATACGTGGAGTTTAGCAGTTGAAGAACAGTTTTATGTTATTTTTCCTTTACTATTATTTTTGTTTTGGCGCTTTGTAAGGATTGCTACTGAATGGCTATTAATCATATTATTGATCTCTAGCTTCTTATTTTGCCTCTGGGCTTTAAGCCATCATCCAAATGCCAATTTTTTATTATTACCTTCTCGTGCTTGGGAGTTGTTAGCTGGATGTTTGGCAGCTTTCTTCATTAAAAAAAAAGGTGTGTTAAGTAATAACTTTCTTGCAACTTTAGGCTTAGTTCTAATTATAGTTTCAGTTTTTGTGTTTGATAGCTCAACACCATTTCCTGGTTACCACACCTTGGTGCCTGTACTTGGTACTGTGGCAATTATAATTTTTGCAAATGATAAAACATTAGTTGCTCAAATTCTTAGAGTTAGGATAATTGTTGGTTTGGGCTTGATTAGTTATTCTCTTTATCTTTGGCATCAACCAGTATTCTCTTTTTTAAAACATTTTTTATTTACAAAGCCAACTTATTTTCAGAATTTTAATGCTTTTGTGTTAATTTTTTTAATATCTATTTTTTCATGGTATTATATTGAACGTCCTTTTAGGGATAAGAAAAAGTTTAGTAAAAAAAATATAATGATTTTTTCTATAACAGTTTTAGTAACCACTGCATTGTTGGGTTTTTTAGGGCATAAGAAGATGGGCTTTACAAACAGACTGAGTCTTGAAACACAAGCGATTTCAAAAGGCTCATTTGATAAGAATCCAAAACCATTTGCATGCAATTATCTTGATGAAAAAAATAAAATTGATGATTTTTGTTTGTTAGGAGATAAGGAAAATACCAAACCCACAATAGCACTTATTGGTGACTCTCATGCAGATCATTTATTGCAAAGTTTTCATAATCAACTTCTTTTGAAGGGTTTGACAGCATATAATTTTTCTTTCAAGAATTGTTCTCCTGTAAATTTTATAAGTAATACATCAGATTTTACAGAGAATATGTGTTTTGAAAAAATTTCTGAATTTTTAAAAAACAATAAAGATGTAAATAAAGTTGTTGTTTCATTTAGATGGGTAACATCAATTCCTGGTAAGGGTTATGCTAATTTTGCTAAAGACAACCCCTTAGATAAAGAAACTTTAGAAACTAGGGGGAAAATTATTGCCAAAAAATTAGAAAATCTTACTGGACCTGAGATTAAATTAATACTTGTGTATCCAGTGCCTGAAGCTGGTGAGGATGTGCCAAATTACACAGTAAAAAAAAGAATTTTGGGAGAAAAAAATTTTATTTTACGTATCCCTTATACATTTTTTATGGAACGGAATAAGCATGTGTATTATTCATTAGATTTGGTATCAACAACCAAAGAAATTGTTCGAGTTTATCCTAGTCAATTTTTATGTGAGGAAATACCAGACGGACATTGCAAAACGGTATTTAATGGAAAATCATTGTATTATGATGATGATCATCTTAGTAATTACGGTGCATCATTATTAACTCCATTTTTGCTTAATTAGTAAATAATACAATTTTAAAAGAAGTTAAAAACTAAACACTTTTAATTGTCAGAAGAATATACCCTTATATAAAATTAAATAGGATTTAAAAAAATGATAGCTTTTTTTCTCTAAGCCTATAATTTAAATTTTAGCAATGGATATAAAAGACTTAAATTTTTCTAAATTCCTAAATCTACCAAGACAAATCAAGCTTATTTTAATGATTTTGATAGATAGTAGTTTGTGCTGTTTGAGTATTTGGTTTGCATATTATTTGCGAATAGGGAATTTTTCAACACCTATTAAGTGGATGCTCATTCCAGTGCTTATATCAATAATTATTTCATTATCAATTTTTTGGTTTTTAGGTGTTTATAAAAATATATCTAGATCTTTTAATAAATATAATATCACAAAACTCTTTGAAGCAATTTCAATATACTCTATATTTTTCTTTTTAATAATCACAATATTTTCGCTAGAACATGTTCCTCGTACGATTGGTTTAATACAGCCAATTTTATTTTTATTATTTTTATACATAATAAGATCATTTTTTTCTTATTTATTAAATTATGAAGAGGCAATTTCAACAACAAAAAATAATATAGCATTAATATATGGCTCGGGTAATGCAGGAGTTCAATTATTGAATTCTTTAGAAAATAGTGATTTGTATGTTGAGGGTTTTTTAGACGACAATGATCAATTAAATGGAATGACTTTAAATGGAAAAGTAATTTACAATACAAAAGATATTGAAAAATTAATTTCATTAAAAAAAGTTAATCAAGTATTATTAGCGATACCGTCTCTATCTAGAAATGATAGAAATAAAATTTTTCAAAAAATGTTAAAATACCCCATAGCCGTCAAGGCTCTACCAACTCTATCAGATTTGGCAGAGGGCTTGGTTCAACTAACTGATATTCAAGAACCTAATACTGAAGATTTTTTAGGTAGAGAGCAGATTGAACCACATGCAAATTTAATGAAAAAAAATATTTTAAATAAAGTAATACTAATTTCAGGTGCTGGTGGCTCAATTGGCTCTGAATTAAGTAGACAAATAGTAAAATTAAATCCAAAAAAAATAATATTATTTGAAAATAATGAATTTGCCCTTTACAAAATAACTGCTGACTTAAGTGAAACTAAGAAAAAAAATCCTAAATTAAAAAGTTGTCAAATAATCAGTTTATTAGGATCAATAAGCGATAAAAAGTTGATTGAACAAACAATTAATAGCTGGAAACCAGATACAGTGTTTCACTCAGCAGCATACAAACATGTTTCGTTGGTAGAGCAAAATGTTATTGAGGGTGTTAAAAATAATGTTTTTGGAACAATAAATATTCTAAAAAGCTCAATTTCCAATAAAGTTTCCAATTTTGTACTTATATCAACTGATAAGGCAGTAAAGCCAAAAAATATAATGGGGGCTACGAAGCGTTTAGCTGAGATGTATATACAAGCATTTAACAAATTTAATAATCCCAATGTAGATATAAACTTAACAATTGTTAGGTTTGGAAATGTATTAGAGTCGTCTGGGTCAGTTATACCAATCTTTAAAAAGCAAATCAAATATGGTGGCCCACTAACATTAAGTGACCTTAATGTGACTAGATATTTTATGACCATTCCTGAAGCCTCATCACTAGTTATCCAATCGTCTGCTTTGACAAAAAAAGATGAAATTTTTGTGCTCGATATGGGCAAACCAGTAAAAATATTAGATCTTGCTTATAAGATGATAAGTTTATCAGGTCTAACAGTAAAAGATGAACTCCATCCCTATGGCGATATAGAGATAACTATAAAAGGACTTTACCCAGGTGAAAAGTTACATGAAGATTTATTAGTTGGAACAAACCCAGTACTTACCGAACATCCAAAAATTTTAAAAGTAAAAGATTATTTTATTGAATTTAAAGAATTAGAAAAAAAATTAGAACAGTTAAAATTATTAATCGAACAAAAAGAAGTAGAAAAAGTTATTAATTTTTTTAATGAATTATCAGATGATTTTGATTTAGAAAATAAAGATCCCAAATAAATTTATGATTACTCAATTTGTATGTAACTTAGTGGCAACCTTAGTTTTGCTTAATTTATATCTAACAAAAATAAACAATCCTATCTTATTTGATCATAACCCTTTGGGTTTTGGTAGTAAAAAAAAAACAAAAACTGGATCCGGAATAATTTTTTCAATTATTCTATTGATAAATTATACTTACTATTTATTTGACCAAAGTTTTTCAGAATTAACTCCAAATAGATATTATATATTTTTAATATCTATTTTTTTATTAACTACAATCTCATTTATTGATGATTTAAGCCCTATAGATCCAAGATTTAGATTAATTGCTCAAATAATAATTATTTATTTTTCTCTTTCATTGATTAATTTGTATTATTTTGACCTGCCTTTAAAATTACTGATATTTTTAAATTTAATTTTTTGGGTTTATATTATTAATATAACAAATTTTATAGATGGTTCAGATGGATATCTATGTGTGAATGCAATTTCATTTTTATTAGGCATAACAATTATAAATCAATTTATTCCGAATATACTTTTTTCATACAACCTAGCCATTATTTTGTTACCAATTTTATTGAGCTTTATTTATTTCAATAAGCCTAAAGCAAAATTATATATGGGTGACACTGGAAGTGTTTTAATTGGATATATTATAGGTTTTTGTTTACTAGAACTAATGTCAACTGAATATTGGTACTTTTCTATTGCTCTATATAGTTATCCGATATTAGATTGCACACTTACAGTATTAAAAAAAGTTTTTTCTGGTAAAAGTGTTTTTGATAGAAATTTCAGTTATTTTTTTCAATTACCACTTATGAAATTTCAAAAAAATAACTACAAAGTTTTGACAATCTCAATTATTTATAATTTGATTAATTTATCAATTATTTATTTAATTTTACTTCTAGCTAATCCATATTTAGTAATATTGTCAGTAATCTTAAGTTTTATTAAAATTATTTTTTTTATACGGTCTAAGTAATAATTTTTATTTCACTTTTTTAAAGTTTGCTGCCAAATCTTATTATAATTATTAATCATTTTTTCCATAGTAAATTTATTGACAATTCTATTTCTGGCAGTCTTACATTGAAAATCCCATTCTTTTGATTTAGACTTTTTTATAGCTTTCATTATGCTGTAAGCTAATAATTTTGAGTTACGAGTTTTGACAGTCCAACCAGTTTTACCAACAATTAGAGATGAGTCTCCTACATCTGTCACCACACAAGGGGTTCCAGAAGCCATTGCTTCTGCCACAACATTAGGAAATGCCTCACCATATTCACTAGCTAAGATATGTATGTCTATTTTTCTCATAATTTTATCAATATTTTTTTGAGACCCCAGAAGTATCGTTTCATTTTCTAGATTAAATTCTTTGATCAAATTAACTAATATTTTATTCTTTTTGTTAATATTAAAACCTACAAGAATACATTTAAAAAATATCTTATCTTTTTTAAGAATGTTAAGAGCACGTAATAAATTCTTATGATCTTTTTGCGGATGAAAACGTGCCACACAACCCAATAAAGTAATTCGATTATTCATACTAACTTTTTTTCTAGAGGTAAATTTCTTTAAAGAACTAGGTCTAAATTTTTGAATATCATATCCATTAGGCACATATTTCATTTTGTATCCCTGATATCCAATTCTTGTGTGTAATTTTATTGAACTTTTTGAACAAAAAATTATTTTTTTTGGCAAAAAATAAGAAAGTTTTGCTAAAACTTTAATAAGTATTAACAAACTTTTTTTTGTGTAACCTTTATTAAAATCTGAGTGACGAACATTCCATATTAAATTACTTACCCCTGCTAATCTTGCGGCTATACCTCCAAAAAAGTCTGCATGATATAACCAAGTTTGAACTATATCTGCTTTTTCGTTTTTTAAAATTTTTATTAATTTATACAAAGCAATAATAGAAAATTTTCCAGGCTTCATATCGAGAGTATAAATTTTTATACCCTGTTTTGATAAAAGTGTTCCGTATTTACCTTGACCTCTTAGTGATACTACTAAGTGTTCATTCATCTTATCATGACAACAAAGCCTATACATAACCCCTTCAGCTCCACCATCTAATAAAGATGTTATTATGTGCAAAATTTTCATAAACTGATTTTATTACTGATCTTTAAATAATATATTTTATTTATTTATAAAAATACAATTTTTCTAAATAAATCATGGTATTTTATAAAAAGTATATTATAGATAGTATAATGAAAGTTTTAATTACTGGCTCAGCTGGATTTATTGGTTCAGCACTGTGTTTGCAATTATTAAAACGTGGAGACGAGATTATTGGAATTGATAATCATAATGATTATTATGATCCTATTATTAAAGAATTGCGTCTTAAACGACATTTAGATCATGCTAGCTATACACACCTAAGAATTGATTTAAGTGATAGAGAAGCTATAGAACAAGTATTTACTCATTACAAACCTAATCAGGTAGTCAATCTAGCGGCACAAGCAGGAGTGCGATACTCTATTGAAAATCCATTAACATATATCAATAGCAATATTGTTGGATTTGCCCATATTTTAGAGGGTTGTAGAAACCATAAGATTAAGCATTTAGTTTATGCAAGTTCTTCAAGTGTTTATGGTGCAAATACTCAAATGCCTTTCTCAGTGCACGACAACGTAGATCATCCGTTAAGCTTATACGCGGCTAGTAAAAAATCTAACGAACTTATGGCTCACACCTATAGTAACCTTTACAACTTGCCAACAACTGGTCTTCGATTTTTTACTGTTTATGGTCCTTGGGGTCGACCTGATATGGCTCTATTTAAGTTTACTAAAGCTATTCTAGAGAATAGACCCATCGAAGTGTTTAATTATGGAAAGCACCGCCGTGATTTTACATATATCGATGATATTGTTGAGGGAATTACTCGAGTACTTGATAAGCCGGCTTTACCCAACTCAGATTGGGACAGTAAAAAACCTGACCCTGCAACAAGTAGAGCTCCATGGCGGTTATATAATATTGGAAGAAACTACCCCGTAGAATTAATGGATTATATCAGTGCCATAGAAAAAGCGTTGGGGAAAAAAGCTAAAATGAATATGCAACCATTACAACCAGGTGATGTCCCAGATACTTATGCTAATGTAGATGATTTAGTGAAAAACTTTGATTACAAGCCTAAAACGTCAGTGGAGGTTGGTGTTAATAATTTTGTTGATTGGTATCTTAAGTACCTAAAATTAGCAAAATAAAAGATTAATCTTTACATTGCAATATTTATTTAGTAAATAACCTTGCCTGGTGATTATTGCGAAGGGGCAATACCCGATCCCATTCCGAACTCGGAAGTCAAGCCCTTCAGCGCCAATGGTACTTTGTCTTAAGACAC